>Ga0302319_10009570_pt1 | contig 18612 bp, 15 predicted proteins | sample Bog_T0_2_FD_203319 | JGI IMG/M metagenome (GOLD analysis project Ga0302319, IMG submission 203319) | Peat permafrost microbial communities from Stordalen Mire near Abisko, Sweden - Bog_T0_2 | ecosystem: Environmental > Terrestrial > Soil > Wetlands > Peat | place: Sweden: Abisko, Stordalen Mire... | reverse complement strand
CATCGGCGTATCGGACGATGATGACATCGCCCTTTACCGCTTTCCTGCGCCAGGCGTCAGCCCACAGGTCGAAGGTGTAATGCAGGTAAACGTTAGCGATGAGTGGTGAGGCCACTGCTCCCTGCGGCGTACCCTTGTTTGTCTCCGACCACTGGCCGTCCTCCGATACTCCGGCCTTGAGCCATTTCTGGATCAGGCGGAGCATACGACGGTCGGCCACCCGATGCTCGATGAACTTTAAGGCCCATTCATGACTTACGTTATCGAAGAAGCCCAAAACGTCCGCGTCGAGTATCCAGTTCACTTTCTTCCGCTGGATGCCCACAGTCAGTGCGTCAAGCGCCTGATGCGGGCTGCGCCCCGGACGGAACCCGTAGGAGAAGCCCTTGAAGTCGACCTCATAAATCTGGTTGAGGATCGTCACCACGGCTTGCTGGACGATCTTATCCTCCAGCGCCGCGATGCCCAACGGACGTTGCCGTCCGTCGGCCTTCGGTATATAGACTCGCCTTGAAGGTTGCGCGCGGTACGCTCCACGATGAACACGGCCGTGCAGATCGATAAGCTGATCCTCAAGTCCGGTTTCATACTCCTTCCATCGCACGCCATCGACTCCCGGCGCAGCCTTACGCTTGAGAGCGTAGAAGCTATCGCGTAGCAGTCCGATGTCGAGGTGGTGGAGCAAGGAAGTGAACCGTTCCTGTTTCCTTTCCTTTGCTGCCTTTCGCACACCATCCAGTCCCTGGGACATGCCGACCCCGCTCTGTGTCGGGAGCATGCGTGACTGTACGGTGTTCTCCTTCATCTGTGTCCTTCCCTCCCCACCCTCCGCCAGAGCGTTCGCTCCTTTGTTCGGATGGTTCACAGGTAGTACGACACAGTCCGACTTCTCCAGCACGTGCATGTCCGAATTACGGTTTATGGCCTTCGCGGACCGGCCTTCATCGGTTGATGAAGGCGTGCTGGAGATCTCCCGGTTCTCGTGCATGTTGTTTTCTTAGCGTGCGCGGGTTCTTAGACTACGCAGGACCAGTCGACCACTCGCGAATAACGCAGCCGCCGTGTTGCCTTCCTCCTACTCGGAATGGAGTCAGCATCCTGTTCTTCCGGCTTTTCGAAGCTCAATAGCCCGGCCCACCAATGCCTCTGTCCTACGCTTCAAGCGCCACCTCACGATGACACCTGCAAGACTAGAGGTCAGGTTGGATTCGCTACTTCCTTTCCTGCAGGGGACTTGCACCCCCTACAACATGCCGGTTTAACCCGGCGCTCCCCGGTTTGCCGGTGATTCAGCGGTAGTGGAAGAAAAGCGGACCGTGGGATGATTGGCCATGGCTGTCATCGGGAGCGCTCTAGTTCTCCCGCTCCCACAAAGGCCGCACCGAACGAAGGCCCTAGAGCGTCAATGCACAACGATCGAGGAAATGACCCATGCCGGAACTTCCCGACATATCCGCGTACATTACCGCGCTCCAAACCCGCATCCTTGGCCAGCCGCTCGAGAAGGTGCGGCTGAACAGCGTTTTTCTTCTCCGCACCGTCAAGCCGCCGCTTTCGAGCGCTGAAGGCCGCACAGTCCGCGAAATCCGCCGCGTCGGCAAGCGCATTGCCATCGGCGTGGACGACGATCTTCCACCCCAACCACAAGGATCCGTCGTTGGGAACCCCTGGTTATTTCCACCCCAGCCACAGCAACCCGACGTTAGGGACCCTGGGCTGCTCTGGCTGGTGATCCATCTGATGATTGCTGGCCGGCTGCACTGGCGGCAGCCGCAAGCCAAACTCACAGGCAACAACGCCTTGGCAGCCTTTGACTTTCGTTCCGGATCGCTCATCCTTACCGAGGCCGGCAGCAAGCGCCTCGCTTCCTTGCATCTCCTGCGTGGCGAAGAGGGCCTGCGTTCCATCGATCCCGGCGGCATCGAGGTCTTCTCAACAGACCTCGATGGCTTCCGCGCCGCGCTCACAGCAGGGAACCACACTATCAAGAAGGCGCTCACCGACCCTCACACCATCAGCGGCATTGGCAACTCCTATTCCGACGAGATTCTGCACGCTGCACAGCTTTCCCCCATGGCCCGCGCACAGAAACTGACAGCGGAAGAATGGGACCGCCTCTTTGCTGCCACACGCTCCACACTCACCCTTTGGATGGAACGCCTGGGGGCTGAGGCGCAACAGAGCTTCCCCGAAAAAGTCACCGCCTTTCGCCCGGAGATGGCTGTGCATGGCCGCTTCGGCCAGCCCTGCCCGCGCTGCGGCGATCCCGTCCAACGCATCCGCTACGCCAACAACGAAACCAACTACTGCGCTCGCTGCCAGACCGGCGGAAAGGTCCTGGCCGACCGAGGTCTCTCCCGGCTGCTGGGATCGGACTTCCCGCGCACCCTCGACGGGATGGAAGCCCTCAAGCGCCGCTAGGTGGACGAGATCGAGTCTCTCGAATCTACAGAAGATGCGGCGGAGTCCCCTCAATCTACGAAACGGCCGTTCCACTTCGTTGCGCTTCTTGTTAAGATCGCGGTTGAATCCCCGGGGATTGGACCGGTTGGATTTGGGAGTACCCACTCAAATCATGCTGGGTTCTCCAGGCCCCGCCTTTGAGACCTCGGATGAATCCGCTCCTCCCTCGACCTGAAGGCTATGCGAGGCAGTGATCCTACCGAGGCCGGCCATGGCTTCAAAGAGCGGCGGCGGCGCGTTTTTTTACGTCCACAGACTGGCTTTTAAGCGGTTGCTTTGCCGGCAGGCATTTGCTCGGCCACCAAACGCACGCCGAGCGCCGCACAGACGCGGCTGATGGTATCGAAGCGCGGCGCGCTATTGGGGCGAAGGGCCTTGTAGAGAGCTTCGCGAGTAATTCCGGCGGCTTTGGCGATCTCCGTCATGCCGCGCGCGCGGGCAATATCCCCCAGCGCCGAGGCCAACAGGGCTGCGTTATTCGCTGCTCTCTTCGTTGTCAAGTTATTGCGCGGGTTCGAATTCCGGCAGATCGTCCACGTGGATGGTTTTACTCATCTCAAGTCCCTTTCGCTTTTCAGCAATGCAGCCAAAGCCTTAGCCCGTTGGATATCTTTCTTCTGTGTGCGTTTGGATCCGCCCGCAAGCAACAAGACGATCTGCGGGCCGTACTGCGTGTAATACAGACGCCAACCGGAGCCAAAGTCGATGCGCAACTCAATCACGCCATCGCCAATCGCCTTGATGTCGCCCGGCAAGCCGAAGGTGAGGCGTTTGATTCGTTCCACCACCGCGCCGCGTACTCTGTTGTCTTTCAATCCATCAAGCCATGTTGTGAATTCGGGAAGCGGTTTGACGGAAAACGTGGTTAAAGTGTAATTGAACGATTACACAACGTCAAACAAGAACCAGATGCCAGCGGATCGGTCCAGTATGCCTGGGTAGTATAGCCAGGTGTCTCTGCTCCGTTTTGGGGCCAGTGGGATGAGGCCGTCGGCAACGCAAGCCTAAGGCCACTTTCCCATCACCTGGGGGGAGGGCTGTGCTCAAGCGAACGATTGAAGACTGGCCTCGGCCTGACGGATGCGGGCCAGACGCAGCTCGCGGTCGAGCACGGCCATGGCTTCAAAGAGCGGCGTCGGCGCGATTTTTGCGTCCACAGACTGCTACCCGAACTGGCCCGAATCACGAGACCGCGGCGGCTCAGGCCTGTGGCGGGTACTGCTGCGGAGGCGTGTACGGAGGCTGGGGCGGGTAGGGCGGTGGCGGACCCCAGCCAGCCTGGGGCACGGGCATCACCTTCCACTCGCCAAAGGCGAGCATGTAATACAGAATCAAATTGCCCAGGGGCACGATAAACAGCAGCGTGAGCCAGGGCGAGAAGCCGGCCTTTTTGAGGATGAACCAGAAGGGCACCATGACGATGGCCAGGCCCACTACGATGACGATCGGGATGAAGGCAAGAAAGGCCAAGGCCATCTTCTGTGCGACGGCGGGATCAGGCTGGTTTTGCAGGAGTAGCGCTAAGAGATGCATAGAGAACGCTCCAGAGTGAGAGGTAAGCTCGCAGCAAAGGTAAAGCCAAACCGCGGAATCTGCAATGGAAATCTCATGCAACCGAAAGCGGAAAGCGTTTTTGCGGGTCAGGTGCGTCGGGTTGAGGCCTGCTTGACCAACTTGACCAACAGGGCAAATCGGCCCACAATGGGAGTTGAGAGGTATGGTTATGGCCACTAATCCGAGTCCGGCGCCGTTGAAGCATTCCGCCAGGCCCGTGCAGGTGAATTTGTACGAAGCCAAGACGCAGCTCTCCAGCCTGGTGGAGCGGGCCGCTGGGGGCGAGGAGATCGTGATTGCCAAGGCGGGCAAACCGATGGCGCGGCTGTTGCCGCTGACGGTGGAGGAACAGGCGGCAGCGCCGCTGCCTTTTGGGCAGAATTTGCTGAGGCTTTCCAATATCCCCGGATCCTTCTATGAGGATATTCCGATCGACTATTTTCTTGGAGACGACGAAGACCCGCTCCGTGAGGTATTGCGTTGAGTCATCGTGGGCATTTGCTTGATTCCCACATACTGCTTTGGCTTGACAGCGAAAATCAGCGGTTGGCTCGAGCGCCTCTGCTGAATCTCCTGCCGCGCTCCAAGGTTTGCGTCAGCGTGGCTACGGCATGGGAGCTGGGAATCAAATTCGCCTTGAATAAACTGGACCTTCGTGTTCCGGTGAGTGAAATGACGGCAGCTTACGGCTTTACGGAGCTCTCGATTAGCTTCAAGCATGTAGAATTTGCCGCGGCGCTGCCGCTTCACCATCGCGATCCCTTCGACCGTTTGCTGGTAGCGCAGGCGCTTGTGGAGGGTCTGATTCTGGTAACCAGCGACAAGAAGCTGGCTCAGTATGGGGTTCCTGTCCTGCTGGTATGACTGCTATTCCAGCGGCACCCCGTCGAGCGAGAGCAATCGTCCCACCGGATACTCGCCGACATGGTTCTGCTGGAACCAGGGCGAGCGCTCGTAGAAGAATTCCAGGCGAGCTTCGGGGCTGGCGGCAAAGCGCGGGTCGGTCTGGATGCGGTGTTCAAATTCGGCCTTCAGCGCCGGATCTTTAGCCATGTCTTCACGGGCCAGCTTTTCCAGCACGTAGGCCTCGCCGTATTCCTTTTGCTCAAAGATGGAGTCGAAGAAGCCCCAGCGCAGGGCGGAATCGGGCGCGTCCGGCTCCAGCCAATGAATGGCTACCTTGGAGAGCCGCGTGTTGAGCGGAACCACGACCGAACCAGTGGGGAAGGTGAGGGTTTCCGTGGCGAGTGTGCATTGGCCGTAGCGGCCCGGCTGCTCACCCGCGTCCTCGCCTGGAAAGATCGGATGGCGGCCCTCAAAGGGCTTGCCTTGCCACTGCATTCCCGAGCAGCGGTAACGCTCCACTTTGCCAGTCCACGGCGCGGTGGTGCGGCGCAGGGCTACGCCGTGAGCCTCGAGTACATCAATGACCTGGGTCCACTGCGGGGGAACGATGTAGGCGGCAGGGAGCGTGGTGGAGGCGGTGATCTTGACGCCGGTAGCCAGCGGCAGGGTCACATTCCAAGGCTCGTGCCGATAGCTCACACCCATGCCGCCGGAAACCTCGCTCAACGCGCGCGTGAACTGGTAGCCGCGAAAGAGCACCGGGGTGGTATCGCCGTTGCCGTCCAGGTCGAGCGGGAATTTGTCATAGCCGAGCGGATGCGCGCCAAGCTGGGCGGCATCGGCGTCGGCCTTGCGGTTGAGGGCGATCAGCTTGGCAGTGTCGCGGTTCATCACCTCAAGCAGCGCGCGCAAAATTTCATAATTCCCCGTGACGCGCGTCCGGTAGTCCTTGAGCATGTGCAGCTCTACAAGCAGGCCAGGGCGGTCTTCCAGAATCATCTGGCCAGTGGAGAAGCGCGGCGGATCGGGGTTGAAGGCCAGGCCCTTCGCGGGGTCGGTGTCGTCGTTGAGCGTCACATACGTGGGGAAGGCCAGATGGCCGCTGGCGTTGACTCGGCCGCCCAGCTCCGGAGTCACCGTATCGCGAAGCCACTGCGCAGTGGCCGGAGCAACGTCGGGCGTGTCGTCCAGGGTAAAGGTCACGTCATATTGGTAATCCATGCCGTCGGTCACGTGGTCATCCACAAAGAAGTCGGGCAGCCAGCGGTGAAACATCTTGAGGAAGGCGCGGGTCTCAGGCGCGTCGGCCTTCATGTAATCGCGGTTGAGGTTGAGGTTGGTGGCGTTGCCACGCCAGCCGGCCAGTTCGGGTCCGTTCTGGTTGATGCGGTTATGCGGCGAGCGCCGCTCGTGGCCGTCAATGTTATAGACGGGGATGAAGACAAAGACCACATGGTCCAATAGCGAGGCTTCGGTTTTGGTGATGGCCATGTCGCGCAGCAAGGCCAGACAGGCGTCCTTGCCATCCATCTCGCCGGCGTGGATGGAGTTCTGGACCAGCAGGATAGCGCGGCCGGAGGCGTGGATCGCGGCGGGATCGAACACGCCATCCTTCGACGCGATCACAATCTTCAAATCGCGGCCAAGGCCGGTCTTGCCGAAGTTCTCAATACGCACCTGGCCGGGGTCAGCGGCGGCAATGCGTTCGAGGTAAGCCACCGTCTCGCCGTAATCCGGGGTGGTGCGGTAGTCGCTGATTTCAGCGGGGGTGCGCCAGTCAGGGGACTGAGCAAGGACCGTCAGCGGCCATAAGGCAAGCAGAGCGACAACAAGAGCTGTGGGGCGCAGATGCATTGATTTGAAGCCTCCAGGGCGTGCATGTTTCTTGCGCAAACCGATTCAGGCATGAATAGAAATCATGCTACCATTCCTCCACAGGGCGACGAATCTGCACATTCCGCTGCATGAATACCTGAGCACCAGCTACAGGCCAGACTGCGAATACGTGGATGGAGAAATCCGGGAGCGGAACGTCGGCAAGTACGAGCACGCGCGAGTTCAGGCATTGCTGGCTCGCTGGTTTGGAAACCATGAGCAAGAGTGGAGAGTCCAGGTCGTTACCGAACAGCGCGTCCAGGTGTCGCCGACTCGCGTCAGGATTCCAGGTGTAACGCTGCTTACCGCCTGTGCCCAGCCGGATGTCATCGTCGAGCCGCCACTGCTGGTCGTAGAGATACTTTCTCCCGGCGATAGCTACTCCGATACTCAGGAGCGTGCGCAGGATTATCGGGCGATGGGCATGGAAACGGTTTGGATCATCGACCCCAAAACACGCACTGGCCGCATGTGTTCCGGCGCGGAGTGGGTCGAATCCTCGCGGCTGGAAGTCAGAATGCGCTAGCCTTCATCAACTTAGCTTGGATTGCCGAGGCTCTCAGATAATGTGAATACGGCATAGATAGATCGGCTTCAATGTGCCGGGCGCTCTTCGGTCTCGGGCCGAATGGTCCTTGGATAACTGACCCTGAAAGTGGTCGTTTCCATGCTCACTTGCTTCTCGTCAGCAATCCCTGAAATCGAATGATTCGGGAACTTTCGTGGCAATCGCATCCTCCGGCATTCGCAGCAAGAATACAGGGACGCAAAAGGCGAGGTCGCCCCTGGAGAAGCGGTCGTGGATTCTGTAATTGTCCAGTCACACTCTGGGCAATCTGTAAAAATCGCCCAAGATAACTTCGCACATGGAGAGGCTTGCTATAATCCGGGGCACGGCAAACCAGTTCCGTCGCGGCATTCGCAAGGCTCTGCGGCCGAGAGCATGGATTGGTCGAAATCGGCGCCGGAAAGGCCTTCGCCGCATGGAGATGATTGACGACCGAGAGGTTCGAAGCGCCCCCTTGGCAGCTAAGGAGGTTAGGCAGACCTCGCGCCTTGCCGTTTTTGTCTATGCTTTCGCAGCGGCCACGTTTTTCGGGGCCATCAACGCGGTGCAGATCATCAGCGTGGACAACGGGCAACATAGCTGGGGCGAGGCATTTACTCACGCGCTTTTACTCTGGTATCTGTTTCTGCCCATCGTTCCCCTGGCCATCGCTCTGGCGCGGATGCTGCCGGCATCACAGGGACACAAGCTGCGCAACCTCTGCATCCATTCCCTCGTCGCTGTCGTCGTGGGAGCCGCTCATCCTTACGTCTATTTGCTTGTTTACTCGCTGGCGACGCAGCCGCGCTGGGCGATTGAGGTGTTCCGAGCCTCGTTACCCTATTTGCACTACTGGTATATGCAAGACCTCTTGATGGCCGTACTCGCTTACGCCATGACCGCAGCGGCAACCCACGCCTTTCTTTACTATCGAAGCTTCCAGGAGGGTCAGTTGCGCGCCGCACAGTTGGAGGCGCAACTGGCCAACGCGAATCTGACCGCGCTCAAGATGCAGCTTCACCCCCATTTTCTCTTCAACGCATTGCACTCGATCTCCTCCTTACAGATGATTGACAGCAACGCGGCGCAGAAGATGACAGCGTTGCTGGGCGACTTTCTGCGCATGACCTTGCGCGATGTTCATCAGCAGGAGGTTCCGCTCCGGCAGGAGTTTGAGTTCCTGCAGCGCTACCTTGCCATCGAACAGATGCGCTTTGGCAGCCGGCTGTGCTTCAACGTGGAAGCAGCGGCGGAGATTCTCGATGCCGCGGTGCCTCAGCTGATTCTCCAGCCTATTGTCGAGAATGCCGTGCGCCATGGCATTGCACCCTACGGATCTAGCGGAGAGATCGTTGTCAGCGCCGTTCGTGACGACAAGCGTCTCTTGCTGACAGTGCAGGACAGTGGACCAGGGATTCTGGAAGACCGTCTCAACCTCCCGGCCGCTTCCGGTCTCGGCCTATCCAATACGAGAGCCCGCCTCAGCCAGCTCTATGGCCCGGACCAGCATCTGACGCTCGAAAACGTCTCCCTCCGCGGATTCCGCGTCCAGATCGAGATTCCATTTCATACCTTGGCCGAAAGGAGTTAACCCGCGAATGGATCCGCATCGGATACGCACGCTGATCGTTGACGATGAGCCGCTGGCGCGTGCCATGTTGCGCACTTTTCTCGTTGAAGACCCCGAGATTGATGTGATCGGCGAGTGCGGGGACGGTTGCACAGCCGTCGAGATGATCGAGTCGGCTGCGCCCGAACTGGTCTTTCTCGATATACAGATGCCCGATCTCGACGGATTTGGCGTTCTACGCGCGTTGGAGCCGGCTGCCATCCCCAACGTCGCTTTTGTCACGGCCTACGACCAATTCGCATTGCAGGCATTTGATGTTCATGCCATCGACTATCTTCTGAAACCATTTGACCGCGAGCGCTTTCAGCGGACGCTGACCCGCGCCAAACAGCAGATAGCCTATCAGGAACGGGAAGAAGTGAATGCAGCGCTGTTGCGGATTCTCAACGAGCAGTGCGCCCGCCCCCGGCCATTGCAGCGCATTCTCGTCAGGTCGGGCGAAAAGACCTTCTTTGTGCGCCCCGGCGAGATCGCATGGATCGAAGCGCAAGGCAATTATGTCGCACTGCATGTTGGCGAGCGGTCTTTTCTATTGCGTCAGACTATCACCACCCTTGAGAAGCAACTCGATCCTGCCAGATTCCAGCGCATTCAGCGCTCCACGATCGTCAATCTGGACTCCATCCGCGAGATGCATCCCGCCGGACGAGGCGAGTACGAGATTGTCCTCAAGGATGGCGTCACGCTGAAGCTCAGTCACACCTATAGGGAGTCCTTCGTCCGCTTCGCCTGCGGCGCAATGTAATTGGAATCATGCTCGGCCAGGGCGCCTTCGTCCCTTAAGAGTTCGTCTTCGTCACAAACTTCATGAATCCCGCCGGGAACCTATGAATAATCGGTGCTGTGTGCAGGTGGTGGTCACGCCTGCGAGGCGCTCGACAATGAAAAGACTTTTTGGATTCGCCATCATGTTCGTCCTCTCCAGTCTGGTGGGCTGCGGAACTTTCTACCAGGCGGTGATTGGCAATCAGTCGCCTGGTTCCGGTACAACGCCGCAGGTTCCGGCCGTACCCACCGCGTTGACGGCCTCGGCCGGCGATGCGCAGGTTTCGCTCACCTGGAGCGCCAGTGCGAACGCCACCGGCTACCACGTAAAGCGCGGTCTAGCCAGCGGAGGACCGTACACGCTCGTGGCTTCGACCGCTTCGGCCTCCTTGACTGACGCCTCGTTGAGCAATGGAACGACTTACGATTACGTTGTTTCCGCCTATAACACCTTCGGCGAGAGCGGCAATTCGAATGAGGCTGTGGCCACGCCGTCACGCAAGCCTGCGACCTATTACGTCTCGCCTTCGGGCAGCGACTCGGCGGCGGGAACCCTGGAGCAGCCATTCGCCACTGTCCAGCATGGGGTAAATCGGCTGCTCGCAGGCGACACACTCATGCTACGCGCTGGAACTTATCACGAGAATGTGACCGTGCCGGCTTCCGGTACGGCCAGCGCCCCCATTACCCTGGCGGCCTACCCAGGGGAAACGCCAACCCTAGTCGGCGCTCAGCCGGTCACAGGGCCGTGGACGGTTTACTCCGGGTCGATCTACAAGACGCCATGGCCCTCGCAGCCTATGCAGGTCTTTTCTGACGGCCATCTGCTGAACGAGGCGCGCTGGCCCAATTCCGCTCTTGAAGACTTAGCCGGAATGACCTACGGGATCGCCGACGCGGGTAACTCCACTTCGCTGACCAAGGTTGGTCTGCCGCCCGTGGATCTGACAGGCGCGTGGATTCGCGTCATGGCCGGGGAGGCATGGGTGGGCTATGAACGGCAAATCGCCACAGACAACCAGGCCACCGGAGAGCTGTCGTGGGTCTCGCCGATCAACGCCATGTCGATGCTGGTGCCGCAGCGGGGCGACAAATTCTTTGTCTACGGCAAGCTCAGCCTGCTGGATGCACCGGGCGAGTGGTATTGGGATCCCGCCACACAGTTGCTTTACGTCTGGGCGCAGGACGGAGCCTCGCCGGCCGGGCGCTTCGAGGCCGGAACCGCTTCAGCCGTCCTGGATATGAGCGGTCAATCGTACATTGTCGTCAACGGGCTGCATGCGCGCGGCGGATGGTTCAATTTGCAGAACAGCGTCTCCTGCACGATCAAAAACTTTCTGCTGTATGCGCCCAACTGGCTACGCAGGTACGATGGGTACAACGTTTCTCCTGAGTATTATGGCGGCATCGACGTCTCCGGGTCTGGCAATCGGATCAACGGCGGTCTCATTGAGTTCGCCGGGCGCGCCAGCATTCATCTGGCAGGCTCCGGCAACACCGTTGAACAGGTGACCGTTCAGGATTCTGGATTGACCTGGAGCAACGATGCGGGCATCGTCTCCGTGGACGGCACGAAGGAATTGATCCAGAACAATACCATCCAGCGGACCGCCCTGGCCGGCATGACCATGGGAAGCAGTTCGAAGGTGCTCAACAACCTGGTCACGAGCAGCTGTCTCATCATGGAGGATTGCGGCAACCTCAACTCCTGGGGCGTGGATGGCCAGGGGACCGAGATCGCCTATAACATCCTGAAAGACAACCAGGCCCGTTGGGGCGCGGCCATCTATCTCGATGCCGGCTGCCGCAACTTCAATCTGCATGACAATCTCGCGCAACAGATTCTGTGGAGCGGGACCAACATCACCGACGTCAACACCATCGAGCATAATACCCTTCTCGACGTGCAGCATCAGGGAATCAACTTTGTTCCTGGAGCAACAGAGGTTGGCGCGGACTGGTCGGCGGGGATTGCGGAACATAATCTGCTGGGCGAGCCGTATCCCATTGAAGTTGCGCTGGTGCAACCCACCAGCATCATGCCCGACTACGCCTATTACACGGCTTTCATCACGCTGACGCCCTCGCCCGGCCCGCGCCGCGTCGAGGTGGACTTTTCGCAGATGGCGCAAGGCGTATGGAGCCAGAATCTGGCGCCGATGGACCTCTCAACAGTGTCGGGGATCATGTTTTCTTTCGATCCGATCGCCAACTCTTTCAATTACACCGTCAGCAACCTCCGCCTGCTCCCCACCGGAGCTACCGGCGACACCGGCGCGGTTGCTGTCAACGGAGGCAACTGGACAGTTAGCTGTAGTGGAGGCTCGACCTGCGCGTTGACCAATCCCGCGCCAACGACGTGGGGAGACACGGGGAGCAGCGCCTTCAACGGGCAGAATGCGCTTACCGCGCCCCTGCAATCGGGTCTGACCGACCTGACAGCCTATCGCGGCCTGGCCTTCGAACTTGCCGGATCGGGATCGAGAAGCTACAACTTCCAGGGCTATCAGGATGTGGACAATGGCCCCGCCGCCAAGCCCGGCCGCGGAGCGACACTACCCACCAACATCGGCGCGACCCCAGGTTATGTTGCGCCTTGACGGCCGTAGATGACTGAATGAAAGCGAGCAAGTACGCGGTGATCCGTGTTCGCTGGCGCGATACGTTTTGCGATACGCCGAAACAGGAGGTAGTATGCGCAGAATTTCAATGGAGAGGTTCTAACCGCTGCCTTTAAGGTATCTGCCCCATCGGCAGCTCGATCACCGGCGTGCGCTTGCCATCCTTCACGGCGAGGGCCCACAGACCATGAAAGTTCTTCCGCAGTTCCGGCTGCGCCTTCAGGAACGCGCTCAGCACCGCAAGCGCTTCGGTGCGCACAGCAGCCGGATCGGTCACTCCCGTCGCTTCGTAGGCAACGCTCAAATCCGCCTGGTGCAGCGAGGGGTCAAACCGCACAGCGTCGATCTTCCAGATACGGTCGCCGTCGGCAAGCGAATAAGGAAAGGCGTCCTGCGGCGAGCCCTTGATCTGCGCCTGCTCGGCTCCCAGCTTTTCCAGATTTGGCGAGGAGAGAAAATCCACGGGCGACAGCATGGACCGCGCCGCTTCATAGCTGTACCAGGCGCTCCACGGCTGGCCGGCCCTGGCCAGGTCGCGAGCGCGCTCCCAGTACCAAACTCCGTCGTGCCCGTCGAAGATGCCCTGTTGAGCGTTCAGGCCCGCCAGCTTCCATGCCGCGGTGGCGCCGGTCGGGTCCCATGCCAGAATCAGCCCCAACTGCCCGCCCAGCGGAGCGCCCGCCGCGTCGGCCAGCACCACCGCATAGCGGCCCGGCGGCAGCGCCCGCATGGTCATGGTCACGGTGATCGATCCCGTGGAATTGGAGCAGAAGAACTGGGTATCGGCAGCGGCCTTCAGGCTCGACGCGTCCAGCAAATATACATTGCGCAGTTGCATCTGGCCGCCCTTCATCAGCGGCGCGGCCAGCTCCGCGGCCTCGTGAATCCCGTCCCAATCCGCGGAGACAGCCGGCAGCAGCGCGCCTCGCAGCGCGGCATCGTTCTGCTGCGCCACAGCTTCCGCAAGCCGCCCTCCAGCGGTAGCCAGGGCAGCGCGATCCTGCGCCTGCAACTCCGCCTGCGTCGTGCAACTCACCGAACCTGCGGCTTGGCCAGCCCGTGGCGCTGCCAGCACAGCAAGCACAAGCACCGCAACGGACCAGATGTTCCGACCAAGGCGCATTTTTTGAAATCCTCTCCGATCCGCGAAACTCTTTTTGAGCGTACGCGGGCCACTGATAGTCTAGTACATGAAGAGCGTTAACGAATCGCCGCGTTCCGAAGCCCGTTCACAGGCCGCCGCCGGCCACGAGCCGCATTGCAGGATTGCCGCCAGAATCAGGAACCGATTCCCATGAGCAAAGCCATCCCGTCGCCATCCCGGAACACCACGGGCTCTAGCTCGTACACCGTCATGGGGAGATCTCCGCGGGTTTTGCACGCTGCGGAAAGAGCCTTTGCAGGGTTTCTTGCCGCTGCAATGCTGCTTGCGGTCCAGGCGCTGGCCGCGCAAGCTACTGACGCAACTCCCGCCGCTCCACACGCTTCCAGTTCGGCACACAAGCCCCTTCATCCTCGAACCCGTCCCGGCGCGGCCCGTTCTGTCGCGCAGCCGGCTCCACAGGCCTTTGCACCCCTGCCCCCTCCTGAGCCCGCTCTTCCTGCTTGGCCTGCCAATGACCGCCCCGCTCAGGCCGCCGTTGTATGGGACAGCCAGGGTCTTCGCATCGACGCCCAAAACTCCAGCCTCCAACAGATATTGAAAGATTTCTCCACCGCCTCGGGCGCTCAGATCGAAGGAATGGGCTCCGATGAGCGCGTTTTTGGCACCTATGGCCCCGGCCAGGCGCGCGACGTGCTCTCCCAGCTTCTTCAGGGCTCCGGCTACAACTTACTCATGATTGGCGACCAGGGACAGGGAGCGCCACGGCAGATTGTGCTGAGCATTCGCCCGTCAGGCAGCGCGCAGCCGGCCACCGGAAACAACTCAGCCGGTAGCAATGACGACGATGCCGACGTCGAAGAGCAGCCGCAGCAGCCGCCGCAACAACAGTTCCCTCCTGGCGTCTTCCGCCCCGGATCGCAGCGCGGCCCCTTACCGCCCAACATCCAGGAGCAGCAGCAGCGCCAGCAGCAGATACGTGAGCAGCAGATGCAGCAGATGCAACAGCGCGGAACTCCGCAAAATTGACGCCCCTTCGGATCACGTGTGAAGCTCTGCGCGGTAGTTCCCATGCGATCTATAAACGATAAGCACTTATCGGATTTTCTATTCAGGTTATAGTTAAGCCGGACTCAAAAAAGCGCTTGACAACCTATCTATTCCGCAATCATCCCACCTGATCCCTGATCCCTGATCCCTGATCCCTGATCCCTGATCCCTGATCCCTGATCCCTGATCCCTGATCACTCGGTCACGGCACGCGCCACTTCCACCCGCGCCTCTACCGCCTCACGCCGAGCCTGCGGGCGCATCAGCGCAAACCCCGCGCGAAGAACTGCATAAGCCGCCAGGACGCCAAACGCCATCGAGCCAACCGAAGCACAGATCAACATCCCCAAATTCAAAAAATCCGTCATCGCCCTCGCCCTCGCGCTAATATTGTCCCGCTCCCTGGAATCTCTTACCTGACTGCGCTGCTCATTGGCTCCCAATCTTCAGGCCCCAGCGCAAAGAGACATTTCTGCGATTGTCTCAGACAAACCCCGCCGTTGCTCCGCGCAGCTGTTGACCAGGAGAATACCCCCTCGGGTTAGCAATGCAATCGAGGTCAGCCGCCCGTCCCCCGGAATCGCCCGTCCTCCCCGGATTGCCTCATCGTCCCAGCCGGCAGGCAGCCCAGGCCGCTCGGTTCCCATCGCGCAAAATCAGAAATAGGCGCATCGCACCCTCAAACCTGTCAGAGGATCAGGGCCCGCGATAAATGCGGGATAAATCTCCGCCAAAGCACACAAACAGGCACTCGCCTGTCGGCTCAGTGCGCACACGCTTCCTCGCCCGGCGCGCCGTTCACCGCAAGCTGCCTTCGTCTCTCCCGCATCGTCCGATGGGTTCTTACACCAGCTCCAGCGCCGCCATTCCCTTGCTTGGCGGAATGAACCGGTCCGCGCGCCACGCGATGGCCAGCTTTTCGCGGCTGAGCAGTTTGCGGATCTGGCTGCGGGCATGTTCGGCCCATGGGCCGCGATTGTCCAGCCGTATATAAGCCTGCCAATGGCGAAGAGCCAGTCTGCACTCCCCTTTGCGCTCGTAAGCCAGGGCCAGGTTGTAGTGGGCGTCGGCATAGTGGGGCGCAAGCGCAACGGCCCGGCGGTAAGCCGCGATGGACTCATCCGGCCGTTCCAGTTCGTCCAGCACATTGCCCAGATCGAAGAAGGCCAGGACATACGCCGGGTCGGCATCGGTGGCTCGCCGGTAGAGCTGCTCGGCGCGCCCGAATTGGCGCAGGTGGAATTGGATGGTTCCCAGGTTGATGTAGGCCGCCGCATACTTCGGATCGAGCTCCAGAATCTCCTCATAGAGAGCAATGGCGCGCTGCTTCTCGCCTGCCTCTTCGGCCTGCACGGCGGCCAGAAACCGATCTTGCATTGCGCGCGGGTCGCCGGCCCCCAAACGGCGCATCGGGTACAGTTCCGAGCCAGCCGACGGACGGTCCGTTCCCTCCAGGCGATCCAGGCGTTCAAAATCGAAGAGCAACTGGCGGCGTATCGGGTCCACCATGGCGCCGCGATGACGGAACGCAAGCCGCGTCCCGGTACGCACCAGACATGCCTCAAGCATCGGATTGGCCATGCCCGCCACCGCCTTCATGGCCAGGATCGAGTCCCGAATCGATGCCGCGGAAACACTCTCCTCGCGCAGCACGCGCAAAGTCCTCAATTGCCCAAGATCTTGAAAAGTATAGGCTTGCTGCTGCGCAATCAGTCCCGCCCGCTCCCACCCTTGCAACTGGCGGCAGCCGATCTGCAAGATGCGCAATACGTCCTGACGGCTATAGCTGGTCACTCGTACGTAGCTCCTGGAACAGTTACGGAGGAACCGCTCTTGCTGCGATTATGCCAAGAGTATGCGTGGAAAAGCGGAACGTTACTACCACCGCAACAAAAAAATGCGAGGATAACGGGTACCTTGCTTGGTTCACGCCAAGCTATGGCGCACGATGAAGCCTGTGGAAAACTCAAGGGAAATGCATGAAACCCGGTGCGACCCACACAAAACCCGGAAAGATGGATGGGTCGTGATGAAGCCGCCCTCCAAGCAAAAACGAGTGCCGTATGCCGGCCTGCCAATGATCCACCTCGACTGTGCTGCTTGTGGGAAAGCACGAACGCCAACAGCTCCAGCTAATCCCATACCCCACCGGATGACACCCGACCCCTAACCACTGCGAAGCTACTTCCCCGTCCCCTCCGTAATCGTCGCAATCCGGTCCACGCCGGACACGGTGAACTTTTCCACCTTGCCGCTGGGCCAGTGGACTTCGATTGCGTCCACGGTGGCAGCCTGCCCCAAGCCAAAGTGCGGCCTCGGGTCGTTGGTTGACATGTAGCTGCCGCCGCTCAATACGTCGCCACGCTGCTTCATCCCATTGGCAGTCACATACACCGTGGCTCCCACAGCGTCGCGCGGGCTTTTCGCCCCGCCCACCAGCTTCAGCTCCAGCCAGTGATTCTTATTTGGGTCCACGTTACGAAGCAGCACCGGGTGGCCATCTTCGACATTGATCACTGCGTCCAGCTTGCCGTCGTTGAAGAGATCACCAACAGCCATGCCCCGCCCCGCGATCACCACCGCCAACCCCGAACCCTCCACCGCTGGCACTACCTCAAACTTCTTGCCTTCAGTGCTGTGGAAGAGTACGGGCCGCTGCGCCCAGCTCGTGCCCCAGTTGTATTTGTCCGCTTCCGGATAGACGTGCCCGTCGGACATGAGCAGGTCCTTCCAGCCGTCGTTGTCGTAATCCAGAAAAGCGTCGCCCCAGCTCAAGAACGGGACCGAAACCTCCGCGATTCCCAACTGGTAGCTGATATCGGTCAGGTTGCCATCGCCTTCGTTGCGATAAAACGGCTTGTAGTCGTCAGAGAAGGTGGTATCGAAGATTGCCAGTTGTCCGTTGTTCTGGTAGTCGCCCACAGCAATGCCCATGGACGCGGTCTCGCGCCCGGCCTCATTGAGCGCGAAGCCCGATGCGTAGCTCACATCCTCAAAGGTTCCGTCGCCCTTGTTCAAATACATATAGTTGGGCGTCGAGTCGTCGCCCACCAATAGATCGATCTTGCCATCGTTGTTGATGTCCACAAACAACGCGCCCAGGCCGTAGTAGCCGGGCTTGTCGTCCACGCCGGCCTTCTCGCTCACGTCGGTAAAGGTGCCATCGCCGTTGTTGTGGAAGAGATGGTCCGGCTCGCCCTTCAGACCCCTCGGCCCGCAGGCTACCGATTCGCCGCGGAAGGTGCAGAATGCGTTGTTGCTCGCATCTGCCTTGCTGCTGGGCAGGTTGTTCCAGTCCCAGTGCAGGTAGCCCGCTACAAACAGGTCAAGCCGCCCGTCGCCATCGTAGTCGCCCCAGGTGGCTCCGCTCGACCAGTTGCCCAGCGTAACGCCGGCCTTCTCCGCCACGTCGGTAAACGTGCCGTCGTGGTTGTTGTGGTAGAGGCGGTTCTTGCCAACATTGGATACAAAAATATCTGGCCAGCCGTCGTTGTCATAGTCGGCAATGGCCGCGCCGGTGCCCCAGCGGTCGTTGGTCACGCCCGCCTTGGCCGCCACATCGGTAAACGTGCCGTCGTGGTTGTTGTGGAAGAGCGCGGCGTGCGGCGGCGTTTCTTTGCCGGTCAGCGCGTCCAAGGTCGAGCCGTTCACCACATAGATGTCCAGCCAGCCGTCGTTGTCATAGTCGATCAGTCCCACCCCCGAGCCCTTGGTCTCGACGATGTAATTCTTCAGTGGGGTACCCATCTTGTGGGTCCAATGGGTCAGCCCGGCCTTTTCCGAGTCGTCGATAAAGACGACCGGCCCGCTCTTCACAAAGCCGCCCGCGGTGATGGGCCGGTGCTGCGCGTCAAGCTGCACTGGATGTGCGGAATCGGCCGTAGAACGGCCCATCGGCGCGGGTGCGGGTGCCCCCGGTCTCGTGTTTGAGACCGGGGAAGACGATTCGCCGGAAGGTTTCTCGGCTTGCTGCCCTTGGGGAAGAGCGCCGGGAACTGTGGCCTGGGCAGAAAGAAGTGCGGGAATTCCTGCCGCCAGCAGTCCCAAGAAAGTGGTCGTGCGCAGTGCTACAAACATGGCAGTCAGTATACGGGCTGCCATGGCCCTCAAGATACGCCAAAAGGTGGAGGACTACCGGTAAGCAATGGTGCAACTGTCC
>Ga0302319_10009568_pt1 | contig 18614 bp, 18 predicted proteins | sample Bog_T0_2_FD_203319 | JGI IMG/M metagenome (GOLD analysis project Ga0302319, IMG submission 203319) | Peat permafrost microbial communities from Stordalen Mire near Abisko, Sweden - Bog_T0_2 | ecosystem: Environmental > Terrestrial > Soil > Wetlands > Peat | place: Sweden: Abisko, Stordalen Mire... | reverse complement strand
CGCTTCCACGACCTGCGCCACACCTTCAACACCCGGCTCATGGAGGCGGGCGTCCTGCAGGAGGTCCGCATGGCCCTCATGGGCCACTCCACCGGCAAGTCCGTCCACGCAACCTATACCCACATCGAGCTCCCCGTGAAGCGCGAAGCCATCGCGAAGCTCGAGGTCTGGGTGAACCAGCAACGCACCGAACCAGAGCGCGAGAAGGAGACACATGATGCCAGCCCAGAGGGGACAGGAACTGAAAGCGACTCCGGCCAAGCAGCCGGATGCCCGCAAACCGTGGAAGAAGAAGACGCCCGTTGACGTCATCTTCGAGCAGGCCGAGAGGCTGCGCTCGGAGATCGCCGAGGAGGAAGAAGAGCTGAACGCCAAGAAGCGCCAGCTCCAGAAGTTCGAGGAAGCCAAGAAGCTCTTCGACGCGGTGTAGCCATGCCGCTCCTCGACGACGAGCTCCGCTCGCGGCTGCCGCCGCTGTACTCGCAGGAACATGAAGTGGACCCCGTTGTCCACGCCCATTTCTACCTGCCCGGAACCCGCCTCGAGTGGTGGGTCACCGAGGGCGAGCCGCGAGGCGACGACTTCCTCTTCTTCGGCTTCGTCAATGGCGTAGAGGACGAGTTTGGGTACTTCGTCTTATCTGAGCTGGAGTCGGTGCGAAAGTACCTCGTCATCCACGTGGAACGCGACCTGGCCTTTACCCCAGGCAGACTCACGGATGTTGTGCCCGCGCCCGACGTATGAGGGCGCGGGGTATTCAGAGAGACCAGGACTCGTTCCTGGTCTCTTTTCTCATGGCCTACTGACAGGCCATCGCTCTAATGGTTTTGGGAAGCAGTCCTGCTCCCCTGAAGTCCGAAACAGTTCAAGCAACCGTCACAGGAGAAGTGCGTCTATGAAGAAGCTATCCGTGGTCGTGGCCGGAACCGGCCAGATCCGCGACGTCGAAATCCAGTCCGGCACCACCGCCGGAGACATCCTCAACCAGCTGGGCCTGGCAGACTACCTGCTGTCCAAGGGCCCCAACGAACCCTTCTTCGCCGCCGCCGAGTCGGTCTACGACAAGGTCAGGGACGGCGAGAAGATCTTCGCCTCGACCAAGGCCGAGGTCGGAGCGCTGCCGCCGTGCGCGTGAAGGACAACGGCAGCAGGCCCGCCCCCGCATTCGTCCGCGAGCTCATCTCGCGGCTCGTGCGGGGGCACGGCCCCGCAGTGCAGGTCGAGCGCCGCGTCATCCCGTACTGGCAGGAACGGGGATGGACGCGCGAGCAGAACCGCTACACCGGCTCCTACCGGACGCCCCGCGGCTCGTTCTTCGGCTACGCCGACGAGGCGAGCCGCGGGTACTTCCGCTTCTACGTTTTCCAGCCGCCCCGCGAAATGGAGCACCACAGCCACTGGGCCTGCTTCCAGGAGCGCGGCAGCGGCTGGTACGAGGTGCACATGGCCCGGCAGCCCGGCGACGTGGGCTCCGGAATCATGCGCATCGAGCGGATCCTGAACGAAGCGCTAGAGAGGAAATGAACCACATGCAGACACCAGATACGAACGTGAACTTGCTCGAAGCCAAGCGCCACGAGCTGGTCGAGCGCCGGGAGACGCTAATCCACCAGCTCGGGCAGGCCGCGCGGTGCCTGGAAGATGACCTGGCCCGCCAGAAGCTGGAGCACGTCGAGCGCGCCAACGAGTTCATCGCCACGCTCGACGGCCTCGCGCAGCAGGCGAGGGAGGCCAGGGAGCGCCGCCGCTACGTCGTGAGCTCGCTGTTCCTGCACGAGAGCTTCAAGAAGCTGACCGCTGACCAGGACGAGCAGTTCTTCTTCGTCACGGGCACGGAGATCGGCGGCGCGCTCGTGCTCGACCAGTGGGCCGAGTTCGCCCACCAGAAGCGCTCCATGATGGGCGTCACCGCCGAGCCGAGGGCCACGCACGGGCTGCTCATCAAGCTGGAGCAGTTCGGGCACCGGCTGCTCGGCCACTTCCACAGCCACCCCGGCCGGGGAGCCGACGCGACAGCGCCCTCGGGCATCGACGAGCGGTTCCAGGGGCGGCTCGAGAGCGCGGGCCACGTGGCCGTCATGGCGATCTTCAGCCGCGACGGCTTCATACGCTTCGTGCGGCTCGACCAGAGCCTCGAGATCGAAATCCACGGACAGGGAGTAGAAAACCATGCACCCGGCATTTACCGCCTCACCGACATCGACTAGCCTTCGCGGAAAACCCATCAAGGGCGCCGAGGACCGGCAGGGGAGAATCCCAGGATTCGACCAAGCCGCGCTCTCGAAGGCCCGCGTGCTCTGCATCGGCGCCGGGGGAATCGCCTCGCAGATCGCGCCGACGCTCGCCCGCAAGGGCGTCGGCTCGATCACCTTGCTCGACGACGACACCGTCGAGGCGAGCAACCTGAACCGCCAGCGCTTCTACCGGGGCGACCTTGGAAAGTACAAGGCCGTGAGGCTGGCGCGCAACCTCCAGCCGGAGTGCATAGCCGCGACGGAGATTCGTGGGCTTGCATTTCGGCTGGAGGAAGCCGTTGAGCGCGGCGTGGACCTGGCGTGCGACGTGGCCGTGTGCGGCGTCGACAACAACCCGGCGCGCACCTTCGCGAGCCGCCACTTCCGAGCGGCGGGCGTCCCCGTCGTCTTCACCGCCGTCAGCGCGAGCGGCGACCACGGCTACGTGTTCGTGCAGGCACGCGAGGGGCCGTGCCTCGCGTGCCTCTTCCCCGACATCGCCAGCGACGACCGCTACCCGTGCCCCGGCACGCCCGCCATCGCCGACATCCTCCAGGCCGTCGGCGCGCTCGCCGTCTACGCCGTCGACACGCTGCTCATGCCGCGCCCGCGATCCTGGAACTACCGCAGGATCTCGCTCTCGGACGGCGGGGGAGACGGCGCGTCGCTGATCCCGGCTCGCCCCGGCTGCCCCGTCTGCTCGCCCTCTCTGCCATGACCGACACGCTGCCCATCGACGGCATCCGCGTCGGCGTCCGCTACCGACAGGACCTCGGCGACCTGCGCACGCTCGCCGCGAGCATCGCCGAGATCGGGCTCCTCCACCCGGTCGTCGTGACGCCCGAGGGCAGGCTCATCGCCGGGCAGCGGCGGCTCGAGGCCTGCCGCCTGCTCGGGTGGGCCGAGGTGCCGGTGACCGTCGTCGACCTGCTGCAGGCCGCGCGGGGCGAGGCGCACGAGAACTTCGTGCGCAAGGACCTGCTGCCGAGCGAGATCGTGGCGCTCAAGCGGGCCATCGAGCCCATGGAGCGCCGCGCCGCCCGGTTGCGCCAGGGGGCGCGGACGGACCTCTGTCATCCTGCCACTGTGGCCGAATGTCAGGTGCCCGTCCGCGACCGGCTCTCGCGCTACCTCGGCGTCGGGCGCACCACCATCGAGCGCGCCGAGGCGGTCATCGAGGCCGCGGAGGAGGAGCCCGAAGAGTACGGCCACCTCGTCGAGCAGATGGATCGCAGCGGCAAGGTCGCCGGGGCATTCCGCAGGCTCACCGTCCTGAGGCAGGCGAGGGAACTGGAGGCCGCGCCACCGGTGCTGCCCTCCGGCCCGTTCCAGGTCATCGTCGCCGACCCGCCGTGGCGCTACGACAGCGGCGGATCACTGCCGTACCCGACCATGGACATCGACGACATCAAGGCCATTCCCGTGCGTGGCATCGCAGCCGACGACGCGGTCCTCTGGCTCTGGGCCACGAACGCCCACCTGCGCGTCGCCTTCGACGTCGTCGAGGCGTGGGGTTTCGAGTACCGCGCGCTCCTCACCTGGGTCAAGGACCGCATGGGCACCGGCGAGTGGCTGCGCGGCCAGACCGAGCACTGCCTGCTCGCCGTGCGCGGCAGGCCCGTGTTCGTGAGCGGCACCCACACGACGGTGCTACAGGCGGCGCGGAGGGAGCACTCGCGAAAGCCCGAGGAGTTCTACGATCTGGTAGAGGCGACCTGCGCGGGCGCCAAGCTGGAGCTGTTCTGCCGCCAGCAGCGCGACGGCTGGCAGGTGTACGGGAACGACACAGCTAAGTTCTTGGAAGCCGGTTCTGGCAGTTAGCGCCCGGTGACCCAACAGGGATGCCGTCTTCGTGCCGGTTGAGCCAGAGCCGCTGCCAGCATGGTGGATGCGGAATGAGCCCGGTTGGGAGGGTTTCTGTGGTGGTGAGCTGTGGGTTTTGGGTGTACAATTAGCTTTCAATCTTGTCAATTAAGTACTCATAAATTCAGCAGGTTAGCCGCCATGAGGGGCGGCCTGCTCACCCTAGCCCATGGCCAGAGAAACACCGAAATCTCTCCTCAACTCCGAGTGGCTGACTCGAAAGAAGCTCATCGATGGCATGCTCACGTCTGCCGGGTGGCGGGTCGTGCCGTTCAAAGCCGGGAAACCCGTTTCGGCTTACGATGCCTGCGCCATCGAGGAGTACCCGACGGAGAACGGCCCGGCGGACTACGCGCTCTGCGTCGGGGGTCAGATCCTCGGTATCGTCGAGGCGAAGAAGCTGAGCCTCGGGCCGCAGAACGTGCTGGTTCAAGCCGAGCGGTACTCCAGGGGTGTCAGCCAGGCGGGGCTCGCCTCCGGGCAGTTCGGCGTGCCGTTCCTCTACTCGACGAACGGCGAGACCATCTGGCACCACGACGTCCGGCAAGGACTCAACCGCTCGCGCACGGTCCAGCGCTTCCACACGCCGCAGGCGCTGAGGGAGTTCCTGCAGCGCGACTTCGAGGCGGCCTGCCAGAAGGTGCTCGCAACGCCCAATGCGCACCCGCGCCTGCGCCCCTACCAGCGCGAAGCCAACGCCGCAACGGAGAAGGCCATCGCCGAGCGCAAGCGGCACATGCTGCTCGCCATGGCGACGGGTACCGGCAAGACGTTCACGATGGTCAACCAAATCTACCGCCTCATGAAGGCCGGCGTCGGACGGCGCATCCTGTTCCTCGTCGACCGCCGCGCGCTCGCAGCGCAGGCGGTGCGCTCCTTCGCCTCGTTCGAGGCGGAACCGGGCCTCAAGTTCGACAATATCTACGAGTTGTACAGCCAGAAGTTTCAGCGCGGGGACTTTGAGGACGAGAAGTACGACCCGAAGGTGCTTCCCTCTTCCTACCTGCTCGACCCGCAGCCGGGCCACGCCGTCGTCTACGTCTCGACCATCCAGCGGATGGCCATCAACCTCTTTGGCCGCGACGTCCTGGTGGGCTCCGGCGATGAAGAGGTCGATGACGACGCCGAGAGACTCAACATTCCCATCCACTCCTTCGACCTGATCGTCGCCGACGAGTGCCACCGGGGCTACACCTCCTCAGAAACCGCTATCTGGCGCCGCACCCTCGACCACTTCGACGCCATCAAGGTCGGCCTGACGGCCACCCCGGCAGCGCACACGACCAGCTACTTCAGGGACGTCGTGTTCCGCTACGAGTACGAGCGCGCGGTGCGCGAGGGCTTCCGTAGGGGAAATTGGGTTCGATAGCGTGCCTGGGGGGAGGAGTCGGCATCATCGGAGTTCAGTAGGCCCTGACGGGGAAGCCGCCTCGGCGCACGATCCTAGCCGGATGGGACTCGGCGATGTCTGATTGGATCGGATTGGACTGGATTGAGCACCCGACCAGAGTGCCTCGGCTCGCCATGAATGCTCAGATAGTTGAATGTGTGCGACAACCAGGACGCTATCCTGGGAAATGTCCAGTAGGCCAACAAACCTCTGGGATCGAAGGCTTCGGACGGTGACGCGCGCGATGTGAAGGGTGACGCGGAGTGCCAGCGGGTCATGGCGATTAGCCGTGCGATTACCGAGGCCGTCAGGATGGTTTCCCATTCGCCGTGTATTCGTCTATACTCGACCGGTGAGGGGCGCTCGTTTCTCCGCCGCGCCGGAGGCCATTTGACCATGCACTCAGACAGCCCAAAGAATTCGATTGGCCGCCGCGATCTCCTCATGATCCTCCTCGGCGTTTCTGCCCAGGGTTCCGTGAGCGAGGGTATCGGTGGCATCACGCGGCTCCAGAAGTTGTTGTTCTTGCTCGAACAAGAAGAGCACGTGACCCCTGCTGGTGAGGGGTTTACATTTGAACCTTACAAGGCGGGGCCCTATTCCTCCAAGCTCTATGATGACCTCGAGTTTCTTGAGAACCTCGGCCTGATCGGGAAGCAAGTTGCGGCAGAGGGGACGGAGGAGGAAGCGAGCGAGATCGATTTCACGTTCGAGGACCTCATTGAGCCCGAGCACGAGAAAGACGATCCGTCGGGACCGGCCCCCGATGCTTATGAAGAGCACAGGTTCTATCTGACCCCAACGGGCGTGCAGAAGATCCAGAAGCTGCTGGCGGACGATACGTACAAGCCACTGGTCGCCTCGATCAGCCGCATAAAGTCTCGCTACGGCCAGTACTCGCTGAACGATTTGCTCTACCACGTCTACACGAAGTACCCGGATATGACCACGGAATCTGAGATTAAGGAGCAGGTCCTACGACGGCGCCGATCCTAGCCGATACCAATGCCGGGCTACTGACGCTGCACGGGGCTGTGCTGGCGGCGGCCGTCACTGGCTACTACAAGTACAGTGATCGGAGTGACCACTTTGAAAAATCGCTGCACGGCATCACTGATACCATAGGCTCGCTCAAGCGGAAGATTGCATTTGGTCTCGCCGATCGCTTGCGGCCTGTCTTCGAGAATTCTCAGTCGGTCACCAGCATTCTATTGGACACATCTGGAAAACAGTTTTCTGAGACGTTCGTGAATCCTGTCGGGAGCGAGACGTACCGTGACACGCTGTTCTCGTTCGTCCAAAGCGAGTCAGAGGCCATCGCTGACTACCGCCGGATAGTCGAGAGCCGCGACGGGTGGCTCTTCTGGGCTCGTGTGATGTGCTGGACCTTCCTCGGGACTTTCATCTCCGAAGCTCTTATTTTTGCATACCTGTTCGCATCGCTGAGGCTATCAATCTTGCCCTCAGACGCTGCGGCTGCTTTGGCTACGCTGGTTCCGACCGGCGTTTGTTTCTTTTGCTTTGTGACGGCGGCCATCCGGCTGTCCCTGCTGCATGATCGATTCGTCGAACTAAGGAAGCGCTATGCCAGTCCCTAGGCCAGAGTTTTTGAGAGAAGAGGAGTTGCTGGCTCCAGTTCGGCGGTACGCCAAGCGTAAGGGCTTTGCGGCGCAATATGCGGAATTGCCGTTCTTCGAATATAGGATTGACTTGTACGCCGTCTCGAAGCCGAGCGGTGAAGCGATAGCCGTGGAGCTCAAGATGAAGAACTGGCGCCGAGCGTTGCATCAGGCGATCATCTATCAGCTGTGCTCAGATTTTGTGTTTATTGCCCTCCCCGTCGCGAAGGCCGGGACCGTGGACACAGCGGAGCTATCCAGGCACGGTGTCGGGCTCATCCTGGTCGGGCTAGACAGAAGATGTCGGCTTGCTCTCGAAGCAACTCGCTCTTCTGAAGTTCGTGAGTATTACCGCCGCCCCTACGTCGAAATGCTAGCGAGCGCATGAAATGTCACTTGTTCAACCGAAGGTCCACCTGAGGCTCGGCAGTCACGCCGAGAAAGAGTACGTCGAGAAAACGCTCAAGCGGTTCGACGGCCTCATCGTCGGCGGGAATCTCCTGGAGGCCACGCCTGGCGCGACCGCCAGCCTGATAGTCAAGCTGTGCGGCAAGACGAGCGGCGTGTCATACCTCATTGACCCCATGACTTATGCGTTCGGGGCCTACGTTGACCCAGTAACGGGCAAGAGCCGAGCGGATCTCGATTGGATCAAGTCGGACCAGAAGGTCAAGGGGCAAAAGGGAAAGGTTGTCCGGGCAATCAAGAGTTCCTACCAGAAGCTGTCGGGTGCTCTCGGCCCCGTGTTCTCTGACGCGTGCTCCACCGGGAAGGCCGTGGAGCCGAGTGGCCTAGCCTCCAGCCAGATCAGGTCCCAGGTCGCCGAGGCGGTCCTCGAATACCAGATGACGCGGATTCGCGACGTCTTTGCGTCTGACCCGGAGTACAAGGATATCGCCGACGAAGTGCCGTTGCCTGCCGCCTTGCTCGCTCCATACTTCTACATTGAGCCTTCGAAGAAAGCAGAATGGTCCCGACTATCGTGGCTGCTCGCCGCTGAAGCGGTAAAAAGGGGGAAATCCCTGCCGGTCCATGCAGTCGTCTGCGCACCCAAAGAATATTTGTCGGATGACTCTTTTCTCAATGAGGTCGTGACGAAGTTGCCGCAAAGCAAAGTGGCCGGGGTCTGGCTCTGGTTTAGTCGGTTTGACGAGCGCCTCGCAAGTGAAGTTGAACTTCTGAATTTCAAGAAGCTGGTCTCTGCACTGGGGACAACGATGCAGGTGGCGAACATGCACGGGGGATTCTTTAGTCTAGCTTTATCCCGCCACGGCATGTCCGGGATTGCCCACGGCGTTGGGTACGGCGAACAGAAAGACGTGGTCCCAGTCATCGGACAATCCACCCCCACGGTCCGTTACTACCTACCGCCGATCTACGCTCGGTTTGGGGTTCCAGATATCGAGCGCTGCTTCAGCGCCCTGGGCGTCACGACGCCGAAAGAGTTTTTCCGGAAGATCTGTGACTGCGTTGTCTGCCGTGGCGTCATCGCAAGTAGCCTGAGCAATTTCCGGGAATTCGGGGATCGGCACTACTCGACGCCGATTTCCAAGCGGGCGGCGCAAACTCCGGCCGCGGCGAAGAGGTGTCGGTTCCACTTCCTGCTTTGCCGACTGCGAGAGCGCGATTGGATCGCAGACAAGACGAACGACGACGTTATCAAGCAACTCTCCGATTCGGTAGCCAATTGGAAGTCGGTTGTTGTCCAAGATCTTCGGGATGGAGCGGCCCAGGTGGAGCGGTGGGGAAGAGTCTTAGGGACTTCGTAATTGGGCACCCTCGCGGTGGGAATAGCGTTAGATAGCCGTAGATAGAGGCGCAGCCGTGCAGACCAGGATGCCCGCAAGCCACGGGAGCCGCGCGGTATCTTGGGAACTGGAGTACGGCGCATTCGCATTGCGCACGGAGCGGTCGAGATGAGGAAGCGGAGATCTTTCAACCCGAAGCGCAGCATCTGCGCGCGACAGGACGCCCCCGACGTCTTGCGGAACCTCGCCCGTCGGGTCAGCTACGGCGGCAACCCCGAGCACAAGAAGCACCCGGGCGACTTCGGATTGCAGCCGCCGAGCTCGCCGCGCTTGGGCAAGACGTTGTGCGACAGTGTCGGGATCCTCTCCCGCGCCGAAGCGCTCCGGCTCCTCAGGGATGGAATGAGGAAGGGGCTCGTCAGCTCGCAGCAGCGCGGCGGCTGGCCCCAGAATATCTGGGCGGTAACGGCAGATGGGGCACCGCTCGAGGCGCAGCTCGAAGGCGAAGGCGTCTACCACGGCTACCCCATGCCGGAGAACGATCCATTCCGCGTTGAGATACTGAAGCGGTGGGGAGCGCAATGACGCCGAGCCTCTCGTTTGACGTGGAGTGGTCGCCCTCCGAGCACGGCCCCGCGGAGATCAGAGAGACTTCTGCCTTTCTGCAGATTGGCATCGGGAAGAACGTCGCGACGCGCGCCGAGGACGACTGGTCGCAGTCGGTCCACAACCGCGTGCGGCTCTCGGTGTACCCGCTGGCAGTCTGGCTGGCATCGTCCTGGTGGCGGCTCCGGTGGGAACCGGCCCCGTACAGCGGCGTCGCCAGCGTCGGGTGGCGAATGGCGCACGAGCTCGCGGCGGCCGGGAACGGCTCCCTCTGGCCCCGCCTGACGTTCGCTTGCGACGGCGAGGCGGTCGAGGCGACCTGCGAGGCGTCGAACCCGCTCTCCGGAGAGCCCGTCCGCTACCTCGCAAACTTCAGCGCCACAATCGGCGCACCCGAGTTCGAGAGGTCGGTCGATGACTTCATGCGCCTCGTCCTGGCGCGGCTCGACGCCGTGGGCGCCGACGAGAGGGTTCTGCATGACCTGTGGAATGAGGTCCTTGCGGAGCGAAAGAATCAGGAGCTGGCCACGCTCCGGAAGTTCGAGGCGCAGCTCGGGTACGAGCCTGACGACGCGCCCGAGGAACTCATCGAACACCTCAGCGCGGTCTCCCGTGACGAGGGCGCGGAAGCCGCCGAGGAGATCGCCCCGGTTTGTGCCGGTGACAACCCGGGCCAGGCCCTCCAGCGGATCTTCGAGTTCGCCCAATCATCTGGAGCGGATGGCCGGATAGAGATCCCGCGATCCCTATCAGCAGCGCTCAGGGGTGCCACGAGCGGGTCCGAGGAACCCTGGATGCGGGGGCGTTTCCTGGCCACAGAGGCGCGGCGCGCCTGGGGGCTCGGCGAGAGCCCCGTTCCCGACAGCAAGATCGCGGAGCTGCTCCAGGTTTCCACGAACACGATCACCGGCGAGCACTCCGGCGCAGCCCGCCTCCCAATGGGACTCGCCATCCGGCGTGACGGCACGGACAACCTAAGCCTCCTGTTCCGCAAGCGGAACAGGCCTGGCGTAAGGTTTGAGGCGGCTCGCTTCATCGTCGGCCACCTCCTCGCGTCGCCGCGAGAGCGCTGGCTGCCCGCAACGGACGCGAAGACCGCGCGGCAGAAGGTGCAGCGAGCCTTCGCGGCGGAGTTCCTCTGCCCATTCGACGCCCTCGAAGAGTTCCTCGAAGGGGACTTCTCTCCTGAGGCCATCGAGGAGGCCGGAGCCCGCTTCGGCGTTTCCGATCTCGCAGTTAAGAGCCACCTGGCGAACCACGGCAGGATCCCGTACGGGGCCGTCGTAGCTTGACCCGCGAGACTGCCGCCTGGGATTGCTTTGGGGTACGGATTTTCGCCGGGCGACTGTAGTCAAATTTGTAGCTGCCGCGTTTCTCTTTGACCCACCGGCTTCGACAACGTGGCCGCATCTCATTATTGGAGGTTCTCGTGAGTGACATTGAGACGGAAGAAATCGAGCGAGTTCGGTGCCTTCTCATCGGATCTGCTCCAGAACGCGAGCAAGAGCTATTAGACCTGTGGAACAAGTATCAGGTTAATGTTGCGGCTGTTGATGACAAACCCGGGTTTGAGATGGGGGGAGGAGCCTTCCAGTCTGTATTATTCACGCCGCGGACGCTTCGGCAGGTCTGGTTGCTCGGGTTCGCTGGGTGGCGGGCGTGCGAAGCATACGCCGGAGTCCTTTGGGTTATGGCGTCATTCGGGCTGCCATACAATCCGACAGAGTTGACGAAGGTCCAGGGACAGACTGCGGCCGAACTCGAATTCGAGAGAGCCCTCACTCAAGCGCGGGGTCTAAGAGAGGCGTATACCGAATCTGCCTTTTCTTGGCCTAGGGATATTCCGACACCGGATCAGTTGTTGGATTCGGCGACTGATGAAGTTACACGTGACATAACCTGCCTGGCATTGGCATTCGTATTCCTTCATGAACTTCACCATGTAATGCTTGCGCAGAAGAACCTCCTTGCTCACGAAGAAGAGGCCGCGTGCGATGAATTTGCGAGCCGATTTCTCCTGGATCGGGCTGACGAGTACGCTAGGACGAACGGTAAGGCAGTTGAGAAGGTAAGGGTCTTGCGTGCGATGGGTATTTGTCTTGGCCTGTTCGTCGTTACAGAGGTCACGGCACGTAATGCGCGAAGCGGTTCCCAAAGCCATCCTGATGTCGCTGACCGTTGGCTCGCGTTTCTTGGACAAGTCGACGTCCCGTCGGAACACTGGTTTTGGGCGTTCACAGGTTCTCTGCTCATTGCGGCACTGCGCGTCGAAGGCAAAGACCGTGCTCACGCCGCTGTCGGGTCATGCAGAGGCCTCTGTTTGGAAATTGTGCGAGATCTCTGAGAGCCCGGCACTTGGTGGTTTCCCAACGGTGCGTTCGTTCGCGAATGCGACTGTAGTCGATTTTGTAGCTGTGAATTTCCACCGGATTCCACCGGAATCCACCGATTTCAACAGGGCAGCCGCATCTCATTGAAACGTAAGCACTTGAAAACAGGGGATTTCGGCCGGAGGCCGGAAACCGCCTTGGGCTCAGTGGATCCCCCTGCTTTATCCTCTGTATTATCAACAACTTGCAAAACCACCCTGTTGATCCCTGTAGTTTCTTTAGCTACAATTCCGCAAAAATCCCCTAATCTGCCGACACCTGAATTTGCAAGCTATTGATTTTATTAGTCATTTTCGTAGATAGCGCACCTGCACTTGCGGCAGGTGGTCTGCCCGGCTTTCGACCTTCCTCAACGCCACGCAATTAGTCAGATAGTAGTGGCATGGCCCGAACGAAGTCCGCAGTCGCCTCGCTGATGCGAACCTGGGGCGCACCGTGGGACCGGCCGCCTCGGGGCGGCGGGACACATGGACGGACCTCTGTCATTCTGCCACTGTGGCCGAATGTCAGGTGCCCGTCCCGACGGACGGAGGCAAATGCCGAGCGCTTCAGCGTGCAAGTGCCTCTTGGTTCTTCGCTGCTGGCGTACGAACGACCGTCCCCGGGTCGGTGCGCTTTGCTGGCCGTCGCCGCTTGTCAGCGGTCGCATCCGCGAGGAGTTGTTCAAGCGCTGCCAGGGTGTCCTCGTGGTACTTCGCCAGATACTTGTGGACGCGGTCATTGGCGAGAAGACGTTCCACATATTTGGTGGCGGCAGTCAGTTTGAGCACGTCTTCGCCGTAGTTTGCTTTGATGCTGTCAACGCGCTTGAGCATTTCATCGGTTTCTTGCTCCATCATCAACTGCTCATCAGGCCTGATGATGCTTGGGCGCGTCATCGGTGTGGGAAGGAGCATTTCCTCCCGCGTGCCATTGAGCAGAGCCCTGGCGAAGCGTCCCGAGAACTTCTTCGCGCTCATCATAAGCCGCGCGACGTCGATCTGCCGGAGAGGCCTCATCTTGCGCAGTGCGCAGAAAGCGTCCCCGCCGACCCGTTCGTTGCGGAGAATGTCCGCAGCTTCCGGACAGATTCCCCTGAGCAGATCGCGCTTTTCCCTGATTGTGGCGACGCTCACGTTGAGCGCGCTCGCTATGCTCTCCTCACTGACATGCGCTAGCGCGCGGAGAATCATATAGTGTTGGGCAATTGGCGGAATGTAATTGACGCGCTTGTTGTAGGTGTAGCTTTCGTTATCTGTGGCGAGCAGACAGTCCGCGGTGGGCACGTTCGTTGTGATCAACACGTCCAACCTCGTATGACCGTCGAGTAGGATGAAGGTCCCATTGGTTGTCGGGTACACGACCAAGGGCTCGATGAGGCCGACGTGCATGATCGATGCCGCAATGCGTCGATATGTCTCGGTCTTTCTATAGGCGGGCGGCATGGTTTTTATTGGCGTGATGTCCGCGGTCTTGATGGCGACGATCTCGGGCTGGAAGGCCTGTCTTACTGGCATGTCTGCTCCTTGCCGCCGGCAGTGAGGAAATCCGGCATGGTTCGCAGGCCTTCGGCCCGGAGGAGAGTCACGAAGTGGTCGTCCGCCAGAACTCGACGCAATGAAGATGTAAGTACGGCGAGTCTCTGCGTGATGATGGTGGAGCGGCGCACGAGCGCGCGCTGCTGTAGCGTGTGGTGCTCGTAAGCGCGGACGAGGTCCGCGCCGGTCGTGTGGTTCTTGGCCGCAGGTTTGGTGCCCTTCCGTCGGGCGATGAGTTGTTGGACCGCATGTAGCTTGGCGCCGCGAAGTGTTCCGTTCTCATATGCTTCCGCAAGTGCTCGCTGGATATCCACGTCTTTGCCGCTGGCGATCTTGATGGCCGTGTCAATGGGTAGGCGTCCTTCCTCGACGCGAGCAATGAGATCTTCTTCGCCGCGTCGGAGGAGATTGGTAATGCCATTGATGTAAGACCTGTCCATCCCGAGTTTTTCGGCGATGCTCGAGGAGGTCTCATTCTCTGAGATGAGGCGTTTCACTTCGCGCACCAGCTCCGTAGTGGATGGCTGCCGTCGCGCGAGGTTCTCCACGAGGCTCATGAGGTAGCATTCTTCCTCGGCGGCGTTGGTAATTATGGCGGAGATTTCCGTGTCGCCGAGGTCGCGGACGGATTCAAGGCGACCTTGTCCGCAGACGAGATCGTAGCGGGTGCCATCGGCGTCGGGTGCTCGTTGGCGCAGTGTAATGGGCTTCTTGAGACCAACGCTGGCGATGTTGGCTCTGATCGACTGGAAGGTGATGCGGTTGCGTGTGCGCGGATTCACAACGCGGATTTCCGCGATGGGGACTAGCGAGATTGTGGGCTCGGTCATGCTGCCTCCGAGATTAGGTGTGGTCGGGCCAGGCTGACGAGGAACGTCAGGTCGGAGGCTCGATACACGTCGAGGACAAAGCCGTTGTCTTCGGCTAGGCGGCAGTGGTCCGCGAGTACGTCGATGCTGGGAAAGAGGTAGTAGTCGAGAATCGTGGTGTTGCCGGGTGCCATTCTGACGCCTATTGTGATGTCGGGGTCTAGTGAGGTATCGAAACGAATAACCCAACGGTATTCACACTCGGACACCTCGCGGCAACGCGCGATGCTCAGCGCAAGGGTGAACTCCCCGTTTATGGTCAGAAGATCGGTGGAGGCATCGCAGTTGACTGTTGCTCCGACCGCGGCGAGGCTGTCTGTGATGCGGGTGAGCTGTTCGGCGTGGAGGGTGCGAAGTGTTCGGTTGATCGCGAGGTAGGAATAGTCTCGTGCGGGCGTGTACCCGACGAGTTCGTAAGCGCGCCGCAGACTGTGGAATCGACTGGCATATACCGCCGCTGACGGCATGTCATCTGTCTCGTTGATGATCAGACCGGACAGCACCCCATGCCGGGCGAGAAGATCCCTCAAGCGTTGCAAGAGTTCCGCGTCGGTCAACCGATGATCTCGTTCGTTGATGATGGCTTGCGCCTTGGCGAAACTCTCCGCGTCGACGATGGGCTCGTAGGCGCTGTTACATCGCACCCACTCCGTGGGGTTGTTCACGACCCGTGGTCTCTGGAGCTTCGTGCTGGTGCGGTTGTACAGGTTGTTGCCGATGTACTTCTCATTGGTCAGGAGTTCGTGGATGGTGCTGCGCGTCCAGGGTCGTCCCTCCTCTGCCGGGAGGTTGTCGTTGTTCAGTATCGTGGCGATCTGCGCCTCTGTCCGAAGCTCTGTAGCAAAGAGATGGTAGATGCGGCGCACCGTTGCGACTTCCGGGTCGGGCCCTGGCGTAAGGATGACGCGTTCGAGTTGGAAACTCTTGCGCTCGCCGCGTGCAAGGATCGCCTTTGGTTGACCGTGTTGGTCTAGCAATTGCCGTCGCAGGCCGTACCCAGGTGCGCCGCCTTGGCGGTAGCCGAGCGTTACGAGTCGGCATTGCCCCGCGAAGACTTTGGCGCTAAGTTCCCGGCTATACTCGCCAGCCATGGCCCTTTTGAGGCTTTTCATGACCGCGCTCATGGGCCCGTTGTCAGTGGGGAATTGTTCAGCGCAATATTGGACGGTGGTGTTAGCGCGAATGCATCGGAACTCGTAGTATGCACCCTCGTCAGGTTCTTGGAAGCGGCCCCACCGGCTCACGTCGTACACAAGGATCGTGCTAAAGTCTGCCGTGCCACTTTCGACCGTCCTCAACAAATCCTGGAGCGCCTCACGACCCTGAATGCCTACGCCACTTTTGCCCGCATCGACGAACGAGCGAACGATGGTAATGCCGCGTGCATCGGCGAACCGCTGGATTGTGGCATGCTGGTTCTCCGTCGAGTACTGCTGATGGTCGGTCGACATGCGCACGTACTCTGCCGCGAGGATGGGAGCGTCCGGCTTGTCTGGATTACAACGTGTGCGAAGTGACATGCATATGCAGAGATAGATAATGACCGTGACCACGACCTTTAGCGGACGACAAACGAGTTCATCTTCGTCGCGAGAAGATTCTCTCCGCGCCATTCTTTCTTATACGATGGGGCGGACCAACAGCCCAAAAGGATGTTCTTTACTACCTATGCTGCCTGCCCATCTACCGAAAGCCGTTGTACAACGATGAGTTCCGCCGTGGCCACGATGTTCTTTACGCGCTCATCGGATGAGACCAACCAAACACTTGCTGTACAGGACTTGAGGTCGAATACTACGTTGTTCTTTACCTGATCGAGCAGCCGGGCGAGGGTGCCTGCGGATGATGTCGGCTGAGGCGCCGACCGTTTGTGCGTGCGCCGATAATCACGCATGTACTCAGGGTGTTCCTCCCGCCACTGCTTCTGGCTGTCGTGGCATTGTGCGCTATACGCTGGGTCGTCGTGACGTTTCTTGAGATGGTAAGCAGTCCTCCTGTGGCGCTGGCAGTCGGAATTGCTGCACACCATCTGATCCGGACGATATCGTGAAGGCACGAAGGGCTCTCGACAATATGGGCAGTTCGGAAGAGTCATGGTCCATCATCGATTGCATTGCACAGGATGGACACTAGGCCAGAACCCGCAGACTTCAAGTTCGCGTCGACGCCCCTGCCTGACGTTCCACCCAGTCCCGAAGACCAGGCACCGGCAGGCGGAATCCCCACTAGCGGAGAAAGAGGCGCGGTATCTTGGGAACTGAGGTATGGGGTGCTTCCAATATTCCTGAAGCGTTCGATATGAGAAAGAGAAGGTCTTACAACCCGAAGCGAAGCATTAGCCCGCAGAACGACACGCCTGATCACTCAGAGGTTCTCCATGATCTTGCCCGGCGGGTCAGCTACGGCGGTAACCCCGAGCACAAAAAGCACCCGGGTGATTTCGGCTTGCAGCCGCCGAGCTCGCCCCGCCTGGGCAAGACCTTGTGCGACAGCGTCGGAATCCTCTCCCGCGCCGAAGCGCTCCGGCTGCTCAGGGATGGAATGAGGAGGGGGCTCGTCAGCTCACAGCAGCGCAACGGTTGGCCCCAGAACATCTGGGCCGTGACGGCGGACGGTGCGCCGCTCGAGGCGCAGCTCGAAGGGGACGGCGTCTACCACGGCTACCCCATGCCGGAGAACGATCCATTCCGCGTTGAGATACTGAAGCGGTGGGGAGCGCAATGACGCCGAGCCTCTCATTTGACGTCGAGTGGTCGCCCTCCGAGCACGGCCCGGCGGAGCTCAGGGAAACCTCTGCCTTCCTGCAGATAGGCATCGGGAAGAACGTCGCGACGCGCGCCGAGGACGACTGGTCGCAGTCGGTTCACAACCGTGTGCGGCTGTCGGTGTACCCGCTGGCGGTCTGGCTGGCATCGTCCTGGTGGCGGCTCCGGTGGGAACCGGCTCCGTACAGCGGCGTCGCCAGCGTCGGGTGGCGGATGGCGCACGAGCTGGCGGCGGCCGGGAACGGCTCCCTCTGGCCCCGCCTGACATTCGCGTGCGACGGCGAGTCGGTCGAGGCGACCTGCGAGTCGTCGAACCCGCTCTCTGGGGAGCCCGTCCGCTATCTCGCGAACTTCAGCGCGACAATCGGCGCGCCCGAGTTCGAGAGGTCGGTCGACGATTTCATGGGCCTCGTCCTGGCGCGGCTCGACGCCGTAGGTACCGACGAGAAGGCCTTGCATGACCTGTGGAGAGAGGTTCTTGCGGAGCGGAAGAACGCGGAGCTGTCCACGCTCCGGAAGTTCGAGGCACAGCTCGGGTTCGAGCCTGACGACGCGCCCGAGGAACTCATCGAGCACCTCAGCGCGGTCTCGCGGGACGAGGGCGCGGAAGCCGCCGAGGAGATTGCCCCGGTTTGTGCCGGCGACAACCCAGGCCAGGCCCTCCAGAGGATCTTCGAGTTCGCCCAATCATCGGGACGGGACGGCCGGATTGAGATCCCGCAATCCCTTTCCACCGCGCTCAGGAGCGTGGCGAGCCGGTCAGAGGAACCCTGGGTGCGGGGGCGCTTCCTGGCCACGGAGGCGCGGCGCGCCTGGGGGCTCGGCGAGAGCCCTGTTCCCGACAGCAAGATCGCGGAGCTGCTCCAGGTTTCCACGAACACGATCACCGGCGAGCACTCCGGCGCAGCCCGCCTCCCAATGGGACTCGCCATCCGGCGTGACGGCACGGACAACCTAAGCCTCCTGTTCCGCAAGCGGAACAGGCCTGGCGTAAGGTTTGAGGCGGCTCGCTTCATCGTCGGCCACCTCCTCGCGTCGCCGCGAGAGCGCTGGCTGCCCGCAACGGACGCGAAGACCGCGCGGCAGAAGGTGCAGCGAGCCTTCGCGGCGGAGTTCCTCTGCCCATTCGACGCCCTCGAAGAGTTCCTCGAAGGGGACTTCTCTCCTGAGGCCATCGAGGAGGCCGGAGCCCGCTTCGGCGTTTCCGATCTCGCAGTTAAGAGCCACCTGGCGAACCACGGCAGGATCCCGTACGGGGCCGTCGTAGCTTGACCCGCGAGACTGCCGCCTGGGATTGCTTTGGGGTACGGATTTTCGCCGGGCGACTGTAGTCAAATTTGTAGCTGTGAATTTCCTCCGGCTTCCACCGGAAACCACCGATTTCAACAGGGCGGCCGCATCTCATTGAAACGTAAGCACTTGAAAGCAGGGGATTTACACCCGAGGCCGGGAACCGCCTTGGGCTCAGTGGATCCCCCTGTTTTTTCCTCTTTATTTTCAACAGCTTGCAAATCTACCCTGTTGGACCTTGAGGATTCTTTAGCTACAATTCTGCACAAATCCGCTGATCGGATGACATCGGAGTTTACAAACTATTGATTCCATTAGGCAAC
>Ga0302319_10009566_pt1 | contig 18617 bp, 21 predicted proteins | sample Bog_T0_2_FD_203319 | JGI IMG/M metagenome (GOLD analysis project Ga0302319, IMG submission 203319) | Peat permafrost microbial communities from Stordalen Mire near Abisko, Sweden - Bog_T0_2 | ecosystem: Environmental > Terrestrial > Soil > Wetlands > Peat | place: Sweden: Abisko, Stordalen Mire... | reverse complement strand
GCCGCGCAACGCGCCATCGGCAATAGCTTCGCGCAGGGTCGGCCAACGCGCGCGGCGGCGCGACCAGAGATCGACGATTCCCGCGCGACGCGCCGCGCCATAGCGCCGTTCGCCTTTCGCGCGGAAAGCGACGAGTCTGCCGTGATATGTCATATTTCTTCCCCGAGCCTCATCATCGCGAGCGACGGCGAAGCGATCCAGACTAAGCCGCATCTCGAAGCTCAAGTCTGGATGGCTTCGCTTTGCTCGCCATGACGGATAATCACCCACCCAGCTTCTGTATCGCATGCGCCGCGGTCGAGAACGCAACGTTCTTCGTTTCCATGTAAAAGTCGAACGACCACGAGCCGCCGTCCCGGCCAATGCCCGACGACTTCACGCCGCCGAACGGCGCGGGCAGATGGCGCACGTTTTCCGAATTGACCCAGATCATGCCCGCCTGCAAGCCGTCGCTGAAACGAAAAGCGCGCGTGACGTCCGAGGTCCAGAGATAGGCGGCGAGGCCGTATTGCGTATCGTTGGCGATAGCGAGCGCCTCGGCCTCATCCGCGAACGGAATCGCGACGAGCACCGGGCCGAAAATCTCCTCGCGCGCGATCCGCATTTGATTGGTCACGCCGGTGAACAGCGTCGGCTGGACGTAACAGCCGCCGCACTCCACCTTTCGCCCGCCCGCGGCGAGCGTCGCGCCTTCGGCCTCGCCGATGGCGATATAGGACAGCACCTTCTGCTCGTGCACGGGATGGATCAGCGGCCCCACCACGGTCTTGGGATCGAGGGGATGGCCGACGACGATGCGCTTGGCCTTCTCGGCGACCTTGGCGGTGAACGCGTCATAGACCGAAGTCTCCACCAGCATGCGCGACGACGACGTGCAGCGCTCGCCGTTGAGCGAGTAGATCATGAAAACGGCGGCGTCGGCGGCGCGGTCGAGATCGGCGTCGGCGAACACGATCACAGGGTTCTTGCCGCCGAGTTCGAAATGCACGCGCTTCAGGGTGTCGGCGCCCTGGCGCATGATCATCGAACCAGTGCGGCTCTCGCCGACAAAGCCGATCGCCTTGATGTCGAGGTGTTCCGTCAGAGCCTTGCCGGCGTCCTCGCCGAAGCCATTGACGAGGTTCCAGACGCCCGGCGGCAGCCCCGCCTCCTCCGCGATCTCGACCAGCAGGCGCGCGGTCAGCGGCGAGAATTCGGCGGGCTTGTGCACCAGCGTGCAACCCGCCGCGAGCGCGGGCGCGATCTTCCAGGTCGAGAGCATGAACGGCGTGTTCCAAGGCGTGATGACGCCGACCGGCCCGATGGGCGCGCGCGTGGTGACGTTGACCTGCCCCGGCACGCGCAAGGATTGTCCGTCGCGCGCCTCCGGCGCCTTGTCGGCGAAGAAGCGGAAATTCTCGGCCCCGCGTAGCGCCGCCTTGGCCATGAATTTGAGGCTCTGGCCGGTGTCCATGCATTCGACGAAGGCGATCTCCTCGGACCGGCGAACGATCGCGTCGGCGATTCTGTGCAGCAGCGCGCGGCGCGAATCGCCCGACATCGCCGCCCATTTCGGAAACGCCGCCCTCGCGGCTTTCGCCGCGCGGTCGATGTCCGCCGCGCCGCCCTTGGCGACCCTCGCCAGCGGCTTCAGATCGACCGGCGAGAGGGAATCGAACCAGCCGCCGTCGATAGCCGGGACCGCCTCGCCGCCGATCTGATTGAGTACGCCATCGCGGGCGAAGCGCGCGAGATAGCCCTCGGCCTTGGCGAGGTTCTGGGAAAGGTCAGACATTCAATTTCTCACTTGTCGCGCAGGCGCGCGTGCATCGCGTTGCGCTTCCAACTCAGCTCCGCGTCGATTTCACGCACCTCAAGCGAGAGCGCGAAATGCGGGGTTGCGAACAGCGGCGCCAGACGTTTCTGAGCCGCGGCGAAGACAGCCTCGCCCGCGCGGCGTTTGTCCTCGGCGCTCCGGCCTTCGCCGATACGGAAACTCATGTCGAGGAACGCGTTCTCCGAAAGCTCGTCGGCGACGGCCCAGGCTTCGCAGCGAAGCGCGCGGACGCGCACGGCGCCGCGCTCGAACAGACCGGTCGACAGGATCGCGGCGGAGATGTCGCGGCAGAGCTCCGCGATGTCCGTCGAGGCGTCGAGGTTGGCCGAATATTCGAGCGTGCAGTGAGGCAAGGGGTTCCTCGACGACGGGATTTTGATTAACACGTTAAATAACTAGCGAAGATTGTCAAGCGCGTCTTCGAAGTGACGATTGGCCGCAACGCCAAGGCCTCGCCCGGGTGTAAAACTCCACAATTGCTGTCATTCCCGCGAAAGCGGGAATCCAGAACTCCGGGTCGGGGCTGACTCGGCTTGGGCTCTTGTTCCCCTGGATTGCCGCTTTCGCGGGAATGACGGCGGTGTACCGCTCTGGTTGTCTCGCGCGGCCGGATCGGCGATACCACGCGCCCCGCGACAATCTTCGGCGCGAGCGGTTTTGGAGTTAGCCTTGCTACCCGTCACCACACGCCGCTCGCTGCCGATCTCGCTGCTCCGGGCGCGCGAACTGGTCATGGCGCGCTTCCGGCCGATGCTGGCGCGTCACGACGTCACCGAACAGCAATGGCGCGTGATCCGGGTGCTCGGCGAGGAGAGTCCGCTGGGCGCGTCAGAGGTCGCGGTGCGCGCCGCAATTCTGGGACCGAGCCTGACGCGCATCATCAAGGCGCTGGAGGCGCGCGGGATGATCACGCGCGACGTCCACGCATCCGACGCCCGGCGCGTCGACCTCGCCATCACGCCGGCGGGGCGGACATTGATTGACTTGCTGGCGCCGGAGCGACGAAGTATTTTCGAGGAGATCGAACGCAAGCACGGCCGCCCGCAACTCGATGCTTTGCTGGACTTGCTCGAGGAGCTCATCGTGCGGGAAGAGAGCGCCGGCGGCATTTGACATGCGTCAATGCGAATGCCAACAATTCGCGATTACTTAACATGTTAAATTAAACGGGAGGTCGTCGATGGGCGAGATCGTGCTGGCCGCGAAAATCACGCATGTGCCCTCGATTTTCATGTCGGAGCCCGGTGGCCCACTGGCAGGACGAAGGCAGGCCGCGCTGGACTCGTTGGCGGAAATAGGTCGACGCGCGCGCGACCGCGGCGCCGACACGTTCCTGGTGTTCGACACCCACTGGATCGCGAACTTCGGTTATCACCTCAACGCGCGCGCGCGCCATCAAGGGGTCTACACCAGCAACGAAGCGCCGCACCTGATCCAGAACCTCGCCTACGACTATCCCGGCAATCCCGCCCTGGGCGATTTGATCTCGCAGGAAGCGGCGAAGGATGGTCTCGAACTGCTCGCGCATCGCGTCGAGACGTTGCCGCTGGAATACGGCACGATCGTGCCGATGCGCTACATGAACAAGGACGCGAAATGCGCGGTGGTTCCGGTCGCCGCGACGATCTTCGCGAGCCCGGCCGAGCACCGAAAATTCGGCGAGGCGGCGCGGCGCGCGATTCTGCGATCCGACAGCAAGGTCGCCGTGCTCGCGAGCGGTTCGCTCTCGCATAAGCTGGTGCCCAACGAACTGGTCGGCCGCGGCCAATGGGATGTCGAGGGAAGCGAATTCAATCGGCAAATGGATTTGCGCGTGCTCGACCTCTGGCGCGAGGGGCGCTTCGCGGAATTTTGCCGCATGCTTCCGGACTACGCGACCAAGTGCAACGGCGAGGCCTTGATGGCGGATACGATCATGCTGTTCGGCCTGCTGGGCTGGGACAAATATGCGGGCTCGGCGGAAGAGCTCTGCCCCTATTTCCCGTCGAGCGGCAGCGGTCAGATCAATGTCGAGTTTCATCTAGCCAAATAAAGTTGCCCACCGATATATGTCTTGGGGAGGACGCCATGCTGATCGAGAAGATACACCACGTCGCCTATCGCTGCCGCGACGCGAAAGAGACGACCGACTTCTACCGCCGCATCCTCGACATGGAGTTGATCGGCGCCATCGCGGAAGACAAGGTGCCGTCGACTAAGGCGCCCGATCCCTACATGCACATTTTCCTCGACGCGGGCGCCGGCAATATCCTCGCGTTCTTCGAACTGCCCAACTCGCCGCCGATGGGCCGCGATCCCAACACACCGGACTGGACGCAGCATATCGCATTTCAGGTCGCCGACGTCGCCGCGCTGGAGAGGGTGAAGAAGGTCGCCGAGGCGGAAGGCATCGAGGTCGTCGGCCCGACCGATCACACCATCTTCAAATCGATCTATTTCTTCGACCCCTCGGGCCATCGGCTCGAACTCGCGACCTGGACCACGACGCCGGAAACCCTGGCGCGGATGAAATCGGTCGCGACCGACATGGTGGAGGAATGGGCGCGCACCAAAGTGCCGCCACGCCACACCGCGTGGCTGCACGAGAAAGAATTCAGCGACGCGTGAAAGGGGGAAACGGTGTTCGCGACTTATCAATACAAGCGTTTCCCCTATGTGCTCTCGCCCGAGCAGGCGAGCGGGCGAATCGTCCGCCATCCCGTCGTCATCGTCGGCGCCGGCCCGATCGGCCTCACCGCCGCACTGGATCTCGGGCGGCGCGGAATCAGCGTGGTCGTACTCGACGACAACGACACGGTGTCGATCGGCTCGCGCGCGGTCTGCTACGCCAAGCGTCCGCTGGAGATTTTCGATCGGCTCGGCTGCGCCGATAAATTGGTTGCGAAGGGCGTCAGTTGGAACGTCGGCAAGGTCTTCTTCGGCGACGAATTGCGCTACAGCTTCGATCTGCTGCCCGAGGACGGGCACAAGATGCCAGCGATGATCAACCTCCAACAATATTACCTCGAGGAGGATCTGATCGCGGCGGCGGCCAAGCTGCCCAACGTCGAATTTCGATGGAAGCACAAGGTTGTCGCGCTGCGCCAGGCCGAGGATCACGCGACCCTCCACGTCGAGACGCCGGATGGCGTGTTCGCGATGGAGGCGCATTGGATTCTCGCCTGCGACGGCGCCAATTCAGCGTTGCGCGACATGGTCGGCGCCCAATTCACCGGCCAGTTCTTTCAAGACCGATTCTTGATCGCCGACGTCGTGATGAAAGCAGATTTCCCGACCGAGCGCTGGTTCTGGTTCGACCCGCCGTTCCATCGCCGTCAATCGGCGCTGCTGCACAAACAGGCGGACGACGTCTGGCGAATCGACTTTCAACTGGGTTGGGACGCCGATCCCGTCGAGGAAAAGAAACCGGAGAAGGTCATTCCGCGCGTGCGCGCGATGCTCGGCGAGGGCGTCGAATTCGAGTTGGAATGGGTCTCGATCTATCAATTCGCCTGCCGCCGCATCGACAAGTTCCGCTATGGCCGCGTGCTGTTCGCGGGCGATAGCGCGCATCAGGTCTCGCCATTCGGCGCGCGCGGCGCCAACACCGGCGTGCAGGACATCGACAACCTGGGCTGGAAGTTGAAACTCGTGCTCGACGGCGCCGCGCCGCTCGCGCTGATCGACAGTTACGACGAGGAGCGCGCCTACGCGGCGGACGACAACCTTCGCCATTCGACGCGCTCGACCGATTTCATTTCGCCCAAGAGTGAAACGAGCCGGCGCTACCGCGACGCCGTGCTCGAACTCGCCGGCGAGCACGCGTTCGCGCGGCCGCTGGTCAATTCCGGCCGGCTGTCGACGCCAACGCCCTATGTTGCGTCGTCGTTGAACACGCCCGACGAGACGCCCTTCGTGGGCAAGATGGCGCCCGGCGCCAACGCCGCCGACGCTCCGACACTTGTGGGCGGGAAGCCAGGTTGGTTCCTCGAGCAGATCGGCGACGGCTTCACGCTGGTCGTGTTCGGCGCGCCGCCCCCGGTCGAGGCAGTCGCTTTTGGCGCTATCGCGGCGCGCGTGCGTGTTGTCGGCCGCGATTTTGAGGATTCGAAGGGCCTGCTGCGCGAACGCTACGACGCGCGCGAGGGCGCCGTCTATCTCTTCCGCCCCGATCAATATGTCGCCGCGCGCTGGCGTGCGTTCGACGCCGAGAAAATTCAGCGCGCGATCGCGCGCGCCCTCGCCGCTTGAGAGACGAGACATGCCGCTCAATCTACAACCCAACATCCCCGACCCTGACGGCTTCTATCAAGAGCTGATCGACAGCCAGCGCGACATGAGCGCGGAACAGGCGGAGATGATGAATTGCAAGCTGGTGTTGGTGCTCGCCAACCACATCGGCGACCGCGAAGTGCTGCGCGCCGCGTTGAAGGCGGCGGGCGGCAAGATGGGGTGAAGTTGTCATTCCCGCGTAAGCGGAAATCTAGGGGTTACGCGCGCCGCGCTGGCTCGAACCACAGCCAAGTCTGGATATCCGCTTTCGCGGTTATGACTGACCCTCAATGCGCGTTCATCGTCAGCAACTCATACGTCGCGACCGGTTCGCCCGCGCGGTTGGTGATCTCCACGTCCCAGCGCACCTCGCCGTACTCCGCGTTGCGTGGCGACTTTTGTTTGACCGTCAGCCGCACCTGGATCGCCTCGCCCGGCGTCACCGGCTTCAGGAATCGCAGGTTGTCGAGGCCGAAATTCGCGAGCACCGGCCCGCGCGCGGGTTCGACGAACAGCCCCGCGGCGAACGCCAGCAAGAGATAGCCGTGCGCCACCCGGCCGGGGAAGAACGGGTGTCCCTTCACCGCCTCCTCGTCCATGTGCGCGTAGAAATTGTCGCCGGTGAACTCGGCGAAGTGCTCGATGTCCTCGACCGTGACGACGCGCTCCTTCGATCGGAAGGTCTGGCCGAGATCGAGATCGCCGTAGACATAGCGGAACGGATGCTCACCCTTCGTCACTTCGGGCGCGCCCTTCAACCAGACTCCCGCCAGCTTCGACAGCAGCGCCGGCGAACCCTGCAAGGCGACCCGGCGCATGTGATGGCGCACCGCGCGCATCCCTCCCAATTCCTCGCCGCCGCCGGCGCGCCCGGGGCCGCCGTGGATCAACTGCGGCATCGGCGAACCATGGCCGGTCGACTCGGCCGCGCAATCTCGGTCGAGCACCAGGAAACGTCCGTGCGAGGCGCCTGCGCCGAAAACGACCTCACGCGCGATATCGGCATCGTGGGTGACGAGCGACCCCACCAGACTGCCGCCGCCCTTGCGTGCGAGGTCGATCGCGTTCGCCGTGCTGGTATACGCCAAAACCGTCGAGACAGGTCCGAACGCCTCGACCTCATGCACGCGCTCCGCGGTCTTGGCATCTTTGGCGAGCATCAGCACCGGCGAGATGAAGGCGCCTTTTTCCGCGTCCGCGCCGTTGACCCGGACATGCGCGGGATCTCCGAACACGATGCGCGCTTCGGCGCTCAAACGCTCGATTTGACGGCGCACGTCTTCGCGCTGCGCTTGCGAGGCGAGCGCGCCCATGCGCGTCGTCTCCAAGCGGGGATCGCCGATCGCGGTTTTGGCTAAGCGCGACGACAGCGCCGCGACGACCGCCTCCACACGAGCCTCCGGAACCAGAATGCGGCGGATCGCGGTGCATTTCTGCCCGGCCTTGACGGTCATCTCACGCGCGACCTCCTTGATGAAGAGATCGAACTCGGGCGCCTCGGGCGTCACATCGGCGCCCAGGATGCAGCAGTTCAGCGAGTCGCGCTCGGCGGTGAAAGGCACGGCGTTGCGCAGCAGCGTGGGATGGGTCTGCAAGCGGACGGAGGTGTCCAACGAGCCGGTGAAGCCGACCGTATCCTGGCTGGTAAGATGATCAAACAGGTCATGCGTCGCGCCGCAGATGAATTGCAGCGCCCCGGGCGGCAGGACGCCGCTCTCGACGATGAGCCGCACCGCCGCCTCGGCGAGATAGGCGGTCGCGGAGGCCGGCTTCGCGATGACGGGCATGCCGGCGAGGATCGAGGGCGCCAGCTTTTCCAGCATGCCCCATACCGGGAAGTTGAACGCGTTGATCTGCACCGCGACACCCTCGCGCGGGAGATAGATGTGCTGGCCCAAGAACTTGCCGCCCTTCGAAAGGCTCTCGGCCTCGCCGTCGATCAGGAAGGTTTCGTTGGGCAATTCGCGGCGCCCTTTGGAGGCGTATACGAACAAGGTGCCGATACCGCCGTCGATGTCGATGCGGCTGTCCGCCAACGTGGCGCCGGTGTCATAGGAGAGCTTGTAGAGTTGATCCTTGTGGGCGGTGAGATGCGCGCCCAGACGCTTCAGCAAATCGGCGCGCTGATGAAACGTCAGCGCCCCCAGCGCGGCCCCGCCGACTTTGCGAGCGTGAGCGACCATCGCCCCGACATCGAGCCCGTCGCTGCCGATCAGCGCGACGATTCGCCCATCGATCGCGCTCGCGATTTCCGTTAGGTCGCCGGGAGCCTCATACCAACGGTCCTGCGCATAGCTCTGCAACCTCATGGCGTTTCTCCCTGGATTTTTTTCGATCACGTCGATGTCTATTCATTGACCGACCGGACGGATAATGCAAGTCTGCCGTCCCATAATTCGCCATCGAGCGATCAGGGAGGAAAATGATGAGCGCGAGCGTATTACTGGAGCGTGACGGCGGAGTCGCGGTTCTGACCCTCAATCGCCCTGATCGCCTCAACAGCTTCTCCACCGAGATGACGACCCGGCTCAAGGGCATCCTCGACGAGCTCGAACGCGACCCGACCTGCCGCTCGATCCTGCTCACCGGCGCCGGCCGCGGCTTCTGCGCGGGACAGGACCTGTCCGAGCGTTCGGTGGCGCCGGGCGGCGCGGGGCCGAGGGTCGACGTCGGCCAGAGCATCGAGACGCGCTTCAATCCGCTGGTGCGCAAGCTGCGCGCGATGCCCAAGCCCACCGTCGTCGCCGTCAATGGCGTCGCGGCCGGCGCGGGCGCCAATATCGCGCTGCAGGGCGACATCGTGCTCGCGGCCAAATCCGCGCGCTTCATTCAGAGCTTCGTCAAGATCGGTCTGCTGCCCGATTGCGGCGGCACATGGTCACTCACCCATCTGCTCGGCGAAGCTCGCGCCAAGGCGCTAGCGATGCTCGCCGAACCGCTGTCGGCTGAGCAGGCCGCGCAATGGGGCCTCATCTGGAAGGCGGTCGATGACGCCGACCTGATGACGGAAGCGCGCAAGCTGGCGACGCAGCTCGCCGCGCAATCGACCGGGGCGCTCGCAGCGATCAAGCAGGCCATCCACGCCGCTGCGACCCGCACGATGGACGCGGCGCTCGACCACGAACGCGACGCGCAGCGCGAACTCGGCTATTCCGATGATTTCGCCGAAGGCGTCGCCGCCTTCATGGAAAAGCGGCCGCCCAACTTCGGCAAGCGTTGAGATGACGAAGCGAGACCCCGAGGTCATCGCGCGGCTCTCCGCCGACGCCATGTCGGTCGACGACAACGCGCTGCGGGCGCTCGGCATCGAACGCATCGCCGTCGGCCCGGGGAGCGCGAAGATGGCGATGACGGTCCGGTCCGACATGACCAACGGCCACGGCATGTGTCACGGCGGCTTCATTTTCCTGCTCGCGGACAGCGCGTTCGCCTACGCCTGCAACAGTCACGGCCAACGCAATGTCGCGCAGCAATGCCAGGTGACCTTCCTCGCGCCGGGCAAGCTGGGAGACCGCTTGGTCGCCGAGGCCTATGAGCGCCACCGCGCCGAGCGCTCCGGCGTCACCGACGTCACGGTGCGCGACGAACTCGGCGCGGTCATCGCCGAGTTTCGCGGCCATTCCCGCGCCATATCCGGTTCCCTCCTGCCCAAAGACTGACCCATGCTCGAACTCACTCCGCCCCGCGCCTCGCTCGACCGAATAGAAATCGCCAGCCGCGATGAAATCGCGGCTCTGCAACTCTCGCGGCTGAAGACGACGCTGCGACGCGCCTACGACAACGTCCCCCATTACCGGCGCGCGTTCGACGCGGTCGGCATTCATCCCGACGACGTCACTTCGCTCGCCGATCTCGCCCGGTTTCCGTTCACGGCGAAGGCGGATTTGCGCGACAATTATCCCTTCGGCATGTTCGCCGTGCCGCGCGAACAAGTCGCGCGCCTGCACGCCTCCTCGGGCACCACGGGCAAGCCTACAGTGGTCGGCTACACCAAGAACGACATCGACAATTGGGCCGATCTCGTTGCGCGCTCGATCCGCGCCTCGGGCGGCCGCGCGGGCATGCTCTGCCATGTCGCCTATGGCTACGGCCTGTTCACCGGCGGCCTCGGCGCGCATTACGGCGCCGAGCGGTTCGGCTGCACCGTCATTCCCGTCTCCGGCGGCATGACCGAGCGACAGGTGACGTTGATCGAGGATTTCAAACCCGACATCATCATGGTGACGCCGAGCTACATGCTCGCCATCCTCGACGAGTTCCAGAAGCGCGGGCTCGACCCGCGCTCCACCTCTCTGAAGATCGGCATTTTCGGCGCCGAGCCCTGGACCAACCGCATGCGCGGCGAGATCCAGACCGCCTTCGACATGCACGCGGTCGACATCTACGGTCTCTCCGAGGTGATGGGCCCCGGCGTCGCCAACGAATGCGTGGAGACGAAAGACGGGCTGCATATCTGGGAGGATCACTTCTATCCCGAGATCATCGATCCCGATACCGGCGCCGTCCTGCCGGACGGCGAGAAGGGCGAACTGGTGTTCACCTCGCTCACCAAGGAGGCGATGCCCGTCATCCGCTACCGCACCCGCGATCTGACTCGGTTGTTGCCCGGCACCGCGCGTTCGATGCGCCGGATGGAGAAAGTCACCGGCCGCTCCGACGACATGATGATCGTGCGCGGCGTCAACGTCTTCCCGACGCAGATCGAGGAGAAGCTGCTGGAGGCGACTTCGCTCTCCGCGCATTATCAGATCATCCTGACCCGCGAGGGCCGCATGGACCAGATGGAGGTCAAGGTCGAACAGCGCATTGGCGCGGGCGACGAGGCGCATCTGGCGGGTCGCGATCTCGCGCATCGCATCAAACAAACCATCGGCATTTCCGCGCGCGTGACGGTGCTGCCGCCGGAAGGTATCGAACGTTCGCAAGGCAAGGCGCGGCGCGTCGTCGATCTCAGGCCGAAGGCCTGAGATGGCGCGCCCGCGCGCCGCCGATCACCAGGACAAGCGCGTCGCCCTGCTCGACAAGGCGACGGAGCTGTTCGCAACGCAAGGTTTCGACCGCACCTCGATGAACGAGATCGCCTCGGCGATGGGCGTGTCGAAGGCGCTGTTCTACCATTACTACCCTTCCAAACAGGCGCTGCTGTTCGACATCATTCAGGTACATCTGACGGAACTGGTCGAGGCGGCGGAAGCGGCGAACGTGGCGGAAGCCGCGCCCGAGGAGCGGCTGCATAAAGTGGTGAGCGCGATCCTCGATTGCTATCGCGGCGCGGACGCGCGGCACAAAATTCAGATCAACCATCTCTCGCAATTGAGCGTGGCCGAGCAGGCGGCGTTGAAACGACTGGAGCGGCGGTTGGTGGAGATCGTCAGCGAGATCGTGGCTGAGGTGAACCCGAGCCTGCCGCGTGAACAGGTGTGGCCGATCACGATGTCGATCTTCGGCACGCTGAATTGGAAATACATGTGGTTCCGCGAAGGCGGCCGCATGACGCATGAGGCTTATGCGGCGCTGGTGACGCGGATGTTCGTCGCGGGGGCGAAGGCGGCGGGGTGAGACTGCCGCGGCTCGCCAACCGTCATTGCGAGGAGCGAAGCGACGAAGCAATCCAACGGCTACGCCACGCAGCCCCTGGATTGCTTCGCTTCGCTCGCAATGACGGAACAGGCGATGACGAACTCACAAATGATCGAAATTCAAACTCACCTCGGCCGTCTTCGGCGTCGATTGGCATGCGAGCACGAAACCCGCCTTGGTCTCCCAATCCTCAAGCGAATAGTTGACCGCCATCTCGACCGCGCCCGCCTCCACCTTGCAGCGGCAGGTGCAGCACATGCCGCCGTGGCAGGAATAGGGAAGATCGAGGCCGACGCGCGCGGCGGCGTCGATCACGTTCTCGTCCGATGCCAGCATCTCGAAAGTGTTGCTCTTGCCGTCGAGCGTCACGCTGACGCGCGAGACGACAATTCCGGGCTCCGCCGCGACCGGCTTGTGAAAATGCGCGCGCGGCGTCGAGGCCGTGAACAGTTCCGCGCGAATGCGATCCTCGGACAGTCCCAGCGCACCGAGCGCCGTCCGCGCCTCCGCGATCATCGCCTCGGGGCCGCAGAGGAACGCCTCGTCGACGGTGGCCAGATCGATCACGCCGCGCGCAAGCGCCTGGATGCGCTTCGCGTCGATGCGGCCGTGCAGCAATTCGACGTCCTGCGCCTCGCGGCTCAGGACGTGGATCACCGTGAAGCGGCCCAAACAACGATCCTTCAGATCCTCGATCTCCTCGGCGAACATCACGCTGTTGCTGGTCTGGTTGCCGTAGACCAGCGTGAACCGCGCCGACGCATCGCTTGCCAGCAGGCTCTTGGCGATCGACAGGATCGGCGTGATGCCCGAGCCGGCGGCGATTCCCAGAACATGCCGCCCCGGCGCGCCCGCTCGCAAGGTGAAGCGCCCTTCCGGCGGCATTACTTCGACGACGTCGCCCGGCTTCCAGTTCTCGTTGGCGAAAGCCGAGAGCGCGCCGCCGTCGACCTTCTTGACGCCGATGCGCAGCAAGGCTTCATCCGCAGCCGAGCAGATGGAATAGGAGCGGCGCAGATCCTCGCCGTCGATCGAGGCGCGCAGCGTCAGATACTGGCCCGGCGTGAAAGCGAATTCGCTCCTGAGTTCCTCGGGGACGGCGAAGCCGATCGAGACGCTGCCGGGCGTCTGACGGACGATCTCGGCGATTTTCAAGGCGTGGAAACGGCTCATGTCGTGGCGGCTTTCAAATGCATTTGAAGGCGTCGAACGGTTCGAGACAATCCTCGCAGCGCCAATGCGCCTTGCAGGCGGTCGAACCGAATTCGCTGATCTTCACCGTGCGCGTCGAACCGCAAAGCGGACAGGCCGGCGCGGTTTCTTCCCCAAACAAAGCGCGGCGCGACGCCTTGCCGACCGGCGGCGCGATGCCGTAGGCGCGCAGCTTCTCGCGCCCCTCCGCGCTCATCCAGTCCGTTGTCCAGGCAGGCGCCAACACGGTGCGAATGCGCGCGTCGGGCAGACCCGCCGCCTCCAGCGCGACCTGCAAATCCAGTTCCATGACCTTCATCGCGGGACAACCGGAATAGGTCGGCGTGATGCTGACTTCGAGAACGCCATCGGGCGCGATGTCGATGCCGCGCAGCACGCCGAGATCGCCGAGCGTCAGCACGGGAATCTCGGGATCCGCCACCGCGCGAACCGCCTCGTGAGCGCGCGGGATCCGGGGATCTTCGCGCACGGAGATGTTCACCACGTCACGCCGGGATGCGCGCGATGCAGCGATTGCATCACCGCGAGCAGATGGCCGAGATGTTCGGTGTGCAGACCGCGCTTGCCGCCGCTCTGGCCATGGCGCACGCTCGGCTTGGTCAACGTCGCCTCGTCGAGGACATGCGCGAGCGAAGCCTCGAATTCGGCGCGAACCTTGGCGGGATCAGGCGCGACGCCCGCCTCGATCAACGCGCGGTCGATCGCGTCGACCTCGAAGAATTCGTCGATGTAGATCGCGAGATCGTCGAGCGCGGCCTGCGTGCGCAAGTGGCTCTCGTCCGTGCCGTCGCCGAGCCGGATCACCCATTCGCCGGCGTGCCGCAGATGATAGGCCATTTCCTTCTCCGCCTTGGCGGCGATGGCGGCGAGCGTCGCGTCCTTCGAGTTGCCGAGCGCGTAATAATAGGGATGCGCGAAGGCGGCGTAGAGAAATTGCCTGGCCATCGTCACCGCGAAATCGCCGTTCGGTTGCTCGACCATCAAGAGATTGCGATATTCGCGATCGTCGCGCAGATAGGCGAGCGCATCCTCGTCGCGCCCCTGCCCTTCGACCTTGCCGGCGTAATCGTAGAACAGCCGCGCTTCACCAATCAGGTCGAGCCCGAGATTGCCGAGCGCAATGTCTTCTTCCAGCGTCGGCGCGCGCGCCGCCCATTCGGACAGGCGATGGCCGAGCACCAACGAGGTGTCGGCGAGGCGCAGCGTATAGGCGAAGAGAGGTGTCTCGCTCATCACATATGCCCGACTTCTTCCGGCACTTCGTAGAAGGTGGGATGGCGATAGATCTTCGACGCCGTCGGCTCGAACATCATCTCCTTGTCGGTGGGGTCGGAGGCGGCGATCAGGTTGGAGCGAACGACCCAGATCGAGACGCCCTCGCCGCGCCGGGTATAGACGTCGCGCGCCATCTGCAGCGCCATGTTGTCGTCGACCGCGTGCAGCGAGCCGACGTGCTTGTGCGAGAGGCCGGCCTTGGGCCGGATGAACACTTCATATAGAGGCGACGGCGCTTCGGACATGTTTGGTTTCCTATTCGGCGGCGGCGGGGAGCTTGCGCTTCGCGCGCTTGGCGGCGTGAACACGGGCGGCCTCGCGCACCCAGGCGCCCTCGGCCTCGGTCTGGCGGCGAACGCGCAAGCGTTGGCGGTTGCAGGGCCCCTCTCCCGCGAGCACTTGCGAGAACTCCGACCAATCGATCGGCCCGGTCTCCCAGTGGCCGGTCGCTTCTTTGAATTTCAACTCGGGGTCGGGGAACGTCAGGCCGAGGAAGTGGCCCTGCGGCACCGTCGCGTCGATGAATTTCTGCCTCAGATCGTCGTTGGAGAATCGCTTGATCTTCCAGCGCATCGACGCGTCGGAATGTTCCGAGACAGCGTCGGGCGGCCCGAACATCATCAGGCATGGCCACCAGAAACGATTGAGTGCGTCCTGCGCCATCTCCTTCTGCGCCGTCGAGCCGCGCGCCAGCGTCAGCATGATCTCGTAGCCCTGACGTTGATGGAAGCTTTCTTCCTTGCAGATGCGGATCATCGCGCGCGCATAGGGGCCGTAGGAGCAGCGACAGAGCGCGATCTGGTTCATGATTGCGGCGCCGTCGACCAACCAACCGACCGCGCCCATGTCGGCCCAGGTCAGCGTCGGATAGTTGAAGATCGAGGAATATTTCGCCTTACCCGACAGCAGCGCGTCGGTCAGCTCTTCGCGGGTGACGCCGAGCGTCTCGGCGGCGGAATAGAGATAGAGGCCGTGGCCGCCCTCGTCCTGCACCTTGGAGATGAGGACCGCCTTGCGCTTCAACGACGGCGCGCGGGTGATGTAATTGCCCTCGGGCTGCATGCCGATGATCTCGGAATGGGCGTGCTGGGAGATCTGGCGGATCAGCGTGCGGCGATAGGCCTGCGGCATCCAATCCTTCGGCTCGATCTTGTCGTCGGCCGCGCAACGCGCCTCGAAGCGCGCCATCTTCTCGGCGTCCTCCACGACGACGGGACCTTTGTCCTTTTGGTCGAGCGCCTGAGCGTACATGCGTTTCTCCCTTTCGCGACATTATGTCACAGAAACTTAACTTGTCAATGAATTGTGTTACCAATCAAACGTGCGGATTTCGCCGCGAAGGGATTCGCTTCGTTTTGGTAGGCAACGAAAGGAAATGGCTTCGTCACGAAGGGAAAGGAATTCGTTGAAACCGGGTGAAGTCGTTGAAGTCACAAGGCGCGCGAAAAGAGAGATGGCGCTGCTGCGGGGTCGAAAGGCCGAGGCCGGATCGCGCGCGCGTCGCGACGGAGCCACTCGAGAAACAGGTCGAGGACGCTGTCAGGGAACATTTCGTCACGTCAAGCCGTTCCCTCCCCCGATCCGCGCGACGCTATCGAGCGGGTGAAGATCAGTCCGACGACGATCACGATCGCGCTGGCGGGGGGCGCCGTCGACGCCGACAGTCGATATCGAACATTGACGATCCGCTGGACGCCAACCTTGACCACCCGCCGCCGGGAAATCGTTCAGGGCGACGGCGAAGCGAACCAATCGATCCGTCCGATGCGGACCAAGGCGCGGCTCGGGGCCGTCGCGGCTCTGCGCGACGCTCATTGCTGGCTCGACGAATTGCTGTCCGATCCATGCCAGACCGTCGAGTCGATCGCCGCGCGCGAGAGCGCAAGTCCGAACGCTCGATCCGGATGACCCTGTCGCTCGCCTTCCTGGCGCCGGGCTTTGTCGAGGCGGCGATCGAGGGCCGGCTTCCTCGCGGCTTCGGCGTAACGCGGCTGACCGACCCGCCGATGGCGTGGTCGCGGCAATGATCCGCGATTGGGCTTGGCGCCCCCGCGGCGAACTGAGCGAACCGCGTCGAACCTGAACAATGACGAGTTGTCGAATCGGGTCCACGCGGGCCGCGAAAGGTCGCTGTTAGCCGCCCTACGATGCTTTAAGGGCGCTCCCCCCGCATCAACTTTGCTTCCGGGAAACGGAATTTTGCCGACAGAGACTCGGGTCGCTTTCGGGCCAAGCACCCTGCCAAATTCGTCCCCATACCGTCATGCGGACCGACAACGCACGGGGCAACCCTCGCGAATGACCGCGTCTACCCTGGATGCTGAAATCACTAGGCTTTCCAAGGACTTATTGGTGGAGCTGAGCGGAATCGAACCGCTGGCCTCTGCAGTGCGATTGCAGCGCTCTCCCATCTGAGCTACAGCCCCAATGCGCGGCTGTTTACGTGCGCGTTTCGCGCATGTCAACGAGGGAAAAGCCTCGGACCGCGCGCCGCGCGTTTTCTCGACGCGTTTGGGCCATCATAGGAGCGTTCATGCGCGCGTTGTTGAATGTGGTATTTCTGGCTCTCGACCTCTACAAATACGTGATTATCGCTTCCGCCGTGATGTCCTGGCTGATCGCGTTCAACGTGGTGAACATCCGCAACGACGTCGTTCGCTCGATCTGGAATACCCTGGTCGCCCTGACCGAACCGCTGCTGATGCGGATTCGTCGTTACCTCCCCAACACGGGCGGCATCGATATTTCGCCGGTGGTGCTGTTCCTGATCATCCTGTTGATCGAGCAGATCCTCGCCCTTTACGTCTATCCCTACGTGTTCTGAGCGCGTTCATGACAGCCTCCAAAACCGCCGCCGGCCGCTTCTTCGAGGATTTCCGCATCGGCGACGCCCTGCGCCACGCGACGCCGCGCACGTTGAACGCGGGCGATTCTTCGCTCTATTCCGCGCTTTTCGGAACCCGATTCGCGCCGCAGAGCGCCGACACCTTCGCCCAGGCGATCGGCTATTCCGCCTCTCCCATCGACGATCTGCTCGCGTTCCACGTCGTGTTCGGCAAGACCGTGCCCGACGTGTCGCTCAACGCGATCGCCAATCTCGGCTACGCCGACGGGCGCTTCCTGCGCCCGGTCTATCCCGGCGACACGCTGTCGGCGACGTCGGAGGTGATCGGCATCAAAGAGAATTCCAACAAGCAGAGCGGCGTCGTCTATGTCCGCACACGCGGCGCGAACCAGAACGGCGAGACGGTGCTGGAATATGTGCGCTGGGTGATGGTGCGCAAACGCGACGCCGCCTCGCCGGCGCTGGAGGCCAAGGTCCCCGAGCTTCCCTCGGTCGTCGCGCCCGATTCGCTCGGCGCCGCCTGCCCGCCGATCGACATCGCGCGTTATGATTTCGCGTTGGCGGGATCGCCGCATCGCTGGGGCGATTATTCCAAGGGCGAAAAGATCGATCATGTCGACGGCGTCACCGTCGAGGAGGGCGACCACATGCTGGCGACCCGCCTCTACCAGAACACCGCCAAGGTGCATTTCAATCAGTTCAGCGAGGGCCAGGGCCGCTTCGGACGGCGGCTGATCTATGGCGGCCATGTCATCTCTCTGGCGCGCGCGCTGAGCTTCAACGGGCTCGCGAATGCGTTCCACGTCGCCGCGATCAATGGCGGCCGGCATGTCGCGCCTTTGTTCGCGGGCGATACGGTGTTCGCCTGGAGTGAGATCCTCGACACGGCCGCCCTGCCCGGCCGCGACGACGTCGCCGCCTTGCGCGTGCGGCTGGTGGCGACCAAGAACCGCCCCTGCGCCGATTTTCCGTTCCGCGAGGGCGACGGCTATGAGGCCAGCGTCGTGCTGGATATCGACATCTGGGTTCTGCTGCCGCGCTGAGGCCCAAAAATGCGCTTGCCGAGCGACGCCGCGCTCATCGTCATCGAAGGTTCGGCGGGCGCCGATCCGGCCGCGGAGGCCGTGATCGCCGCGCTCGTCGCCGCGTGGCGCGAGGAGCGGCTGCCTGTGTTCGCCATTCGAGCCGGCGCGGCGTTCGCGGAGACGGAGCGCGAGCTCGAGGGCATCGGCGCGACGACGCTTGTGGTCTGCGGCGCCTCGGTCGAGGCGACGGTGCGAACCGCGGCGGGGCTCGGCTATCGCGCGTTCGTGGTGGAAGACGCCTGCTGGTCGGCCGGGGGCATGCGGGCGCTGGCCGGCATGGAGGCGAAGGTGGTGGACGGCGCGACGGCGCGCGCGGCGGCGCGGCGCGCGCGGGCGCGAGAGCGATGGAAGGCGGCGCGTCTTGGCGGCGTATAATGGCAAGCCGAGCGTGAATTTCTCCAAATATCCGTGCGTTTTTTACAACTTTTTCCAAATTTTGTCGCGGCGGTTTTCAATGTATACCCTGTTCACGTCAGGAGCCGAAAATCCTTGGGCGAGATTATACGGAAGTTATCGGTGACCTTGGAGCGGAATTCGGCCCACCTCCGGGGGA
>Ga0302319_10009564_pt1 | contig 18620 bp, 12 predicted proteins | sample Bog_T0_2_FD_203319 | JGI IMG/M metagenome (GOLD analysis project Ga0302319, IMG submission 203319) | Peat permafrost microbial communities from Stordalen Mire near Abisko, Sweden - Bog_T0_2 | ecosystem: Environmental > Terrestrial > Soil > Wetlands > Peat | place: Sweden: Abisko, Stordalen Mire... | reverse complement strand
GCGCAATCGGCCGAAAAGGCCGCCGAGGGCTTCAAGCGCGAGGGCCGCGTGCGCGGCTGGGCCGCCGCCCGGCTGGAACAGGCCGAGGCCGCCATGCTGGGGGCCGATCTGTTCGGCGACGACGGCCTGAACGCCGCCGCCGAGACCGCCCTGCGAGAGGTGCGCAAGTCCGCGCCGTCCTGCGCCGTCGCCGCCATCGCCTGGGGCCGACTGGCCCGGCTCGAGGCGCGCCAAGTCCTGATGTCGCCAGACATGAAGGACGTGCTGGCGGCCATCGCCGCCTTCGACACCACCATCCTCGCCCTGGAAGGCCATCTGCGGGCGCGCTCCGTGGGCAAGACCGAGGTCGCCCGCCTGCGCTGCGACCGCGCCGAGTTCCTGATCGGCGCCGGCGCCCGCTTGAAGGACGTGCACTTCTATCGCGACGCCATCGCCGCCATGGACAAGCTCGCCGGACGGCTGGACCCGACCTATGAGCCCCTGACCTGGGCCCGTGTGCGCGAGCTCTCCGGCGGCGCGCGCGCCGCCATTGGCGAACTGCACGGCCATATCGAGGACGTGGCCCAGGGCATCGAGTTGATCACCGAGGCGCTGGACGCCGCCGGCCCGGACCATAGCCCGCTGGATTGGGCGCGCACGCAGCAGGCCCTGGCCTTCGGACTGCAGTCGCTGGGCGAAGCCAGCGAGACGGACCGCGCCTTCGAACACGCCCTGGGCGCCTATGAGCGCGCCCTGTGGGCCACTGGCGACCAACCGGCCCTGACCCTGCGCGCGACCCTGGCGCACAACCGCGCCGGCTGCCTCGCGCGCCGGGCCGAGCTGGCGGCGGACGTCGGACTGTTGGACGAGGCGGTGGACGCCCTGAAACGGGAACTGAGCGGCCTGGCGCCGGGCGCCAATCCGGTGGGATGGGCCGTGGCCCAGCTCAATCTGGCGCGTCTTTACGAGGCGCGGGCGGAATTGCCCGGCAGCCATGGCGACGAACGGGGTTCGGCGGTGCTGGCCCTCAGCGCCGCCCTGGACGTGTTCGGCGAGCACGGCCTGCGATCGCTGTCGGACCAGGCCGCGCGCGGCCTGGAGCGCCTTACGGTTCCGCAGGCGGCGGCGAGCTGACTCTACGGATTATTGAAGGAATAGGTGCTCGTCGTTGTCCCGCCGGATGACGTGGACGAGGACGTCGCGCCTGTCGTTGGGTTGCGAAGACGCGGCGGCGCCGCCACGGCGGCTTGATCCTCGCCGGCCAGATCGATGGTGGGCGAATTGTCCGGGGGCGTGGCCATGGCCTCGGCCACCGCGGGGCTGAGCGCCAGCACCGAGGACTGCGCCTGGGGGACCGGGTCGGGCGTCAGTCCATATTCCCTGTGCAGCGAATAATAGCGCGGCGTCTGGGCTTCGCTCGATGCGGACTGGGGTTCAGCCTGAGCGGTTTGCGTCTGAGGCCCGGATTGCTGCGCCGGCGCTGCTGGAGCCAGCGTCTGTCCCTGGACTGGCTGGGTCGGGCGCGCCGGAGGCGGCGCGGGATCGCCGCGATTGTCATAAAGGCTGGTGGGCAGTCTCGCGGCGGACGCGGAGGCCAGGCGTTGCGGCGGCGCCTGTGGGGCGATCGGGGCGGATTGGATGCGACCGCCGTTGGCCGAGCGCACGGCCTGGCCGGTGCTGGTGTCCAGCAGTTCCGGGCCGCGCAGGCCATCGGAGGACGTTTGCGGTCCGCGCAGGGCGTCGACCTTGCCCGTCCAGCTGAGCAGGGTCGGCTGGACGCCGCGCATGCCTCGGCCGCCGACCGCCATGGGATCGATCGGGCCGTAGCGGTCCGGCAGGGCCTGGGCGCGCGTCGATAGCGGCCAAAGTCCCAATGAAAGAACCGCGAAGGCTATGGCGGACTGACGCATCAAGCGCTCCGGCGATGACAGATCGCCCGGCCTAAAGCCTTAGAGTCGCCCGATTAACCAGCGGTGAAGACTCGGCCTATTTGAGCCAATGCCCGGTTCAAGCGTTACGGCTGTGGGTCCAGCCGAACGGAGCGTGCATGGCGATCGACGATGATGTTCTGAGGCGCCTGCCGCCCACCCCGCTGGACAAGATCGTGGGCCGGGTTCGCGACGGCGACTTGCTTCTATGCGCGGGCGACGATCCCTTCTCCCGCCTGATCTCCTGGTCGACCAAGAGCCCCTGGACCCACATCGCCCTGGCCTACCGATGGTCCTCCATCGGCCGCGTCATGGTGTTTGAAAGCGTCGAGAGGGTTGGGGTGCGCGCGGTGCCGCTCAAGAGCTTCATCTCGCGCAGCAGTGAAGGCAAGCAGCCCTATCCGGGCAAGATCCTTCTGGCGCGTCATGAGCAAGTGGCCGAGCGCCTAGGCGTCAAGGGCTCGGCCGCGGCTCAACGTTTGGCGGACGTGGCCGTGGACCGGTTCGGCTATCCGTTCGCGCCAGGAGAGATCGCCAAGATCGGTCTGCGGATCATGCTGGGCGCGGCCAATATCAAGCTGCCCAAGAGCCTCGGCCCACGCAAGGAGTTCATCTGCTCGGAATATGTCGGCAAATGCCTCCAGACCTTGGAGATCGAGATTCCCTGGGACGGTCTCGGCTTTCTGGCGCCCGGCGATTTCGCCGCCTGTCCCCAGGTTCATGCGATCGCGCAGATCAAGACGCTTTAGTGTCGCCCATCAACGCCCGCGCCAGCGCCTCAGCGCCCAGGTCTCCAGCGCCTGGAACAGGGCGTGCGCCGCCGCGCCCATCAGGCCCAGCAAAAGCAGGGCGGCGAACATCTTGGCCGTCTGCAGGCGATTGGCCGCTTCCAGCAGACGCCAGGCCAGGCCCTGCGAGCCGCCTGAACCGGAGACGAATTCCGCCACCACGGCGCCGATCACCGCCAGACCGGCGGCCACCTTGTGGCCCTCCAGCAGGAACGGCAGGGCGGAGGGGAGTCTCAGGCGACGCAGGGTTTGCAGCCGGGTGGCGCCGTAGAGCTTGAACAGGCGCTCAAGGTCCGGGTCGATCGCCTTCAGCCCTGTGATGGCGCCCGAGAAGATCGGAAAAAAGGCCACCAGGGCCGCTAGCCCGATGACCGCCCGCTGCGGGTGGTCCAGTCCGGCCCAAATGTTGACCAGGGGCGCTATGGCCACGATGGGCGTGACCTGTAGCACCACCGCCAGAGGGCGCACCGCGCTTTCCAGCCACGGGCTGAGCGCCACCGCGAGGGCGAGGGCCAAGGCGACGAGGCTGGCGATGATCAAGGCGCTCAAGGCCATGCCAAGCGTGGTTGCGGCCGAGGCGAACAGGATCGGGGCATTGTCGATCAGGGCGATGACAACGGCGGACGGCGCGGGCAGCAGATAGTCTGGCGTGGCCAGGACGCGCACCGTTATTTCCCACACCGCCAGGATCGCCGCGACCAGAACCAGGGGCGCCAGCCCATGATGCAGCCGGTTCATGCGGCCATGGCCTGCTGCAGAGCGGCGGACACCTGCTCCACCTGCTCGCGGAATCGGGCGCTGGCTCGGATATGCTCGGGACGGGGCAGGGGCGCGTCGATGCGCGCTTCATAGGCCAGCCGTCCGGGGCCGGGCGTCATCACCAGCACCCGTCCGGCCATGAACACGGCCTCCTCGACGTTGTGGGTCACGAACACGATGGCGGGCCGCGACTCCGCCCACAGGACGTGGATGTCCTGGGCCAGGGCGCGGCGGGTGATCTCGTCCAGAGCCGCGAAGGGCTCGTCGAGCAGCAGGAGGCGCGGTTCGGTGACCAGGGCGCGCGCCAGCGACACCCGCATGGCCATGCCGCCCGAAAGCTGGGCCGGCTTGGCGTCCCGCGCGCCCTTGAGCCTGACCCGCGCCAAGGCCCCTTCGGCTTTCGCGCGCGCCGCCTGACGGTTCGACCCCGCCAGTTCCAGAGGCAGGGCCACATTGTCCAGGGCCCCGGCCCAGGGCATCAGGGTGGCGGCTTGGAACACCACCGAGGTCTCGCCCCGTCCCGCCGCGCGTTCGACCCGGCCCGACGTCGGCTGTTCGAGCCCCGCCAGCAGCCGAAGCGCCGTGCTCTTGCCGCAGCCCGACGGCCCGACCAGCGCCACGATCTCGCCCGGCTCAAGCGTCAGCGAGAATGGCCCCAGCGCGCGCCCGCGCCCCGGATAGTCGACCTCCACGGCGTTCAGGGCGGCGAGCGGCATCAGGCGATCGCACTCACTTGGCGGGCGTCACGAACTGCAGCGTATAGCCGGCCTTGTAGTCCATCGCCTTGGGATAGATCCCCGCCGCGGAGGCGAACTGGAATACCTGGGCCCAGCGCTGATCGCTCATGGCGCCGATGCCTTCGGTCTTGGCGTCGTCGCCGTCGACGATGCCCTTCTGGCGCATCTTGGCCCGAGCCTGCTCCAGCACGTCCTGCGTCATGTCCGGATTATCCCTGAGGATCAGCGCGTCGGCGGGCCGGGGATCGCCGTAGAGATAGGCCTTCCAGCCGGCCGCGGAGGCGTCGACGAAGGCCTTCACGGCCTGCGGGTGCGTGGCGATCAGGCTGTCGGTGGCCAGGGCCATGGCGGCGTAGCCGGGATAGCCCGCGTCCGCCAGCAGGAACACCGCCGGCTGGACGTGGCCTTCCTTCTCGATGGTGTAGGGCTCGGAGGTCAGATAGCCCTCCTGGATCGCGCGCGGATCGCCCAGGAAGGTGGCGTTGCTGTGGGTGTATTTGCGGATCTGGTCGTCGGTGAACCCGAACCGGGCGCGCAGCCAAGGCCAGAACGAGGTGATGGCCGCATCCGAGATCAGGATCGGCCGCCCCTTCATGTCGGCGAAGGACGCGACGCCCTGATGGGGATGGGCGATCAGCACCTGCGGGTCCTTCTGCATATAGGCCGCCACGGCCTTCACCGGCGCGTGCTCCTGGGCGAGGTTCAGCACGATGAAGCTGTTGGAGCCCACGCCCATGTCCACCGCGCCCGACGCCAGCAGTTGCGGCACGTTCACCGCCGGTCCGCCCTGGATGATGGTCACGTCCAGTCCGCGCTTCTGGTATTCGCCCGTGGCCAGGGCCTCGTAGAAGCCGCCGTGCTCGGCCTCCGCGTGCCAGTCGGTGGCGAAGCGGATGGGGACCAGCGCGGGCCCGGCGGCGGGGGCCTTGGCCTGTTGCGGCGAGCACCCTGCCAGCAGGGCGGCGATGAGCGCGGCGCCCAGGCCCAATATCGTTGATCGGTTCATGCGCGGCGCCTGTCCCTATGCTCAAGGTCAAGGTTTAAGGCGGCGGCGAGCGAGTGTCATCCTTTGCGAGGACGCGGGACGTCGCAAAGGATGGCCGAATCGGCGGAGGACGGGGATAAGGGGATGGCCGTTGAGCGGCTTTCAGCGCTCCGGTCCGAGCCGCGAGAGGAAACGGCCGTCAGTTTGCGGCCTTAGGCCGCTTCCTCTCGCCAGTCCCGTTAAGGACGAAGCGTCCAGCTCCCCATCGCCCCGCTCCGCGCCTCGTTTCCGCTTGCGCGGTCGATAGCTGGAACGGTCTCGGACGCCGCCTCCGCTCCCGCCGGAACACCCAGAACTTGCGCTCAGGGACCGCCCGCCGGAGGCTTCGGCCATCGCCGGTTCCTGGCGGCTAAGCCCCAGATTGCGCTGGGATTTTCCGGCAGGAGCGGTGGTTCGCCTTGGCTCCGAGGTCAGGATGTCACAGCCGTGGCCGTACGCAATCGGCCCGCCCGGCAAGCCTGTGCTCGAACCGGTGCAGGACCGGTGCGAAGGCGGTGGAAATACGGGGATGTTTTAGAAGATCACGAATTCATATCAGTGAGTTGTGGTTTATCCACAGGTTCTGGATGACGCTATGGCTCGAGGCGTCGCGGCGCGCGTTGGAACCGCCGCGACCCGCTTGCCCTGTTTATTCCCCTGCAAGACATCTGTGCGATGTTCGATATTCGGGGGCACGATGATCGCGATCTTGGGAACCATTGAGCAAGATCAGGTGATCGCGGGGCTCGCCGCCAGCGGGCTGGCGGAGTCCGGCCGACTTGTCGTCATCTCGGTTGAAGCCATTCGCCTTCGGGTCGGTGATCGCTGGCGCATGAAGGAGCCCACGGTCTGGGAATTCGCCCGGCGGGAGTTCAGGACGCTGTTCAGCCCAGTCGATCAACTCCTGCGGCTCAACGACTGTTGCTATCTGCTGGTTCAACCCGATCAGGCCCCGGCCTGCGCCCAGGGACGGTCGATCAATTTCCTGCGCAATATTCTGCATTTCTTTCTGGGTGAAAGCACCCTGCCGGACATGTCAGTCGGGCGGGTTGTGCGCATCCACAACGGCGAAGTGACACAACAGCCCTTGACCATCGAGGAGTTGGCGCTCGCGGAACGGGCGGTCCCCGGGCTTGATATGACTGTCAAGGCGTTGTCGGAGGGGGTCTCGACCGCCTCCACATCAGATGTTGAGCGCCCGCTCGTCGTGCACTTCAAATCGTTTCCCGTGTGGTCGCGGACAAAGAACGCCATCGTGTCCCACCGTCTCAGGCCCGAGGTCTTTGCACGCTCGGACAACGGTGGCTTGCAGCGCATGGACGCGGCTGACGCCTCGATCCGCGAGATCATCGGCGTGGACCTTATCGTGCTGGACGAAGCCCTCAGCCGGCTGGCGAACGCGGCGCCGGGCGCAAAGTTCGGCATCCACGCGCCAATGCACATTTCGACCATGAACTCCATGCCGGGTCGTCAAGCCGTGTTCGCTCGTCTGGCCGCGGCGCCGCCGGACGTCAGCAAGCGATTGGCGATCAGTCTTCGGGGCTTGGCCGGCGCGCCGCGTATTGTTCTCGACATGGCGGTCGGCACGCTTCTTCCCTTTGTACTCGGCGTGGTTGGCCAGGCGCCGAGCCTGGAATTCGATGCGAGCGCCTGGCAACGCGCGCGGCTGTCGGCGATTTCAATCGATCTGTCGCTGGCGCCCGCCGCCGAACGAGGCGATCTGCCTCGCGTCCTTGGGCGCTTCGCGGCGAATGCGTCCGGCGTCGCCGCTGGACTGATCGGCCATGGAATCTCCACGCGCGCCGAAGCCTTTGCCGCATGGTCCGCCGGGTTCACGGACCTATCCGGCGAATTTCTTGGCGACGCCGCCGACTTGCCGGGGCCAATGCGATTTGAGGCGCAGGATCTTTACAGAAAACGCGCCGCGCCCGTTAGGCCACCTTTGCCTCAGGTGGAAAAAGCCCACTGACCTGTCCGACCAGCGCCTTGATATTCAGCGGCTTTTTCATGGTCACATCGGCGCCGAGCTGCTTGGCCAGGTTCAGGAAAACGGCGGGGTCGATCCGGCCGCCGCCGGTAATGGCGAGGATCTTGATGTGCGGCCACGCAAGCCGAATGTCGCAGATCATCTCAACGCCCTCCTTCTCGGGCATGATGATGTCGGTGATCACCAAGTCCACCTTGGCTTGCTCGAGGATCAGGGTGCCGATCTCGCCGTCCGGCGCCTCAAGCACAATGGCCCCGGCGGCCTTGAGCGCCCTCGCGATGAGTAGTCGGATGCCCGGCTCATCGTCCATGACGAGCACAGTTTTTCCTGTCAACATTTTCATTACCTATAAACACGAGGTCTGTATATTAGCTCTCTAAAACAAGTGATGTCTAAATAATTAAATGATTTGAGACTTTATAATATGTCCGGTTTGGGTCGATCTTCCAGCCGATATACACGAGAATTTGTTGGGGAGTTGCGCCGATGCACAGAGCGACCCGCGGCGTGGATACGCTCGTATCGACCCGGCCCGACCGATCCGGCGAATTGGCGCTCGACGCATTGCGTCCCGTCGCCCAGCGGGCGGGGCGCCTGGCCGAGGCCCTGTTCGGCGCCATGGAAGCGGACGTCGTCATTGTCCATGACGGCAAGGTCTGGCGCGGCAAGCACAGCCAAGAGCGCACGGACGATGTCGTCGCCGCTCAAATCGCCATGTCTGACGAAAACATCCTGTGGATCGCGGATACGCACGAACATCCGGTCTGGCGCGACCATCCGCAAACACGCGGGCCTAGTGGCGTAAGGTTTTGCGCCGCCGCGCCGATACGCCTGAAGAGCGGCTTTCGGCTGGGCGCCTTGCGGGTGTTTGACAATCAGGCCCATGCGTTCGACGAGGGCCTCGCAGCGTCCTTGCAGGATCTGGCCGATTTCGTGGCCGATGAGTGCGACCGGCTGGTCAGCTATGAATCATGGATGTTGCGGGAGTTGTTCGAGCAGTCTCCGGGCTTCATGGCCGTGTTCAACGGCCCGGACCATGTCTATGAAATGGTCAATCCTGCTTACATCGCTCTTGTGGGGCCCAGGCCGATGATCGGTCTGCCGTCCAGGGAGGTGCTGCCCGAACTGGCCGATCAGGGCGTGCTCGGTCTGCTTGATGAGGTGATCAAGAGCGGACGGGCTCACGTCGGACAAGGCTTGTCCTTTATCCTTTCACGCCGGCCCGGAAAACCGGAACGGGTGTTTGTGGACTTCGTCCTGCAGCCAATCTTCGATGTGACGGGAAATGTCTCCTCCATTTTTCTGCAGGGCAACGACGTCACCGAGGAAAGGCGAGCGTTTGACGATCTGCAGGCCAGCCAAGCCGAGCTGGAAGCGGCCCTTGCCGCCAACCAGGCCATCTTTGACAACTCGCTAGACGTGATCTGCGCGATCAGCGGTGGCGGTTTGTTCACCCAGGCCAGCAAGCACGCCGCCGATCTGTGGGGCTATACGGCGCAAGAGCTGGTCGGACGGCCCTTCATGGACTTGGTGCACCCCGACGATGTCGAGTCCACATCGGCGATGCATGGTCAGATTATGAGCGGTAAACAGACGATCGGGTTCCAGAACCGGTACATTCATAAGGACGGAACCCCTATTCCCGTGATGTGGTCGGCGGCTTGGTCGGCGCGACACAATACGGTCGTCGCCATCGCGCGAGACATGCGCGAAAACCTGGCCAAGGAAGAGCGGCTGCGGCGCGCGCAAAAGATGGAGGCCATAGGCCGTCTGACCGGCGGCGTGGCGCACGATTTCAACAACCTTCTGACGATCATCGTCGGCGGCGCGGAGGTGTTGGTGGACACCCTGGAGCCGGGCAGCGAGGCGCACGACATCGCCAAGCTGGCCTTGGGCGCGGGCGAACGGGGCGCCGATCTGGTCAACCGCCTGCTGACATTCTCACGCGCCCAGTCATTTGATCCCCTCGCCTTGAGCCTGGAGGCCCTGTTTTCTGACCTGGAGCCCTTGGTTCGGCGCACCATTGGGGAACATATCCAGGTGCATTTTCGAGCTCAACCCGAGCTCGCTTGTCTCGCGGACCGCACCCAACTCGAATCCGCGCTCCTGAATCTGGCGATCAATGCTCGCGACGCCATGCCGGGCGGAGGGATCCTGACGGTTGAAGCCCAGAGCGTGGATCTGATAGCCGACGACGCCGAGCTGTTGACTCCCGGTCCCTATGTGCACCTTTCCGTTCGCGACACCGGATGCGGCATGGACGCGCAAACCGTTGAACGCGCAATAGAGCCGTTTTTCACCACCAAGGACGTCGGCAAAGGCACTGGATTGGGCTTGGCCATGGTTTATGGCTTCGCCAAGCAGTCCGGCGGCGGGGTGCGCATTCGATCAAATCCGGGCCAGGGGACAACAGTTTATTTGCTACTGCCCGCGGCGGTGGGTGCGGCGGACGTCGAGCCCGCGGAATTACGGCCCATCCCAGAAGCCGGAAAGGCCAAGATTCTGGTGGTGGAGGACGACGATATGGTGCGGGCGCATATCGTGCGGATGTTGCGCTCCATGGGCTATGGCGTAGTCGAAAGTGAAAACGGCGCGCGCGCCCTGGAAATCCTGCAGAACCGCGAGGATCTCGACCTGTTGCTCACCGATGTCGTCATGCCCGGCGGCATGAACGGATTTCAGCTCGCCGACGAGGCCCGCCGCTCGCGGCCCGACCTGCGCGTGCTGTTCACATCCGGTTATGCCGAAGCCCAGCTGGCCGACGCCGGGCAGGCCTACTCGGAGGCTGACCTCCTCCGTAAGCCCTACCGGCGGGCGGACCTCGCCAACCGGATGGCCCAGGCGTTGAAGGCATGACTGCGACGAACCCTTGCTATTGCCTCGCCTTCGGCTGCAGCAGCCCACGCTCGGCCACATCGGTCTCCGAGGGCGAGACCGGATCCGCGTCGCGCCACAGCCAGCGCATCATGGCGGGAAGGATCACGCCGCCGTACTTCTGGCCGTGCAGGTTCACACTCCAGGAATAGTTCACGTCGTAGCCCTTCTGGGTCAGGGCGTTCATCAGTCTGACGTTCTGATAGAACCAGTCGCGCGTGGTGTCATAGGGCGCGCCGACCCGGCCGCGGTGGTCGTTGCGGCCGTCGGCCATGAATACGCGCAGGGGCTTGCGCTTGGCCTGCAGGACCGAGTCCGCGTAGGCGTTGCCCCCGCGCATGTTGATGAAGCTGCCGACGTTGCTCAGCACCTTGTGGAAGGCGTCCGGCCGCGCCCAGGCCACGCCGAAGGCGGCGATGGCGCCGGAGCTGGACCCGCCGATGCCGTGCATCTCGGGGTCCTTGGAGATGTTGTAGTCCTTGTACAAGGCCGGCATCAGCTCCTCGGTGATCACCCGTGCGTATTTGTCGTTGGGGGTGTTGTATTCGGTCACCCGGTTGGTGGTCCCGTCGCCCCAGCCGGTGGCCGGGCTCGGCTCGACCTGATCGGGCCGGCGGCCGGGGTTGATGAACACGCCGATCATCACCGGGATCTCGCGGCGGTAGATCAGGTTGTCCATCACGTTCTGGGCGCGCAGATCGCCCTTGGGGTCCATGAATCCCTGCCCGTCCTGGAACACCATCAGGGCGGCGGGCTTGGCCGGATCGTACTGGGCGGGGACGTACACCCAGTAGGTGTGCTGGGTGCCGGGGAACACCTGGCTTTGGATGACGAAGGGCCCGCGGACTTGCCCCTTGGGCACGCCGGGCTGGGGCATGGAATCGGGCCCCAGGCGGTATTGCGAGTTGGGATCCGGGCCGGCCGGCAGGATCCACTGCGGCGCGTCGTGGTCGGCTGGGGGCGCGGCGGCCGGCTGTTGCGCGAACGCCGTCGGCTGGGCGCAGGCGAGAGCGAGACCCGCCATCAGCGAAAGGGTTGCTGTCTTCATGATCAAAGATCCTCCCAATTCAATTTCAGTGGATAGCGCGCGGCTTATTGGCCGGCGGCGGGTTGCAGAAGGCCCCGGTCGGCCATGTCGGTGGGATCGACGGACACCGGAACCGCGTCGCGCCACAGCCAACGCATCATGTCGGGGAAGATCACGCCCATGTACTTGCCCCCGTGCGTGTTGACGCTCCAGGAGTAGTTCACATCGTAGCCCTTCTGGGTGAGGGCCTTCATCATGCGGACGTTCTGGTAGAACCAGTCCAGCTCCTCGTCCCAAGCATTATGGTGCGGACCTCGATTGTCGTTACGGCCATCCGCCAGGAACACGCGAAGGGGCTTTCTGTCGCTGGCCAGGACCCGATCCGCGAACACATTGCCGCCGCGCATGTTGACGAAGCTGCCGACGTTGCTGAGCACCTTGCTGAACACGTCCGGCCGCGCCCAAGCCACGCCGAAGGCGGCGATGGCGCCGGAACTGGACCCGCCGATGCCGTGGTCGTTGGCGTCCCTTGAGATGTTGTAGTCCTTGTAGATGACCGGCAGCAGCTCGTCGGTGACCACATGGGCGTATTTGTCGTCCGGCGTATTGTATTCGATGTCGCGGTTCGTGGTGCCGTCGCCGCCGCCGGTGGTGGGGCCCGGCTCGATCTGGTCGGGCCGGCGGCCCGGATTGATGAACACCGCGATCATCACTGGAAGCTCCCGGCGGTAGATCAGGTTGTCGAGCACGTTGGGCGCGCGCACGTCGCCGTTCGGGTCGATCAACATCGCCCCGTCCTGAAACACCATCAGGTCCGTGGGCTTGGATCGGTCATACTGGGCGGGAACATAGACCCAGTAGGTGTGCTGGGTGCCCGGAAACACCTTGCTCTGGATGACGAAGGGTCCGCGGATCTCGCCCTTGGGCACGCCCTCCTGCGGCAGGGAATCCGGTCCCAGTCGGTACTGCGAATTGGGATCAGGACCGTCCGGCACGAACCATTGCAAGTGGGGCGGAGGCGCCGCGGGCGGCGCGCTCGTGGCGGCCGAGGACGTCTGCTGAGCGCCGGCCGCTAGGGCGAACACCAACAAAGACAGGGTTGCTTTGTTCATCACGCTGAACCTCCCGAAACTTTTATGCCCGCGCACGCGGCGCTATTCTGAGTTGTTCCCAGACTTACCCCAGTCTGCGGCGGTGTCCAGGCGTCCTACCTCAGCGCCGCGGCGATATTCCCGCCGTCCACGGTCAGCACCGCGCCGGTGGTCTTTTCCGCCAGGGCCAGAGCGACGAAGGCCTGGGCCACATCCTCGGCGGTGACTTCGCGGCCCAGCAGGTTGCCGGCCATGTAGTCGTGCTCGGACACTCCGCGCGCGGTCGAGCGCGCCTTGACCATCTGATCGGTCAGGAGGCCCGATCGGATGCGGTCGGCGTTGACGGCGTTGGAGCGCACGCCCTCCGCGCCGTGATCGACCGCATACTGGCGCATGAGGGCCAAGGTCGCGGCCTTGGGCAGGCCGTAAGGGCCGAAGTCAGGGCCCGGGTTAATCGCCTGCTTGGAGGCGTTGAACAGCAACACCCCGCCCATCTTCTGCTGGCGGAAGATGCGGACGGCCGCCTGGGCCGCGCTTTGATGGGCGAAGAAGTTCAGCTCGAAGCTTTGGCGAAGCACCTCATCGGACACCTCGCCGATGCGCCCCGTAAGCGCCGCGCCCGCATTGGAAACCAGGATGTCGAGCCCGCCAAAGGCCGTCGCGACCGCTTCAAACGCGGCCGTGACCTGGACCGGATCGGTGACGTCGCAGGCTAACGCCAGACCCCTGACCTTGGCCGCGCTGGCTTGGGCCGCGTCGGCGTCGCGGTCCAGCACGGCGACCTCTGCCCCCAAGGCGGCGAAAGCCCGGGCGACAGCCGCGCCGATGGTCCCGCCGCCGCCGGTGACCGCGACGATGCGACCGGCCAGGGCCTTGGGTTTGGCGGCGCCGAGCTTGGCCTGCTCCAGCGACCAGTATTCCATGTCGAAGGTGTCGGCCTCGCTGATGCTCTCAAAGGCGCTCATGGCGTCAGCCATCGCGGTCACCGACAGGGTGGTCTCGGCGATGTCGGCGGCGATGACCGCGTCCTTGCGCGAGCGTCCGGCGCCGAACAGGCCCAGCCCGGGAACCAGCGCCACGCGCGGCATGGGATCGAGCATGACCTTCTCGGGATCGGCCCGCGCGTTATGGCGCTCGAAATAGGCCTGGTAGCGCGCCGCGTAGGCGTCGATGGCGGCTTGCGCGGCCTGGGCGAAATCAGACACACCGCTGGGCGCGACCGGCGGCAGGATCAGCGGCCAAGGCTTGATGCGGATTACATGGTCTGGCGTGACCACGCCGCCGAGCGCATAGCCGGCCACCTCCTCGCCGCCGATGAAGTCCAGCACCTGCGCTCCGGCCCGATGGTCCAGCACCAGGGGCGCGAAGCCGCGGCTGAGCGCTCCACGGATGATGGGCGCAACTTGCGCGGCGCTGGCGGAGGGAGCGGGCAGGACCGCGCGTGATCTTGGTCGCGCCGGTCCGCGGCGAATCCGCTGCTCGGCCATGTCCACGAATTCGATCATCCGCTCGTAGGACGTCTTGGCGTCGGGGCCCCAGCTGAAGATTCCGTGCTTGAGCAGGACCATCCCTTCGGTCTTCGGATTGGCCTCATAGGCGCCGGCCGCCAGCTGGGCCAGGGCGAAGCCGGGCATGCAGTAGGGCGCGATGGCCAGCCGATCGCCATAAAGCTCGCGACACAGGGCTTCGCCCTGCGGCTGATCGGTGAGCGCCAGGACGGCGTTGGCGTGGCTGTGATCCACGACAGCTTGCGGAATCCAGGCGTGAAGCAACGTCTCCACCGAGGGATTGGGGCCGGAAGGATCAAGCATGGCGGTGCGCTGGGCGGCGACCATGCCCTCGTCCGAAAGGCTGTTCAGGCGGCGCAGAGCCAGCAGCGGAGCCATCCGAACGGCGGGCAGGCCCTCCGGCTCGATGTCGCCCAGGTCCCAGCCAGAGCCCTTGACCCGCAGCACCTCCACCGGCTCGCCCAGAAGGTCCGCCTCGATCGTCTTCAGCGAGGTGTTGCCGCCGCCGTGCTGCACCAAGGCTGGATCGGCCCCCAGCAATCGGCTGGAATAAACGCGCAGGGCCAATGTCTCGGCCACGCCGCGCTGGACGTAGCGGGCGACCATCGCCTCGGCGTCGGCCTTGGACCAAAGGCTCTTCACGGGACAGGCTCCTTGCGCGGGCGGACAACGCCTGGGCTATTGGCTGACGACGGCTCCGGAGGCAAGTCGCGGCGCGCCGCGGGCTTCACGCCGCGCCAAAAATTCTCATATCGCAAATGCGACTAGTCCACATGGCCTTGAACACCGTATACGAACGCCAATTCAATTGGGCCGGGAAGCCAAGAGGGGGGACGCGCGGCGGTGGGTACAGTCACGAGCTTATTTCGATCGCCGTTTGTCTGTTTCGGATTGAGCCTTGTCCTGGCGGGGTGCGGCCGGCCGCATCCGCCGGCGCTTCCGCCGCCGGACGTGGGCGTGGTCGTGCTGCAGGCCCAGACCGCCGAAATTCAGACCGCGCTGCCTGGACGCACCAGCGCCATCGAGACGGCAGACGTGCGCCCGCAGGTCAACGGCGTGATCTTATCGCGCCCCTTCACCGAAGGCCTGACGGTCCAGCGCGGTCAGATTCTTTATCAGATCGATCCCGCGCCCTATCAGGCGGCCTACGCCCAGGCCCAGGCCCAGTTGGCGAACGCCCAGGCCGCGGCGCGCACGGCCAAACTCAAGGCCGAGCGCTACGACGACCTGGTCAAGATCAACGCTGTCAGCAAGCAGGACGCCGACGATAGCCGCGCCGCCGCGGGCCAGGCAGACGCCAACGTCCAGCAGGCCCAGGCCGCCGTGCAGAGCGCCAGGATCAATCTGGACTACACCAGGGTCACCGCGCCCATATCTGGCCGCGTCGGCCGTTCCACCGTGACGCCGGGCGCGCTGGTGACCGCCAACCAGGCCGCGCCCCTAACCACGATCCAGAAGCTCGATCAGGTCTATGTCGACATCACTCAGTCCTCGGCCCAGCTGCTGGCCCTCCGCGAAGCCGTCGACTCCGGGCACGCCCGCCGCGGCGGGCTGGCCGTCCACCTGAAGCTGGAAGACGGCTCGGACTATCCGATACCCGGCGTGCTGCAGTTCACCGACGTCACCGTTGACCCGGCGACCGGCACCGTCGACCTGCGCGCGATCGTGCCCAATCCGAAGGCCGTTCTACTCCCCGGCATGTATGTGCGCGCGGTCGTCACTGAGTCCGTCCAGCCCAACGCCATTCTCGCGCCCCAGGTGGGCGTCACGCATGACCTGCGTGGCCTGCCTATCGCCTATGTGGTGAACGCCCAGGGCAACGCCGAACTGCGCGATTTGCAGACCGGCGCGACGGTTGGCGACAAATGGCTGGTGACAGAGGGTCTGAAGCCAGGCGACCGCCTGATCGTGGAAGGCCTGCAAAAGGTGCGCGACGGCGCTCCCGTGCATGCGGTCCCGGCCGGTTCAGCGCCGGCCGCGGGCCCGGCGAAAGGCTGAGACCCGGTTCATGTCGCGTTTCTTCATCGACCGGCCGATCTTCGCCTGGGTCATCGCCATAGTGATCATGTTGATAGGCCTGCTCGCCATGAGCAGCCTGCCGATCGCTCAGTACCCGGACATCGCTCCGCCGGCGGTCCAGATCAGCACCACCTATCCCGGCGCATCGGCCGAAACGGTGCAGAACTCGGTTACCCAGGTGATCGAGCAACAGCTCAATGGCTTGGACGGACTGCTCTATTTTTCGTCCAACAGCACCTCCGCCGGCACGGTTCAAATCGTCGCCACCTTCCAAGCCGGCACCAACCCCGACATCGCCCAGGTGCAGGTTCAGAACAAGGTGCAGGCGGCCTTGCCCCTGATGCCCCAGGAAGTTCAGCAGCAGGGCGTGACGGTGGCCAAGACGCGCACCAGCATGCTGATCATCGTGTCGGTGTCCGATCCCACGGATCATTACAATACCCAGGATCTGTCTGACATCCTCGTCTCTACGCTGCAGGACCCGCTTTCGCGGGTGAACGGCGTGGGTTCGGACATCGTCTTTGGGTCCCAGCACGCCATGCGCATCTGGCTGGATCCGTTCAAGCTCGCCAATTTCAATCTGAACCCTAGCGACGTCCGCGCCGCCCTGCTGTCGCAAAACGCTCAGGTCGCCGCCGGACAGCTTGGGCGCGTGCCCAATGCGCCCGGCCAGCAGCTGAACGTCACCGTGACGGCCCAGTCCCAGCTGCAGACGCCGGAGCAGTTCCGTAAGGTGGTGGTCAAGTCCGAACCGAACGGCGCCACGGTGACCGTGGGCGATGTCGCGCGCGTGGAGATGGGCAGCGAAAACTACGACATGAGCGTGCGGCTGAACGGCCATCCGGCCAGCGGCATCGCGATGCAGTTGGCGCCCGGCGCCAACGCCTTGACCACCGCTGAAGGGGTGAAGGCGCGCGCCTTGCAGCTGGCTTCGAGTCTCCCCCCGGGCGTCAAGCTCAGCTTCCCGGTGGACAACACCAAATTCATCAAGATTTCGATCCACGAGGTCATCAAGACCCTGTTTGAGGCCATCGTCTTGGTGGTCATCGTCATGTTCCTATTTCTGCAGAACTGGCGCGCGACCCTGGTGCCCGCCATCGCCGTGCCGGTCGTGCTTCTGGGCACCTTGGGCGTGCTGGCCGCGCTGCACTATTCGATCAACACCCTGACCCTGTTCGCCATGGTGCTGGTGATCGGCCTGCTCGTCGACGACGCCATCGTGGTGGTGGAAAATGTCGAACGGATCATGGAGGAGGAGGGTCTGTCCCCCAAGGACGCCACCCGCAAGTCGATGGACGAAATCACCGGGGCGCTGATCGGCATCGCCTTGGTGCTGACGGCGGTGCTGGTGCCGATGGCCTTCTTCGGAGGGTCGACGGGCGTCATCTACAGGCAGTTCTCCATCACCATGGTTTCGGCGCTTTTGCTGTCCGTGTTCGTCGCCCTGACCCTGTCTCCGGCCTTGTGCGCGACCGTGCTCAGGCCTCAGCACAAGGAGTCGGTGAAAGGGCCTTTCGGCTGGTTCAACCGCACCTTCGACAATTCCCTTCACCGCTATGAGTCCAGCCTGCGCGGCATTGTGCGCAAACCCAGGCCGATGCTGATCGGTTATGGCGTGATTGTGTTGGCCATGATCGTGCTGTTCGCGCTCATGCCAACCGGCTTTCTTCCGGATGAGGATCAGGGGCTGGCCATGGCCCAGGTCACCTTGCCCGTCGGCGCGGTCCAGGGCCGCACTCTGGACGTCCTCAAGACGATGGAGCGGGAGTATCTGGCGACAGAAGGCCGCAACATACAGGATCTGTTCACGGCTACCGGCTTCAGCGTTTCGGGAAGCGGTCAGAACACCGGCATGGCCTTTCTGAATCTGAAGCCCTGGGATCAGCGAAAAGGCGCGGCGAACAAGGCTCAGGCCATCGCCGGCCGCACCACGGCGGCCTTGGCTCGCCAGGTGCGAGACGCCCAGATCTTCACCTTTGTGCCGCCGGCGGTGATGGAATTGGGATTCGCCACCGGCTTCGACATGCAGCTGGAGAACCGCGGCGGCCTCAGCCACGAGGCGTTTCTGGCGGCGCGCAATCAGCTGCTGGGTATGGGCAGTCAGGACCCCAAGTTGACTCAGGTGCGGCCCGCCGGTCTGGAAGATCAGCCGCAACTGCATGTCGATGTCGACACCGCCGAGGCCGGCGCCCTGGGCGTCAACCAAGCCGATATCAACGACACGCTCAGCACCGCATGGGGTGGCGTGTTCGTCAACGACTTCATCGATCGCGGGCGGATCAAGCGCGTCTATTTACAAGGTGACGCGCCGTTCCGCGGCAAGCCCGAAGACCTCGACAGTTGGCAGGTTCGCAACACCAGCGGCTCAATGACGCCCTTCTCGGCCTTTGCCAAGACAGACTGGACTTTCGGGCCAGCGCAACTCAGCCGTTTCAATGGACTTCAGGCTTATGAAATCCAGGGCCAGCCCCGACCGGGCTTGAGCAGCGGGGCGGCCATGGACGAGGCCGCCAAGCTTGTCGCCAAACTGCCGCCGGGCATCGGCTACGAGTGGACCGGCATCTCCTACCAGGAGGTGGCGTCCGGCTCTCAGGCCCCGCTGCTGTACGGGCTCACCGTCGTCGTGGTGTTCCTTTGCCTCGCCGCGCTCTACGAAAGCTGGTCGATCCCCACGGCGGTGATGTTTGTCCTGCCCCTCGGCATCGTCGGCGCCCTGCTCGCGGCCACGCTGCGCGGGTTCTACAATGACATCTATTTCCAGGTCGGCCTGCTTACCACCATGGGGCTGGCGGCCAAGAATGCGATTTTGATCGTGGAATTCGCCGTGGACGGACAAAAGCGCGGCCTGAACGCGGTGGATGCCGCCATAGGCGCGGCGCGCCAGAGGCTGCGACCAATC
>Ga0302319_10009563_pt1 | contig 18620 bp, 24 predicted proteins | sample Bog_T0_2_FD_203319 | JGI IMG/M metagenome (GOLD analysis project Ga0302319, IMG submission 203319) | Peat permafrost microbial communities from Stordalen Mire near Abisko, Sweden - Bog_T0_2 | ecosystem: Environmental > Terrestrial > Soil > Wetlands > Peat | place: Sweden: Abisko, Stordalen Mire... | reverse complement strand
TGAAGGTTCGATTCCCTCCGCGCTCACCACTAAAATCAAGAGGCCTTGCCCGACTCATATTACTCATAAGAGCGAGCATCTTTGACTCAGGAACATCGGCCTCTCCCCGCTTTGTGGCTACCGGCGCGCCTGCCTTTGTCGGATGGTGGTAGAGAAAAATGTTGTGGCCATCGGTCCGTAGGCCCCGCTAACCGCGCCCGGGGAGACCTCGCGCCGCACCGCGGCCAACTTGCGCGGGTGAACCGTCTGTAGGTTGACAGCGACGGGCATTCCTTGATCGTAAAACAAAGTTCCGGCGCTCTTGGGGTTAACCGGCCCCGGGACATAATAAGGGTTGAGAAGGATCACACCGTCTTGATGAAGCCAAGTCCCCACGCTGTACCCTAGACCAGACGCAGCTACGGAGCCAGTGCCCTGGCGACATCGACCCACAAGGTATTGCCCCAATCTGGCCTGGGATCTGCGGCAGCACGTGCAAACGCCCAAAGCTGGAGGCGCTCATTATCTACCTCGCACAGGTCGGCAAGGCGGTTGACCATCCCAATCGGATCTGTGTGCAGCCGCGCTTCGCAATTGTGGAGATGCTGAACCACATCGTAGGGCGGATCGCCGATGAATGGCTTCGGGTCGATCACTAGCCAAGGCTCCCGCTCAGATCGCAAAACATTTGCTGCGTGAAGATCGGTCGCCAATAACACGTCTGTGGGTAACGGTTTTCCGAGCGCCTCCGACAGCCGCAATCCTTCGCGCACCAATCCGGCGTCGGGCCAGCGGTGAGCCTGGCTCAGTGTTTCATCGCGCCAAAAGTCCAACATCTTGGACAAATGGCGGAACTGCTGAAGATCGTTCGCCGACGAAGATTGTTTCCAAAGGCGCTTGAGTAGGGTCGCGATCACTTTATCTTGCTTATGCTCCGGCTCGGAATGAAGCGAGTATCCAGGTCGACATTGCTCCAGCAGCATCGCGCCACGGTCACCATCCGCCTCAAGCAGTTGCACGGTCGGGTCTCCGCTCCAGAAACGCAGCCCTTCGATTTCAGAAGCGCCTTCCATGTGCGGCATTCCCAGTTTGAGGACCGCGGACCTGCCGTCCCCGCAGACGACCGGGGCGACCCAAGAGCATGTTACGTTCGCGTGTTCAAATGGAGGACCCGTGCGGAGCGACCAGCGGCCTGTCAATTCCTCCAGCATCGCCGGCAAGCTGTCGAGCCATGCCTGCCGTTCGCCCTTGTCGTGGCAGTTTGCGCTGAGTTGTTCGGGGATGATCATCGACCCAGTCGAAAGGTGCCATGCAGCCGAGCGATTGTCAAATCGCACGAATCGGAGGGCCGTAATCCCTCTTTCCGATTTTCCCCTTTTAATGATTTTCAGGGGTTAACAGTTGTCTCAGTTTTGGGGTCCACGCCAGTTCGATTCCCTCCGCGCTCACCATCTTCAAATTTTCCCGAACCAGCTCGCCGAAAACAGTCGGCGTATAGGGTGCCGCCGGAGGTTTGCGGATCAGGTGGGGCCGGTTCTTCCAACACCACGCCGTCCAGCCGATTCCACGCTGCATGAAATATCCAGCCAGCTTGCGGCCCCACGCAAGATCTCCATCTTCCCCGCCCCATTCAGCGGCGAACACGGGATGGTCGGCTGTCAGCTTGCCGAACGCCCGGTCCCAGTCCTCACCCTTGTTGCGGTAGACGTGCGTGGAATAGACCACTCCACTGACGCCGGGAATCGGAAATCCTTCCAGATCGTAACCCCAGTTCACGCCGGAGACGAAGATGCGCGCTGCCGGGTTCTGTGAACGAATCGCGTCGATCAGCCGCACTGCCCAGGGCTGCCATTCCGCCATCGTGACCCGCCCGCACCCAAGTGGGTCATCCGGTAAAGGGTCGTGCGGTTCGTTGAAGATGTCGTAGAGGACGGCGGGCTGGTCGCGGTAACGGCGAGCCAGTTGACTCCACATCTGCTCAGTCTCTTCATTGGGAAGAGGCGGGACGAAGTTGGCCCGGCCTTGGTTGTCATGTCCGCGTACAGTGGTGGCATCGAGCCAGTGCAAATCAAGCAGCGTATATGCGCCCAACTCGGCGGCGGTCTCGATACAAAAATCAAGGGTTTCGAGATAGTCGGGGCGTGTCAGCGACCATTCCTGATTGAACGGAAGCCGGATGATGTTCGCGCCCCAGCCTCTCACGATAGCCGCGATCTCCGCCGCGTCCGGACCGCCGGTGAGCGAATACTCGAGGCCGGACCGGTTGACGCCGCGCAAAATTGCCAACGGGAGACTTGCCAACTGGAGCGCTACCAACGATAGTGAACCGTATAACTGATCACCGCCTCGCCGTTCGGCGGAATCGTTGGCCGGAATTCAATGGCCCGGGAATTGAGCTTCGTAAAGTCCATCGAGTGCGCCGCGATCTCCCAGCTCATCCCTCGATACAGCAGTTCGTCCACGCGAACTTCCACCGGCTCGTTCTTATGGTTGCGGACTTTGATTTCAAAGCTCTCGTCCATGGTCTGCTGGCCGTTCATGTTGCCGTTGACGAAGTTCGTCTGCCTGCGCTCCCCTGCTAAATCGAAAGCGTTCCCGATATAAAGCCGCTTAATCTCATCTTTAGGCGTGTGATCGATCGCGCTCTCGCCGATGAATTCGTTGCGTCCGTCGGAATCGCGCCGGTAGAGCTTGATGACTCCGGCGGGAAGAGGCATGCCGAGATGGTTCGCCTCGGAGTTCTTGAACTCGAGTTCGGTCCTCACCTTCGTGTTCGTCGTGCCGGCGTAGTTCACCTGATTGTAAGTGTTGTAGGTATTGCCAAACCAACCTGGATCGGGAGTGAAACCTTCGTAGATATAGAGGCGTCGTCCCGGTACGTTTGGGGCGCGGAGGAACTCCACCTGTTTGATTTCGCGATCCAGCAGAGTGGTGGGGCGCGGCAGCGTATAAAGGTGGTATTCGTCGAAGGCTTTCTCGGTCACCTGTGCGGACTGCGACTGCACCGTAGCGGCGTCGGTCGCGAACAGTACCCGTGGTGGAGATTGAAGCTGCGCGCGCGCCACATCACCGGCCATCAACTTAATCGACGTGTTCTCAAAGTCCTTGCCACTGGCATTCTGCAGCGTCACCCAGCCGGTAAGGTCGAATGCATCGCCCTTCTCAGCCGCAACCGCGTTGTAAGTGGCGGCCCAAACCATTCCGCCGGTCATATACGAGAACTCGGCCGGGTGAGCGCCCGCGGAATCCGCCATTAGTCGCCAAAGCAGCGTCGGCTTCAGGAAAGCCGCGGGGTCCAGGCCGGAGAAAACCGGCTGGCCGGGAAGCGAGAATTGCACCTTCCCATCGACTTCGATAATCGGCTGACCACCCCCTGTGGGGCTCGACATCATCTGCTGGCTGTTCGCATACTGCTGGCCAAAGGTCTGGAACGCTTCTAAATGCGGAACGTAGCCGCTGCGGATCACGCGTCCCTTCACGATCCGCTTTTCACCGGTTTGCGGATTGGTGATCTCGAAATCCACCACTTTGCCTTCCGACTTACTCAGCAGCAGGCTCTCACTCAATGGATCGCTTTCATAATTCTGCTCAAGAATTTGCAGCGCGCCGTCGTGCTGCAGGTCGCGCAGGATCACTGAATCCGGCTCCAGATGGGCGGTGATGTCGGTCAGCCGGATCTCGTTGACGCCCCTTTGAACATTGAGAACCCGCTGCTCTTTGACCACGGCGAAGTTCTGGTTGTAGATGGTGAGCTGCGTCTGGGCGGAGGCGGAAGCAGCGAACAGCAGGAAAAGCCAGCGGTTTCTTTGCATGTCATCGATCCTATACCTCTCAGACGGCTAAAGACGAAGTTCCGTTCAATGCAGCGATCGCCGCCTTCAGTTGATAGGACCGGCCGGTCCTGTCTTGAGGGAAGCAGTCCACATTCAGACGCGGCAAACGGATGGCCTCCGCGCGTAAGTCGCGCCGGACTAACTCATCACCGAGCTGGCGTAACCTTTATTGAATATGAGATCGATGACCGCCTGCACGGAGGCCAACCTCCCGGGCAGCCATGAAGAAAAGCAAACCGGCGACGCCATGCTGGCAAAAAGGAGCTCTAACAAGTGAACTGGCTTCATCTCGTTTCGTACTTCTTCGGGGGCATCTTTCTGGCCAACGCCGTTCCGCATTGCGTCAGCGGCATGACGGGACGGCCCTTCCAGAGCCCCTTCGCCAGGCCCCCGGGACAAGGGCTCTCTTCCTCCACCGTCAACGTTCTATGGGGATTCTTCAACGCGGTCGTCGGCTACGTGCTCGTATTGCGTGTCGGAAACTTCGACGTGCGATCCACGAGCCATGTACTCGTGCTTGCGGTGGGCGCACTGCTCATCAGCCTTCACGCTGCCCGGCACTTCGGCCAGTTTCATGGAGGCAACAAGTGAGTGGCCGAAGACCACTCTCACATCGATATACATGGCGGTTCTTCTGGTCCTGTTCGTCATGAAGCAGGACTTCCCGCTCTTTCTGATCTGGCTGCATACCCCAATCTACTTTCTGCACGCGTTCGAAGAGTATATTCTCCCTGGCGGTTTCCTGAAATTCTTCAATGCGAAGGCCCTAGGCTCGAAAGACCCGGAGATACGTCGTGATGTTCTTCCTGCATCGTTACAACCCTGGACTGATTGTCAGCGTATTGGTGAACATCCCAGTCGGCCGTATTCACGACAGGGTATTTCCTGTCGCACCATCTGATCAGCGTGCAGGGTCACGTCATCGGCTTGCTGGTCGGGTTAGGCGCGCAAGCCGCTCTCATGATCTATGGCTTTGCGATCCTGAAGCCGTCGATCCCGAGTTCTCTTCGAGCCCGCCCCCGTTGACACGTTGAACCCCGCGCGTTTACGCCGGGAACAGATTCGTCATCCACTGAGTCCAGGCGGGCTCGTCGCGCGCCACCACGGCCGCCGCCGTGTCGCCGTAGAAATAAAAGCCCGCTGTCACCCAGGCCATCTTGCCGGCCGGGACTGCCGCGGCAAACAACGTACCCGGAGCGGGCAGATCGACGCGTAACAGCGCTTCGGCTGGCTTGACGGAATCCACGATGCCGCTCAATGGAGGCGCGCCGTCGCTCGCATCGCGCCGCTCGCCCGGCGCCGCCCCTGCGAGATTCAGGGCGTCCGCGAGCTTCTCCCACGCGCCCGAGGCGGAGGCCACCGGCATCGCCATGAGCTGGATTTGCGAACTCGGCTGGCCGGGGAAGTGTTCCAGATACAGCCGCAGAATGCGGAAGACTGTGGGCCACCCGGATTCGACGCCGGTCAGTTGATTGTCCCAGTCATCGGTCTCGGCAAACAGGCTGTGCACCACCCGCACGATGCACGTGCCGCCGCCGCGTGCCTCCACAAGCCATTCGGTGGCTATCGTGGGCGCGTTCGGTCCCCACGACCCTTCCTTCACATAGCGATGCGGCGCGTCCCATTCGGTGATCGTGGAGACCGAGTCCATGCCCCCTCCGAAGTGGGTGGTTTCGGTGCCTCCGATGCGGCCATCGATCTCGGTGGGCACAAACCACGCGCCCACGCCCGGGCCGGTGGCGATTGCTTCCCACACCTGTTCCGGCGTGCCCGGTACTTCCACTTCCACCTGCACCGAACGGCGTCCATTCGCTTCTTTCTTTACGCTCATACTGCGGTCTCCTTGTTTTGTTGGGGGTTTTCTTTGGGGCTTTTTGGGGGCAACGGATGCGCCACCAGAACCAGCCGGTGCGAGCGTCCGCCCAGCGCGGAAGCGTCATGATACCGGGCCGCCAGCTGAGTGATCGCGGCCGTGAGTTCGCTGCTGAATTGCGCGCGCTCCGCAGCCGAGCGGAAGCGGATCTCCGTGTCGATCGAGAGCGTGGCGAGGCGCTTGCCCGTTTCGCGCGCCCGGTTGGCGAGGTCGCTGACTTCACGGACCACGCGGGCCGCCAGCGCGATCAGATAGCCGGCCGACAGGCGGTCGCGGCTGCGCCCAGGGTCGGACGCCGCCGGACCCATGGCGGCGGGCGACACCACATAAGACGACGCGGTGGCTTCCACCAGGCGCTCCGTGATGCCGCCCCACTTGCGTTCGCTGGTAGGGCGCACCAGGTGGTGGCTCTCCAGGGCGCGCAGATGGTAGTTCACTTTTTGGCGTGGAAGGGAGAGGCGCGCGGCCAGGGTGGCCGCCGACGCGGGCTCCGACAATTCGGCCAGTAGCCGCGCGCGCACGGGATCCAGCGCCGCGGCGGCGGCCTGCGGAGACTGTATGACCTCAACATCCAGCACGAGATTATTAAAGCATTGACAAATTAATTTGTCAAGAGAGAGCTTCCTGCACTGGGCAAAAACCAATGGAGTGGCGTTGCGCTCCAGCCTCAAAAAAGCCTGCGCCCCGTAGGATTCTGCGTGGCCATGCTCTTGCTCTGATATCCTTTCCCTTCAACCTCAAAACGCGGAACTTCACTCCCAATTGCTGACAGAATGTCAGCGCATCGCCCCGCACGTTATTTCCAGTTTTTCTCCCCAAAAAAAGATAATTCCCAAAAACGCTTGACATCCCCCCCCCCTTTGTATGACATAATCCACTCCATTGCATTACGATGCAATACAAGGAGACCAATGGCTTCAAGAATTCGTCGGCGCTTATCGGGCATCTGTCTTTTGTTAGCAGTCTCGATGGCGGCTCACGCCCAGCAGGTTGAACTTACCAAAAAGCCGGCGCCCCGACGGATTCTGTACTTCATGTTTCTCAGGCAACTGAGTTGGTACTACAACGACGCGAATGCCGCAAAAATCAACCCGAATAACCCGAATCAGGCGAAATACGCTTTCGAGGTCGCGATCGGAATGAGCGATGCGGACTATACGACGCTCGCGCAAATAGCCTCAACCTGCGTTGCCAACGTCTTCCAACAGGACGCCGCTGCCAAGCTGCTTATCGACAGCGTGCACGCTCAAACGCCAGGCGGGCTCCTTGCGAAGGGACAGGCGCCCCCTCCGATACCTCCAGAGCTTATGCAAATGCAGACCAACAGAGACAACATTATGGACGCGTGCGTTAGCAGCGTCCAGAGCGGCGTCCCGCAGTCCTTCCCAGCAATTGACAACTACGTGATGAACGTCTTCGGGCTGCAAGCCACCGCGACTACTGTCCCAACTCCCGGCGTTACGGGAAAAACAGCTCGGAGGAGTGCGAATTGACCCCCGAAGGCGCTATCAGATCAGCCCGGATTTCACTTATATTCATTGCTGCCGTCACGGTTCTTGCCGCGCATGGGAGCGCACAGACGGTTTACGCGGGCGCGGGATTCAACGTAACGGACGTTCCTTTAGAGGGTGCCTCGGACACCGAAACCGATTACGCCGCGTCTTTTTACTACTTCCCAAGCGCGTACGGTTACCTTTGGATAAATGGTTCCGAAGGCCCATCCGGCAGCGGGACGTATAACCCCAACGATCCGAACCAATACGGCTGCGTTTTTGGGGGCTACTTTTGCGTCTCCTTTCCAATGACCTTTCCAAACTCTCCGCAGCCGTCAACGGATTACGAGGTCCAGACGAACGCCTTCGTGATCCCATATTATTGGGAAACGGTAAATTCGACCATCGTATTCGAAGACGTGGACGGATTTAGCGAGGTGAACCCCGGGAGTTACAGCGCCACGGCGTCGATTACCGCCCCTGGAACATCCAAGCTGATCACCTACGACGCGATCTATGTTGGGTCCGTTTATTACTACTACGACACCCCGGAGGCGCCACCCCTGATCAGCGGGGTTGAAGTCAATGGCGCCGTGACCAACGCAATCATTGCCGGAACTTCGGGTTATATAGCGATCTACGGCACGCACCTCGACAACCTGACAAACGTCACGATTCCGGGAAGCGGGATCACGATAACGAGCTACCAGTCGTATAATGCGGGTGCACAGGTGAACGCCTTTTTCCAGGCAAGCAGCGCGACTTCGGGCACAGACTCGCTTACGGTGACTACTACCCATGGCAATGCCTCTTCGACCGTCACGGTGGTGAAGATCGCCGTCACCAAGGTTCAGTTCACCGGAACCAACGTCACCGCCTACTCTCGCGATTGCAGCGGGAACTCAACCGCGATCACGACTCCTACCTGGCCGGCTCCGACCACCACCGCTTGTCCGATCTCCGCAAACTCAGGCGACGCTGCGGTTTACGCAGCCGGGTCCGTGATCTCCGGAACGGTGACGTTCAGCATGAGTCCCTCGACGAGCCAGGCCATCAGTGGTGTACGGATTCAGGGCGTTGCCCCAGGGATAGGAAACTTCGTAGCATCCGGAGTTACGCTGCCCGCCAACTCGCTGGTGACCGCAGCAATCCCCTTCACTTCGGACACTGCCTTGACGGCGAGCCAGACACAATTTTTCAGTCCCGAGACCGTCACGTGGGATGTTTCGCAGAACGGCGCGGTCTGCGGCTCGGGCTGCGCGAGCGCGGGAACGTCGACGAATCCGATTTACGTGACACTAGCACCGAGCGTGCTTCCCAGTGGGTTTGCACCTCTTATGCTCACCTACGTCTCGCTGGCGGTGGGCAACGGCGGAGCTACAAGCGCGACGGCCGCAGTGGCCGCGACGTGGTCCAAATTCGCAACTGGCTCCGTGCCGGCCCCTGCCAACGTGAAGACCTGGGATAACCGGGTCATGAGCTACTACCAGCAGGGAATAGGGTTTCAGGGCTGCGCTGTAAAGGCTGCCCTGCTGGTTGAGAGCAACGGCTCGTTGTCCAACAACACGGCATCCGGCCAATGCGGAGCATTCGCTTTGTTGCTTGAGAGCGCTCTGGCGGCGAATGGGCTGCACTCGAGCTATACGGAGGTCGCTCCGGCCGACGGGGTGTCCTTGTTAGTCATTGACACATGGACCCTGAGTACTACGCCGGCTTACCCTTCCCAGGCTCCGTGGGAATATGAGTTGATTCTGAATTCCGGGTCCGACTACATGTACCCCGTGGTGCCTTCTTTTGGCAACCTGACCGAGGATCAGGGGTTGCCGGGGCAGTCCAGCGTGAACCCGTCCGAGAAGGTTTTCAACTGGCATTACATCGTGCAGTACCCTGCTGGCGGGGCGCTCTGGTACGACCCGTCCTATGGCGTGACGTACTCGTCGGCAGCCTCGTTTGAGACGCAATCAATTCAAGGATATGCAAAACAGATCAACGAGACGGGGGCAGGGCACTATCACTTCCGGCCGGGCTTTGTTTTCGGGGTCCCGCCGAACATCTCGTTCATTGTTATTTCTCAGTTGTCCATGTAACAGACAGGAGCATTCTTATGCGACTTATCCTACTAACGACAGTGCTCTTTTCGGCGCGCCTCTTGGCAAGCCAAAGCGTGGAGGAGGTGGGGTTCACCCGGTCAACACACTCCATGCATGGATTCTCGCCGAAAGGAAGCGTCCCGCTGTCCGTCCTGCGCCTTCAGGTCGATGTCCATTACCGAGACGATAAGGTAGAGCGTGGGGACCTTTTCGTGATCTACGACCCGCAGACCGGCCACTACATCTGGCTCTACGGCGCTTTAAGGCCCGACGGGGTGCCTTCAGACCTTTTGAGCGACCTTGAATCGGGGAAGTGGGCAATCTACGTCGAGGAGGATAAAATCGTTGAGTTCGTCGTTCAGGCGGACCTGGATATCCAGGAACGGGGCGGTCGCGCCGCCAGCTTGGATGCGGCCGGCGCCGCAACTCTGGTGGAGATGGAGCGCTGGGTCGCGACCAAGAAAGATCGGATTTACAACGAGTCGATTCAGGTCCCGCTGTACCGGGCGATCGGCGGCGGGTTTGCCTGTCCCGAGTTTGGCAGCAATGAATTCACTCCCACCTGCCGGTTCCACGCGGAGAAAATTAGCTCAGTTACGCGAGAGGGCGACAACTGGCGGCTGGTTATTGAGAACCGCTGGGCCCAGGAGGTCGCTCTCGACTCAAAGTTCGCACTTGTGCGCACGAAACGAATAGCCCCGTCGGCTCAGTAGTCTGGCTTGCGACTCAAGCATTGTTCGCGCCGCCGGCCCTGCAGTTGCATGGGTTCAGTCCAGTGTCGTGACCAACTCCATCATCGCCGGGACTTCAGGTTATATAGCGATTTACGGCACGCACCTCGATAACCTGACAAACGTCACGATTCCGGGAAGCGGGATCACGATAACGAGCTACCAGTCGTATAATGCGGGTGCGCAGGTGAACGCCTTTTTCCAGGCGGCAGGGCGTCGCCCCGGGCATTGGGAACCTCGTAGCTTCCGGCGTGACCCTGGCCGCTAACACCCTTACCAGCCCGCCGATCAGTTTCACTTCCGACACCGCGTTAGCCAATGGTGAGACGCAGTTGTTTAATCCGGAGGCGGTCACCTGGGAACTCGCGCAGAATGGTCCTCCTGCGGCTCGGGGTGCGCCAACGTTGGAACATCATCAAACCCTATCTATGTGACGATGGCCAACCCTCCGGTGCTGCCAACCGGGCCGCCGAATCTTAATCCGCTTATGCTGACCTACGTTTCGCTTGCCGTTGGAAAGAGCGGGCTGATTACTAGCCCGCCCGCGGCCACCAAGACGGCCGCGTTCACCAACATTTGGTCGCTGTTTTCAACGTCCGGAACGGGTCCAGCGAATGTTACCGACTGGAGCGGGAATGATCTACAGTACTACCCAACAAACTTTGATGGGTGCGCGGTGAGTGCTTTTATGCTGGTTACGAGCTACGCCGGCGAGGGGCAGTGCGGATCGTTTATGTTCCTCCTGGCTTCCGCCCTTTCGCTCGACGGCATCTCCTACAACCTGACTGGCGCCAAGCGAAAGACGGGTCGTGGATGCTAATCAAGAACTGGAACTTCCCGAGCCAGGGGACAAGCGGCAACCCTAACTACCCGTGGGCTTTCACAATGGTCGTTGAGTCGGGAGGGTTCCCCGGAATGTATCCCCCTCCAGCCGGGAACATTTACGGCAACCTGACCAGTGAGGCTGGGCTAGCCGGTCAGGGCAACAACGCTGGTTTTACAAGCCCGGGGGAAAAAGCCTTCACATGCCATTACTTCATCCAACTGACGGATTCATCTGTCGTTCCGCCGGAGGGCGCGGTCAACTCCTATTTTGACCCATCGTACGGAGCATGGTATTCAAATCAGGCCGCATTTGAGAGCAAATCCGTAGCGGGATACACCAACCCTGCCATCCAGCCGCCGGGGACCCAAGCCCGCAAGGTAGGCGGTGCTGTGAACATTTGCTTCTGGGTTTTCCCCTCCGGGACGTGCATGTGAAAAGGAGACTTGTCTTGTCAGCAAAGATGGTTCTATTAATGGTAGCTGCCTCGGTGATCTGCGTTCGAGCGGCGGACACCCTCGACCAAGTTCGGCGCTCTGCCGTGCAAGACGAAAAAGTGACAGCGTTTTCGGAAAACGGGGCCAAGGTGACGTTGGAGGCGCGGCGGTCCTGGCTTGGGGTCACGCATGCTGGCGGTTCGACCCAGGGCGCGGAACTTCTCGTTCTGTTCGATCGCCGTGCGGGCTCGTTCTGGTGGGGGCTCAACTACCTACCGGGTGCATCGTCCGCCGCTCAGACCGATCACCCGAAAATCGACGCAGTATCCGATGTTTCAATCAAGGTGTACTCGGGCCTTGGTCGGATCGTTGTGTTCGAGGGGGTACTGGAGGTGCGGGAATGCCGCGACCACGCGGAAAATATTGACGATGCGGAGCGTCAGGCGCTATATCTGGCGAGGGCATGGGCAGCTCCGGATCTAGACCGGCGTACCCCGCTTGCAAGGACCGTTCTTCTGCTCGCTCAGGTTGACGACTCAATGTACATGAAGCCTTTGGCCGAGAACGGCGTCGCGGTCAGCCTGCAATCTGTGGTGCGAGATGCGGATGGGTGGGTCGTCACAATTCGAGGTTACTGGTCAGCGCGAATCACCCTGGACGAGGAATACAACATCAAGCATTGGGAGAGGGTCGCCGACTGAGTCAATGGCGTTGTTACCAACGCCATCATTGCCGGTACCTCGGGTTATATAGCGATTTACGGCACCCACCTCGACAACCTGACAAACGTTACGATTCCGGGAAGCGGAATCACGATAACGAGTTATCAGTCGTATAATGCAGGTGCGCAGGTGAACGCCTTTTTCCAGGCGGGCAGCGCGACCTCAGGCACGGACTCGCTGACGGTGACTACTACGCATGGCAATGCATCTTCGACCGTGACGGTGGTGAAGATCGCCGTCACCAAGGTTCAGTTCACCGGAACCAACGTCACCGCCTACTCCCGCGATTGCAGCGGGAACTCAACCGCTATCACAACACCTACCTGGCCTGCTCCGACGACGACGGCTTGCCCGATTTCCGCTAGCCCAGGAGACGCCGCGGTCTACGCTGCCGGGGCCGTCATTTCTGGAACGGTGACGTTCAGCATCAGCCCTTCGATGAGCCAAGCCATCAGTGGAGTGCGGATACAAGGCGTCGCCCCAGGAATAGGAAACTTCGTAGCGTCCGGAGTTACGCTGCCCGCTAACACGCTGGTCACTGCTTCCATCCCCTTCACTTCGGACACTGCCTTGACGGCGAGCAAGACACAATTCTTCAATCCAGAGACAGTCACGTGGGATATCTCGCAGAACGGCGCGGTTTGCGGTTCGGGCTGCGCGAGCGCGGGAACGTCGGCGAATCCGATTTACGTGACTCTCTCGCCGAGCGTGCTTCCAAGCCAGTTTGCACCCCTCATGCTGACCTATGTCTCGCTGGCGGTGGGCAACGGTGGCGCCACAAGCGCGGCAGCCGCAGTGACCGCGACGTGGTCCAAATTTGGCACCGGCTCCGTGCCGGCCCCTGCCAACGTGAAGACCTGGGACAACCGGGTCATGAGCTACTACCAGCAGGGCATAGGGTTTCAGGGCTGCGCTGTAAAGGCTGCTCTGCTGGTTGAGAGCAACGGCTCGTTGTCCAACAACACGGCATCCGGCCAATGCGGAGCATTCGCTTTGTTGCTCGAGAGCGCTCTGGCGGCGAATGGGCTGCACTCGAGCTATACAGAGGTCGCTCCTGCCGACGGGGTGTCCTTGTTAGTCATCGACACATGGACCTTGAGTACTACGCCCGCGTACCCTTCCCAGGCTCCATGGGAATATGAGTTGATTCTGAATTCCGGGTCCGACTACATGTACCCCGTGGTGCCGTCTTTTGGCAACCTGACCGAGGATCAGGGGTTACCGGGGCAGTCCAGCGTGAACCCCTCAGAGAAGGTTTTCAACTGGCATTACATAGTGCAGTACCCTGCCGGCGGGACGCTCTGGTACGATCCGTCCTATGGAGTAACATACCCGTCGCCAGCGGGCTTTGAATCGCAAGCGATTCAGGGGTACGCCAAACAGATCCTGCCGGATTCAGGCGGCGACTACCACTTCCGGCCGGGCTTTGTTTTCGGCGTCCCGCCGAACATCTCGTTCATTGTTATTTCTCAGTTGTCCATGTAACAGACAGGAGCCTTCTTATGCAACCTTTCTTTCTTACAGCGTTCGTAGTCTCAACGTCGCTCCTAGCCTGGGAGTCTGCGTCGGTGGTGGCCTTCACCGAGTCGACACATTCTGTCCGCGGGTTCGCGCGCGGTGGTGACGTACTGCTCTCAGTAAGGCGGGCTCAAGTGGACGTGCAATATTCCCCCAGCAAGCGGGGCCGTGGCGACGTGATCGTAGTGTACGACCCTCTGACAGGACACTACCTCTGGGAGCTAACCCGGCTGAGGTCAGACGCAGATCCGTACTCCTACCTGTCCGAATTGGAATCCGGGAGGTGGGCTGTCTACTCGGGGCAAGACGAGATGGACGGGTTTTTCTTGCCGGGAGAACTCGACATCCAGCGGGGCACGAGCCGCGCTGCAAGCCTGGACGCCGCTTCTGCTGAAGTTATCGCCACCATCGGACGGCGGGTCTCCGCGGGAAACGACCGTCTCTCCGACGAAGCAGCCGAAGTCCCGCTATACCGTGCCATTGGCAAACCGTTCGCTTGCTCCGATCCTGGTGAGCAGGGTTTCTCGCCAAACTGCAGTTTCCACGCCGAGAAAATCAGTTCGATTACGCGAGAAGGCGACAAATGGCGACTGGTTATTGAGAACCGGTGGGCGCAGGAGGTGATTCTCGATTCCAAGTTTGCACTCGTGAGTACCCAGCGGATAGAAACTCCCGCGCAGTGACTCGGAAGCGGTGGCGTTTGGCCGCAACCACTGTTTCACTGCGGCCATCCCCTTCACTTCGGACACTGCCTTGACGGCGAGCAAGACACAATTCTTCAATCCCGAGACCGTCACGTGGGATGTTTCGCAGAACGGCGCGGTCTGCGGCTCGGGCTGCGCGAGCGCGGGAACTTCGACAAATCCGATTTACGTGACTCTAGCGCCGAACGTCATGCCTGCCGGAGCCCAACCACTGATGCTCACCTATGTTTCGCTTGCGGTCGTAAGCGGGGGCGCCACAAGCGCAACGGCCGCGATTAGCACAACGTGGCAGCAATTCTCAACCGGGAGCGGCCCGGCCAACGTCAAAACCTGGGACGGCCGATCGATGTTCTACTATGCGCCTCGCGTGGGATTTGAGAGCTGCGCGACGAGTTCCGAGCCCCTGGTAGAGGGGAACGGCGTCATCACTGGCAATACCGTATCGGGCCAGTGTGGAGCTTTTGAGTGGCTGTTGGAGAGCGTGCTTGCGGCAAACGGGATATACTCCAATTACATTGACGTCGCGGCGACGGACGGCTCGTTAATGGTGACTGACACTTGGACGCTTAGCGGCACCCCTACTTTTCCCTCGCAGGCGCCGTGGGAATACAAATTGCTTCTGAACGTCGGTGACTATATGGTTCCGCTGCCCTCCGCCTTTGGAGACCTGGGGTACGCGACCGGGATTGCCGGTCAAGGGAACGCTCAGCCGTCGGAGAAGGTGTTCAATAGTCATTACATCGTCCAGATACCTTCCGCTTCAGGCAACCAGTACTACGATCCCTCGTATGGCGTGACCTACCCGTCGGCAGCGGGCTTCGAGTTGCAATCTGTCCAAGGTTACGCAAAAAGTATCGGAGATCCCGCGGGCCAATACCACTTTCGCAAGGCAATCTCCCCTCCTCTTGCTCCCAATATCACGTTCACGGTGAACACCTCTTTTTCGATGTAATTCTAGGAGCCCAAATGATGCGACGAATATTAATAACGGCGGGCCTGTTCTGCAATTCTCTTTGCGCAGGGCGTTTCGTATCCGAGGTGGCATTCACCGGGTCGACTCACTCTATCCACGGGTTCTCGTCCAAAGGCGACGTCACGCTCGCCGTGAGAAGCTTTCAAGTCGATGTCCAATACCCCGACGGAGAGCGCGAGCGCGGCGACGTCTTTGTGATTTATGATCCAGAAAGCGGACACTACGCCTACTTGTTCGCGGAGGTGCGTGCCGCGGTTCCCGGCTCATTTCTGACCCAGCTTGAATCGGGGAATTTCGGCATATACGCGGGCGAAGACAAGTTGGTAGAGTTTGTTGTCCAGAGCGACCTTGATATTCAGGAAGGGGCAGCGCGCGCCGCGAACTTGGACGGCGCCTGCGCAGCGGCGGTCGAAGAGATGGAGAGTCGCGTCTTGAAAAAGACGGACAGGCTCCACAACGACGTTATCGTGACTCCGCTGTATCAGGCCGTGGGCGGTGAGTTCGCGTGCCCGCAACATGGCGAAGGAGACTACTCGCCCATGTGTAGTTTCCACGCCAAAAAAATCAGCTCGATAACTCGTCAAGGCGAGAACTGGAGACTAGTCATCGAGAACCGCTGGGATCAGGAGCTGGTTCTTGACTCGAAGTTCGCGCTGGTGAGTACCAGGCGGATAGCGACTCCCGCGCAGTGACCGCATGGACGGTGGGCTGATTCGCCGCGCCGCCGCTCGACCGCTATCCCGACGCTCTGCGGCAGGTCGGCTTTCAAGCCAACCGACATGTTCTCGAAGTCGAACGCTCAGCCATGACGGTGCCGTGGGAGAAGAAGCTATGCTGGAGTTGAATCGGCTAGTGGAGGTAAGTGGGCAACAGGCGGGCAGCGCGACCTCAGGCACGGACTCGCTGACGGTGACTACTACGCATGGCAATGCATCTTCGACCGTCACGGTGGTGAAGATCGCCGTCACCAAGGTTCAGTTCACCGGAAGCGCCGTCACCGCCTACTCTCGCGATTGCAGCGGAAACTCAACCGCTATCACAACACCTACCTGGCCAGCCCCGACCACTATGGCTTGCCCAATCTCCGCGAACTCAGGAGACGCTGCGGTTTACGCAGCCGGGGCCGTCATTTCCGGAACGGTGACGTTCAGCATGAGTCCCTCGACGAGCCAGGCCATCAGTGGGGTGCGGATCCAGGGCGTCGCCCCCGGAATAGGAAACTTCGTAGCTTCCGGAGTTACGCTGCCCGCCAACTCGCTGGTGACCGCAGCAATCCCCTTCACTTCGGACACTGCCTTGACGGCGAGCAAGACACAATTCTTCAATCCAGAGACAGTCACGTGGGATATCTCGCAGAACGGCGCGGTTTGCGGTTCGGGCTGCGCGAGTGCGGGAACATCGACGAATCCGATTTACGTGACTTTGGTGACGCCGGAATTACAGAGCTGGCAAGGCACGCTCATGCTCAGCTACGTTTCCATCGCGGTCGCGGGCGGCGGTGCAACGACCCCGCAGACGGCTTTTGCAGACACATGGAATAAGTTCTCTTCTGGGGGAACTGCCCCCGCAAATGTGACAACATGGGACGCTAGGTCGCTGGCGTATTATCCGGCGAACGTTCCGTTTTCGGGATGCGCCGTGACCGCCGCCTCCCTCGTTACCGGAAGTGGGAGCGGGCAGTGCGGTGCGTTTCAGATCCTGCTTGCGACCGCGCTTCAGGTAAACGGGGTGGCATCCACGCTGATCGAGACGAAGGATAACGGCAAATGAGGCGTTCATGGTGAAGAACTGGGGTACGACGGTCGCGCCGTACAATCCGTACCCCGGTTACTCGTGGGTCCTGAACCTTTACGGGGATTGGAACGGCAGCTACTTCGGAGGAATGGTCCCAGCCGGGACCAGCTTCGGGGACATGACGAACGGAACAGGCGAGCCTGGCCAGAACTCCACGACGCCCTCGGAGAAGGTTTTTGGCGCCCACTACTTCATCTCGGTGGCGGCGAACGTCGCGCCGGCGAACCAGGGCCCGTATTTCGACCCATCCTATGGCGTGTGGTACGCGAACCAGACAGATTTTCAGAATAAGGCCGTCGCCTATTACGCATTTCCTGAGAAGACCTTCTACTCGGCCTCGCCGCCGTATCAGGCGTTATATACCCAGTGGGGGGTCAGGCTCCCGACCGGGACAACGAACATGTGTTTCGCGACAGGGACCGCGCCTGGGGCATACGGGGCGTGCAACTAAAAAGATTGGAGCCAGCTAATGACAAAGATCCTACAGTTATTCTGTTTCGTTTCGGCTCTCTCGCTTCTTCCAGCGGCTAACGTTTCCGCGGTGGGCAACACCAGGGAGGATGGCGAGGTGCCCGCATTCTCCGCCAAAGGCAAGACGACCATTCAAACCGCCGAGGCGCTGGTTGACGTGCACCTCGCTGGTGGAACGCCGAGCAAGGGAGACTTCATAGTTCTTTTTGATCCGGAGACAGGTAGGTTTCTCTGGACGGAATCCACGCACGCGCCCGACGCCCCTTTCGATCTTATTCTCGCGCGCGGAATCGCGGGTTCCTCGCACTGGGCGATGGTCTCTTCCCCCAGCGCCTGCTATGGGTGCAGGCACACGGAATGACGTTCGAGGTTCGGTACTCCTCCGAGATCGCCAAAGATCTTGACGACGCCTTCAGCAAGGCGCTGGCGGATCTGAGCTCCGGTTGGGAATGGCACTACCAAAAGGCCCAATACCTAAACACGAAAACCGTCGATTTCACGCAGGAAGCGCTCGGGAGTTTCCTCGAGAATACGAGCGCGCCGACCCTTGTTGTGCCTCGCATCGAGAACGTGGAGTTCACTAAGGCCGGCTACGTCGTCACGCTCTATGGAATGTGGCGAGGGCAGGTGACCATTGGGGAAGACCTGACGGTTAAGGAGCCCTTCCACCGACTTGAGGGACAACGCGAGTCTGTTCAGCCCTAGCGAAGCGCGCTTGCCGATCGAAAGCGTTGGCGTTTGGCCCCGGCCTGCCCGAGCCGGGGCCGTCATTTCTGGAACGGTGACGTTCAGCATCAGCCCCTCGATGAGCCAAGTTCCTTGCGCGGCATGGAGATGTTCCCATGGGCTGCGCCACGAATGCGGAGCGAGCCAATGTCGAGATCGTGCTCCGCCTCGGAGGCATTGCCGATTTTTTCCGTGTAGTGGTGGACGGCCACCAGGTTGCACGGCCCAAACCATTTCCCGATATCTATCTGCGAGCGGCGGAACTGCTGGGAGCGCCCCCGAAGACTGCCTGGTCTTTGAAGATTCCTACGCCGGCGTTGCAGCCGGAATTCGCCAGGTCGGCGCTGCGGGTGATACGGTCGCTCCAAGCGAACGTATATTTCATGCCCATTCGGGTCGATTTGGCTAAGTATCTGACTGGACTCGCTTGAGAGGGCGCCGACGAACTCCAAT
>Ga0302319_10009562_pt1 | contig 18620 bp, 12 predicted proteins | sample Bog_T0_2_FD_203319 | JGI IMG/M metagenome (GOLD analysis project Ga0302319, IMG submission 203319) | Peat permafrost microbial communities from Stordalen Mire near Abisko, Sweden - Bog_T0_2 | ecosystem: Environmental > Terrestrial > Soil > Wetlands > Peat | place: Sweden: Abisko, Stordalen Mire... | reverse complement strand
TGCTGGATTGAGGCTCTTTGGCGTCAGGGCGGGATTCCGGTTCTGGCTTCGCTGGCGTTAGGCGCGGATGGCGAATATTACAACGTGAACGCGGATGAAATGGCTGCAGCATGCGCCGCGGCTTGCCACGCCAATACGTTGATTTTCCTTACCGACGTGGCCGGCGTGAAAGATGCCGCGGGCAGCGTAATGCCGTGGCTAAGCACGAAGCAGGCTGCAGAACTGGCCGCCGGATCGATCATCAGCGGGGGTATGTTGCCCAAGCTGCAAGCCTGCGGACAAGCCCTGAAGCAGGGCGTGGGACGCGTGCGCATCCTTCCGGCCACGGAAGCAGATGTTCTGCCGCAGTTCTATTTGACCAAGCTCGCGTGCGGCACGGAGGTCACATATTCATGAGCCACTCATTTGCTGTGGGTTTCAAATCGCAATCGAGTCAGCGTACGCAAGAAAAAGAAAAGGAGTCCACGTTGAATAGTCACGTGCAAGGCAGGATCGCGGCGAACCCGCAAATAATTCCACAGGCTTTTTGGTGCCCGGATCTGGTCTCCACTCGCGACCTCGGCCCTTCGGGCGTCGATGCCGTGTTGCATCTAGCCGGCGTAATGAAGTCGCGTCCCGCGGATTTTCGCAGATCGCTTGCGGCCAAACAGATCGTCATGTTTTTTGAGAAGCCTTCCCTGCGAACTCGCCTCACGTTCGAAGCAGGCATCGTGAGCCTGGGTGGAAGCGCCATGTTTGTCGATCAGACCCATGAGCGAATTGACGCCCGCGAAAAATTAAGCGACGTGGCGCATAACCTGGAGCGCTGGGTGGATCTGATCGTCCTGCGCACATTTTCTCAGCAAACCATCGCAGGCATGGCCGATTACGCCAGCGTCCCCGTGATTAATGCGCTGAGTGATCTGGAACATCCCTGCCAGGCGCTGGCGGATTATCTCACTCTGCTGGAGCGCTTCGGAGATGTGAAGGATCGTTGCCTCGCTTATGTCGGCGATGGCAATAACGTGGCGCACTCGCTGCTGCTCACATGCGCCTGCCTGGGTTCGACGATTCGCGTGGCAACTCCCGCGGGATATGCTCCGAATCCACAGATCGTTGCCGCGGCTCGCCAGATCGCCGAAGAGACTGGCGCCGAAATTCACTTGTTGACCGATCCCCATGAAGCCGTCGCCGGAGCTGACGCCGTCTATACCGATGCCTGGACGAGCATGGGTCAGGAAAAAGAAGAACAGAAACGGGCGCAAGTGTTTCCACCCTATCAGGTCAATCCCGAACTGATGGCGGAAGCGGCGTCCCATGCGGTGTTCATGCACTGCCTGCCGGCGCACCGCAATCTGGAGGTAACCGATGCGGTCATCGATTCACCACAGTCGGTAGTATTTGAGCAGGCGGAAAATCGCCTGCATGTTCAAAAAGCCATTCTTTATTTACTGCTGGGCGGCGGCGAACGTCTGCCCGCAAGGAGCGCTCATGCCTGAAAAAGTCGTACTCGCATATTCCGGGGGTCTCGACACCTCCATTATTATTCCGTGGCTCAAGGAGAATTATTCCTACAACGTGATCGCGATGGTGGGCGACGTGGGCCAGGGCGATGACATTGAGGCCGTGGTCGAAAAAGCCTATGCCACCGGTGCGAGCAAGGTGATCGTTGAGGATATGCGCGAAGAGTTTCTGACAGGATATGTTTTCCCCGCGCTGCGAGCAGGAGCGGTATACGAGCACAAATATCTGCTGGGGACATCGCTGGCGCGCCCCGTGATCGCGAAACATCAGGTGGAAGTCGCTCTACGCGAGGGCGCGACCGCGGTGGCGCACGGCTGCACCGGCAAAGGCAACGACCAGGTTCGCTTTGAGTTGACTTATCAGGCACTGGCTCCGGAGTTGAAAGTGATTGCGCCCTGGCGCGAGTGGACACTGAAATCGCGTGAGGATTGCCTGGATTACGCCGAGCAGCATGGCATTCCCGTGGCGGCGAGCCGGGAGAAAATCCATAGCCGCGATCGCAATTTGTGGCATTTAAGCCACGAGGGCGGAGAACTTGAAGATGCCAGCAATGGACCGCTGCCTACGACGTGGCAGATGACTCGTTCGCCGCAGGAAGCTCCAGATAAGGAAGAACAAGTCACGATCGGATTTGAAAAAGGAACGCCCACGGCAGTGAATCGAGTCAATGCTGATCCCGTGTCGCTGGTCGAACTGCTGAATGAAATTGGCGCGCGTAATGCAATCGGCCGCGTGGATTTGGTGGAGAACCGCTTTGTTGGCATCAAGTCGCGCGGATGCTACGAAACGCCGGGAGGAACTTTGTTGATCGCTGCACATCGCGAACTCGAAGCGTTGTGTCTTGAACGTGAGGTCGCGCACTTCAAACAGCACGTCGCACTGAAGTATGCGGAGTTGGTTTATTTCGGCTTGTGGTTTACTCCGTTGCGCGAGGCGCTCGACGCCTTTGTCGCCAGCACGCAAACTGAGATTACCGGCACGGTCACGCTCTCTTTATATAAGGGGAATGTTTCCGTGGTGAGCCGGCAATCTGAAAATTCACTTTACCGCACCGATCTTTCCTCGTTCACCATGGACGAGAGTTATGACCAGAAAGATGCGGCGGGATTCATCCGCATTCTCGGGCTGCCCTCGCGCGTGCGCGCGCGCAGCCGGTTGGAGGTTACGCGATGAAGATGTGGTCGGGGCGTTTCCGGCAGGCGCTGGATCCGCAATTCGAGCGCTGGCAGCGGTCGTTTGATTTTGACCGCCGTCTTCTCGCATACGAGTTACAGGCAAGTGAGGCGCACGCTCGCGCGCTGAAGAACGCGGGCGTCTTATCCGCGGACGAACTCATCGGCATCCTGGAAGGGTTGCATCAGATTGGAGAGTTGCACGCTTCCGAGGCTCATGTCGAAGATGACGAAGCCGAGGACGTACATCACTTCGTTGAGAAGCAACTCGTAGCGCGCATCGGCGACGTAGGTTATAAGCTGCATAGCGGTCGCAGCCGCAACGAGCAGATTGCGACGGATCTGCGCTTGTACGTGCGAGCCGCGATTGATGAACTGCGGAAAGACTTGGCAGAGGTGTGTACCGCCTTTGCCGATCGCGCCGAACAGGCCGGCAGCGCTGCCATGCCAGCTTATACGCACTTGCAACATGCCGAGCCCGTGCTGGTGGCACATTGGCTGCTGGCTTATGTCGAGATGTTTTTGCGCGATGCCGAGCGGCTCGCCGATTGCCGCAAGCGCGTGAATCTCTGTCCGCTTGGATCCGGTGCCGTGGCGGGTGCGACTTTGCCTCTGGATCGCGCTGCCATGTCCAACGAATTGGATTTCTCCGGACCCACTGCGAATAGTATCGACGCCACCAGCGATCGTGATTTCGCTCTGGAGTTCATCAACACGCTCTCCATGCTCGCGCTGCACCTGAGCCGGTGGGCGGAGGAGATGATTCTTTTCTCCTCGCAGGAATTTGCTTTTGTTCAGTTGCCCGAAGCGTACTCCACGGGCAGTAGCGCCATGCCGCAGAAGAAGAATCCAGACCTGTTGGAACTGGTGCGAGGCAAGACGGGCCGCATTATAGGAAGTGCGACCGCGCTGACGATTACGCTGAAGGGCTTGCCTCTGGCCTACAACAAAGATTTGCAAGAGACGCAACAGCCGCTGTTCGATGCCGCCGACACCATGCTGGCCCTATTGCCACTGATCGCCGGGTGGATGAAAGCGGTCGAGTTCGATCATGCACGCATGAGCGAAGCCTCACAGTCCGGGTTTATGAACGCGTGGGCGGCTGCGACTTATTTGGTCAATCGCGGAGTTCCTTCGCGTCTCGCGCATGAGCAGATCGGCAAGGCGGTCAAACTCTGCCTGGAAAAAAACTGCGATTTGCAGAATTTGTCGCTTGAGGATTTGCGCGAACTCAATCCAGCCTTCGATGCAGGTTTTCAGGAGTGCCTGAACCCCGCCTCCGTCCTGGCCATTCACGACGTTGTCGGCGGCACTGCGCCAACCCGAGTGCGTCAAGGGATTGCCGCGGCAAGGAAAAAAGTCGAGTCCCTGCGCGAGGAGGTCCATGCGCACGCGTAAAGCGATTTTGCCGGATGCGAAACACATCCATGAATTAATCTCGGGGTATTCGGGTGACGGCACGCTGCTGCCGCGCACGCTGGCGGAGATTTGCGAAAACGTCCGCGACTTTGTCGTGCTCGAAAACGAAAGCGGCATTATCGGATGCGGAGCGCTCCATCTTTACGGCACGCATCTGGCGGAGATTCGCTCGATCACGGTCGGTCCGCGCGCTCAGGGTCACGGCGGCGGAAGCCGGCTGATGAAGGCTTTAATGGCCGAAGCCAGGCGGCATCGCGTGGATTGCGTTTGCCTTTTCACCCGCGCTCCGGAGTTTTTTGCGCGGCAGGGATTCGAGATCGCGCGGCGGGAGGATATGCCAGACAAAATCTACAAGGATTGCCACGTCTGCCCGCGCTTCCACAACTGCGATGAGGTCGCCATGGTGCGTGGCAAGCTTCCGACCTTTGCTATTCTTCCTGAGCCGGCGAACTGGCTGGTCAAGCTGCAGGGTGTTACCGCCTGATCTGCGCGTTGATTTGGAAACGAAGCCCGCATTCAGCCCGACGCGGACTCTGTTTTCCTAAAGCTATTTGTAGTTAAACCTGAAGCCAAGCCCCTGTTCGCCCGGAAGCGGTGCTATCATGCAAATCGAAATGAGATCGCCGCATTTGGCGAAAGGATAATCCCCGATGGCCATGGTCACGCCGCGCAGTTCTACCGCAGTCACCGCACCGGATAGTTCCGCTTCGTATACAGCGCCATTGGCGGTTGTGACCACGCTCTTCTTCATGTGGGGATTTCTGACTTGCCTGAATGACATTCTTGTCCCGCACCTGAAGTCGATTTTCGATCTTAACTACCGGCAAGTGATGCTGGTGCAGTTTGCCTTCTTCGGCGCGTATTTTCTTTTCTCGATTCCCTCGGCCAAGATCATCGATGCGATCGGTTATCAAAAGTCGATGGTGGTGGGCTTGTTAACCATGGGGCTGGGAGCTTTCCTGTTCGTCCCGGCCGCCAGCGCTCCCTCCTATCCGCTGTTCCTGGCCGCGCTGGTTGTGCTTGCAGCCGGGATCACTTGTCTGCAAGTTGCGGCGAATCCGTACGTAACGGTTCTCGGTAAACCTTCGACCGCATCAAGCCGGTTAAACCTAACGCAGGCGTTTAATTCGCTGGGAACTTTTCTCGCGCCGTTTTTCGGAGGCCTGCTGATTCTGAGCGCGGCGCCAAAGGCAATGGAAGAAATCCGAGCCATGGCTCCGGACGCTTTGCAAGCCTATCGCCTGCACGAAGCGGCAACAGTGAAGACTCCGTACATCGGATTGGGAATTGCTCTGGTACTGCTGGCCGCTGCCATCGGTAGCTTCAAGCTCCCAAAGATTCCCCAAGCACAGCACCAGATCGGAGTAAAGGTAAACGACTCGATCTGGCGACATCCCAACTTGATTTTCGGCGCGATTGCCATTTTCGTATACGTTGGCGCAGAGGTTTCCATCGGCAGCTTTCTGGTGAACTATTTCACGCAGCCCGACATCGGTGGACTGACCGAAAAAGCGGCCGCCAGCTTTGTCGCCTTCTATTGGGGCGGAGCGATGGTAGGACGATTCATCGGCTCAGGCCTTTTGCAGAAGATGAAAACCGGTCAGTTGCTCGGGATTTGCTCAGTCTGTGCCGCGGCGCTGGTCGGAATCTCCATGCTAAGCACCGGCCACTTCGCCATGTACAGCATCATCCTCGTAGGCTTCTTCAACTCCATCATGTTCCCCAGCATCTTCACGCTGGGCGTGGCGGAACTTGGCCCGCTCACTGGCGACGGTTCAGGAGTAATGATTATGGCGATTGTGGGGGGAGCGATTATTCCGCTGGCGCAGGGCGCGATTGCCGACCGGATCGGCATTCATCACGCATTCTTTCTGCCTGTGATCTGCTATCTCTACATCCTGTTCTTCGCCTTGAGCGGATCGAAGCCCAACAGCGAACGCCATGCAAGGATGTAGGTCGAAGAAAGGTTTCGCGAAAAAAAGTTCCGCGCGCTACGCCTGAACTGAGATCAGTTCGGGAGTGCAGCGGGAATTCTGGATGACCTTGACCGCGTCTTCGGCAGTGAATCTGCCCATGGCGAGCGCCAGTTTGCGGTTGGTTGTGGTCTGAATGGGAGTGCGGTCGATGCGCTGAACATATTCCGGAGCGCGCGTGCCGCTGCGGTTGACTCGAACCAGAAACTTCGTATTTTTTACGGTAATCATGATGTTCCCTCCGGGCTCAGGACGGTAAGTGCGGATAGCGAACGACGTGAATAGTATGTTTCTTTGCGAAGGAGTGAAGAACAGCTATTCCCCTCAGTTATAAACATAGGCCCGTTCTAATGGTTTGTCAAATCCGATGGCAGCGTAAGATGGCCGCGAACCCGGCGATTCGCCTGATATTCGCTGCGAAACCGGCGCCCGCTCAAGGCTGAAGAATCTGACCCGGCTGCGGACGAACCTGCTCGCCCTTGATTTCACTGGCGTCCCAGCTGCCGCCCAGCGCTTTCACCAGATAGACAGAGCTGACCATCTGTTGACCCAGCAACTGGGTCTCCAGCCGTTCGCTGGTCAGTAAAGTAGTCTGCGCGGTGATCACGTCGAGGTAAGTTGTAACACCGCCGACGTAGCGATCATTGGCGATCGCCAGGGCGCGGCGGGCATCTTCGACTGCGGCGCCTTGGGTCTTAATGGCTTCCGCGAGCGTGCTGAGATTGCTGATTCCATCTTCCACTTGCTGAAATGCCGTCAGCACCGATTGGCGATAGTTCGCCACGGACTCGTCATAGGCGGCGCGGGCCGCAGCCAGATTGGCGCGGTTTCGTCCGCCCTGAAGAATCGGCTGTAAGGCATCGGCGCCCAGCGACCAGAAAATGCTGGGAGCGTTCAGCAGCGGTCCGATCTCATCGCTCTGCCATCCCCCGGTGCCGCTCAGAGTGATGTGCGGATAAAATGCCGTTCGCGCGATGCCGACCTGCGCGTTCTGGTAAGCCATTTGCCGCTCCGCCGTGGAAATATCAGGACGCCGTTCCAACACATCGGATGGAACTCCGAGCGGAACCGGAGGCGGGGTGGCATGCAAGGGCGCGTTAGGAACATTCACGCTTGAGGCCGGCTGCCCCACTAACACGGCAATGGCGTGTTCATACTGAGCGCGCGATTGCTGGACCAGCGAGAGCTGCGAAATTGTGGAATCGAGCAAGGCGGCTTGTTGTGCGACTTCCAGTCCGCTGGCAATGCCGCCGTCGTGGCGGCGTTGCACCAGATCCAGTCCCTTGCGCTGGTAGCCCACGGATTCCTGAACCACCTGGAATTCGGCATCGAGTTCCCGCAGCGTAAAGTAATCGGCTGCGAGTTCGGCGGAGAGTACCAGTTGCACATTCTGGAGGTCAGCGGCGGTCGATTGCAATACCGCGTTGGCGGCCTCCACATTGCGCCGCACGCGTCCGAACAAGTCGACCTCATAACTCAGAGAAAATGGAATCGTGTAAACGTTCTGCGTGTAAGGCTGGACCCCGCCGACAAAAGCCCCGGGCGAAGCACCGTTGAGCGGACGGTTGCCCGACCCGCGCTCCCGCTCGGCGTCGGGATCGACCGAAAGCTGGGGAAACAATCCCGCCGTCGCGACTCGCGCCAACGAGCGAGCCTGCGACAAACGGTCGCGCGCCGCTTCCAGCGACTGATTCGCTTTAAGCAATTGTTCTTCATAGGCATTCAGCGTGGGATCCTGAAATACTTGCCACCACGCGCCTTTGGGAATCGCGTCCTTTGGAGCGGCCTGTTGCCAGGGCGGTTGCGTCTTCCAGGCATCGGGCGCTGGCACCGGCGCAGATGGCCGGCTGTAACGCGGACCGAGGGTGCATCCGGCCGCAAGGCCGAGCAAAACAACGACCGAAGCTAGTAGGACTTCCTTCACTTCGTATTGCCTTTCGGCGCAGCCGGACTCTGCGGAGATTGATTCTGCTGCTGCGGCTGACCCGGCTGTTGTTGGGTCGCTGGGACCTGCGCGACATTCACTTGCTGGCCGTCTTCTAAAGAATCGGCGGGATTGATGACGATGCGCTCGCCCGGAGAAACGCCGCCCAGAATCTCGATCGTCGCGCCGTAATCGCGACCAATATTTATGGGACGCAGTTGGACTTTATTGTCCGGCCCAACCACCGCTAAACGTGGGCCTTCCGCCCGAAACAACATTGCGTTCACCGGAACTGTGACTTTGTTCACGCCATTGCCCACCGCGAAATGGACTTCACCCAGAGAGCCGGGCAATAGACGTCCATTTTTGTTTGGCACATCCACTTCGGTCAAAAGAGTACGCGTGTTGGGATCAATCGACTCGGCGGTACGCGCCACAGTCGCGTCAAAGGATTTCCCAGGAAATTCCTGCAAAGTGATCGCCGTTTTCGCGCCAACTTTAATGAACGGAGCGTAGGCCTGCGGCACGCTCGTATAAACGCGCAGCGGATCGACGCGGGCGATATCGAACAGTTCACGGCCGGCGGCGCCCGCTCCAGCGTTAATAAGCGCTCCGGGATCTACGTTGCGGCGAGTCAACACCCCAGAGAACGGCGCGTACACATCTTTAAATCCTTCCAGCTGTTCCAGTCGCCGCACGTTCGCGTCGGCGGAAGCCAGATTCGCCTGGGCTTGTTTGTATCCGCTGGTTTGCTGATCGGCTTCCTGCGCGGAAACGGAATCGCTCTTGCGCAGGTTCTCCCAACGGTCGGCGCTGATCTTGGCCAACTCCAGTTGTGCGACTGTCTGCTGCCGCGCTGCGCGAGTCTGGTTCAGTTCCTGATCTACTTCCGGCGTATCGATCTTTGCCAGCAGTTCGCCTTTATTCACCCGGCTGCCAATGTCCTTGTACCACTTCACCAGATAGCCGCTGGTGCGGGCGTAGATGGGAGATTCTTCATAAGCCTGCAGCGTGCCGGGCAACACCAGTTCCTCGTCGGGCTTTTCGGACTGCGGCGTCACCACCGCAACCGTAGGAACTGTTTCGCGTTCCGTTTCTTTGGCTAATGCGCGTTCGTGGCTGGAGTGGCTCCAAAGCGTAAGTCCGCCGGCAATCAACAGCGCCAGCACCAGCAAACCAACAATGGTTAGCGCAGTGCGTGGCGGCGCGGGCGGGACCTCGGGAGGTTTCTCAAGGCCGGGAGGCTGATGCTTGGAATGCTGCTGCATCTCCTCGATTTCGGCATCGCGCTTGGCCTGTTCACTCTGACCATGCTGCTCGCCCGGGCTTGCCTGCTGCGAGTCTTGCGCCGTCGTTTTGTTTTCGTTTTGTACGCTCATACTGGACTCCGATTTCGTCGAACTACTCGATCCTGCCTTACTTTGTACTGACCTGTTCCTGCCGCGCTCGCTTCGCTTCCCTTCGCCCGTGGAATATGGCGAATACGCTGGGCACAAAAAATAAAGTAGCGACGGTCGCGAACAACAGACCGCCGATTACCGCGCGGCCCAGCGGCGCGTTCTGCTCGCCGCCTTCCCCCAGACCCAGCGCCATCGGCACCATGCCGATGATCATGGCCAACGCCGTCATCAATACCGGCCGCATACGTGTATAGCCGGCGGCCACAGCGGCCTGAAACGCGGAAACGCCTTCATCCAATTGCTCGCGCGCGAAGCTCACCATCAGAATGGAATTGGCCGTGGCCACGCCCATGCACATCACCGCTCCCGTAAGCGATGGGACGCTCAGCGTTGTCCGCGTCAACAGCAGGAACCAGCAAATTCCGGCCAGCGCTCCCGGCAAGGCCGCGATGATGATGAAGGGATCGAGCCACGACTGGAAGTTGATGACGATGAGCAAATAGACCAGGAGAATCGCGCCGACCAGCCCCAGTCCCAGCCCAATGAAAGAAGAACGCATGGTGACGATTTGGCCGCGCACCACGATGCTGGTGCCGCGCGGCAGCTTGCCGTCGAAAGTCTTGAGCACTTCATCGGTGTCCGCAGCGACCGCGCCCAGATCACGATCCTGCGTGCTGGCGTATACATCGATAACCGACTGCACGTTGTAATGATTCACCGTGGCGGGCCGGACCACCGGAGCAGTCTGCACCACGTTGCTTAACAGCTCCTGGCCTTGGCCCGTCGACCCCGACTGCGAACTAACCGGAATCGCCATCAGGTCCTGCAGGCTGGTCATGCGGTATTGCGGCGCCTGCACCGCCATCTGATAAGTCACGCCGTTGCGCGGATTGAGCCAGAAATTGGGCGCCGTTTGGAAGCTGCCGCTCAACGTCACCAGCACGCTTTGCGCTACATCGCGGGCGGTCAACCCCACCTGGCTGACGCGGTTGCGGTCGATATCCATTTTAAGCGTGGGCAACGAAAGCAATTGCTGCACGTGCACGTCCGCCGCGCCTGGAATGTGACGCATCTTATTGGCGATGTCTTGCGCGATCGCATAGCTGGCGTGCACGTCAGTGCCGACGATTTGAACGTCGATCGGCGCAGGCAAGCCGAAATTCAGAATCTGCGAAACGATGTCGGCGGGCTGAAAGAAAAATTCCACCCCCGGAAATCGCTCTGGCAAAATCTCCCGGAGATGCCGGACATAGCCCGCAGTTGGATGATGATCCTCGGGATTAAGAGCGATCAAAATCTCGCCATCGCTGGTGCCGATGGTTCCGTTGGAGCTGTACGACTGGTTGATGCCGGAGTTGGGCAATCCAATGTTGTCAAGAATTGTCTGCAACTCTTTCTGCGGAATTTCCTGCCGCAGAACGGCTTCCACCTGGTCACACAGCCGCGCTGTCTCTTCCACCCGCAGTCCGGCGCGTCCGCGGACATGCAGCCGGAGCTGTCCGGCATCTACTTGCGGGAAGAAATCCTGCCCCAAAAACATAAAGATGCCGAGGGAGAGCAGGCAGAAAGCGAGGAAGCACAGAACGAACACTCCGCGATGCTCCAGCGTAGTTTCCAGCAGGCGTTCGTAACCGCGGCGGAAGTCTTCGAATTTGCGCTCGAAGCCGCGCTGAAAGCGTCCCAGAAATGACTTCGGTGCTTCCGCACGGTGCTCGTGGCCGCGCATGATGAACATGACCAGGGTCGGAATAAGAGTTCTCGATAGCAGATAGCTGGCCAGCATGGCGAAGCTGACGGCCATGGCCAGGGGCACAAATAGAAACTTTGCGACTCCCGCCAGGAAGAACATGGGCACGAACACGATGCAGATGCTGAGCGTGGAAACGAAGGCGGGAACGGCAATCTGCTGCGCACCGTCAAGAATGGCCTGCCGCATTTCCTTGCCCATGGCGAGGTTGCGCTCGATGTTTTCGATTTCCACGGTCGCATCATCCACCAGAATTCCGACGGCCAGCGCCAATCCTCCCAGAGTCATGATGTTGATGGTCTCGCCCAACGCGCCCAGCAGGATGATCGAACAAAAAATGGAAAGCGGAATGGAAATCGAAATGACAATCGTTGGACGCCAGTCGCCCAAAAACAGCAGGATCATCAGCGCCGTAAGAAGGGCCGCGATTCCCGCCTCACGAATTACGCCATACACCGAAGCCCGCACAAATAAAGACTGATCGAAGAGCGCGGTGACTTTCAGTTCCGGCGGCAGGGTTTGCGCCGCCTGGATCACAATCCTCTTGATTCCATCGACGATCTGGAGCGTAGAGGCGTTACCGATCTTGTAGATCGACATCAGCGCGCCGCGGTTTCCATCCTGGCGCACGATGTTGGTTTGGGGCGCGAATCCGTCGCGGATATGGGCAACGTCGCGAATGTACAGCGTTGCGCCATTCTGCGTCTTTACCGGCAGGTCGTTCAACTCCGCGATCGTGGCCGGCGTTCCGTTCATTTCGACGTTGTATTCCACCGGGCCGAGTTTGATGGTGCCGGCAGGCAGAATCAGATTCTGCGCGTTCACCGCATTCACAATATCGTTCGGCGAAAGTCCATAAGCTTGCAGCTTGGGTAAATCCAAATCAACCTGAATCTGCCGGATCTTTCCGCCGTAGGGATACGGCGTGGCCGCTCCCGGCACGGTCGCCAGATAGTTACGCAGAAAGTTCTGGCCCAAGTCGAAGAGTTGTTGCTCCGGCAGAGTCTTGCTGCTCAGGCCAAGTTGAACAATCGGAGTGGTAGACGCGCTGTAGGAAATTACCAGTGGCGGAACCGTACCTGGAGGAAGGCCGCGCAACGTGGTCTGGCAGATGGCTGTGATTTCCGCAATCGCGCCTTGCACGTTCGTTCCGGGACGGAAAAACACTTTGATGACACCGAGTCCGCTCACCGATTGCGACTCGATGTGCTCGATGTCGTTGACCGTAATATTAATGCCGCGCTCGGAGTTGGTCACAATGCGATCGGCAATATCCTGCGGCGACATGCCGGTGTAGGACCAGACCACGGAAACGACTGGAATATTAATGTCCGGAAAAATGTCGGTAGGCGTTCGCACCACCGTAACCCCCATCAGGATGATGATGACGATCGCCATCACAATGAAGGTATAAGGACGCCTGAGGGCTAGGGCTACAATCCACATGCTTTAATGGCTACTCCGGTTTTCCGAGAAGCCTGCATCGCACCCACAATGCGAGGCAGGGCCGCAAACATGAAAATTTAGATTCGATACTCGGCGTATTGGATTCTAAAGCATTCTCACGATTATATGGTAGGGTAACGGCATGCGCCAGAAGCAAGCAGGTGCGGCAAAACAGGTGAGACGAGAAAAACGCCCGCCTGGCCGCCCGCGAAGCGAAGCAGCGCGTTTGGCGATTTTGGACAGCGCATTAAGGCTTCTGGGCAAAAACGGCTTTTCGAATTTCACCATCGAGGAAGTGGCGGCGCAGGCCGGAGTTGGAAAAGCAACCGTTTACCGCTGGTGGCCGCATAAAGCGGCGCTGATCGCAGACGCCTTCGCCAGCGGCACCACCCAGAGACTTCACTTTCCCGACACTGGCTCGCTTCGCACGGACATGAGCCAGCAGATGCGGCAGCTCATAAAGGTTTTTCGAAGTCCCCGCGGACGTATTGTTGCCGCGATGCTTGGCGGCGGACAAAGTGATGGCGACCTGATTGAAGCTTTCCGCGAGCGTTTTTTATGGCCGCGACGCCACGAAGCCTACGCCACTCTTCGCCGGGGGGTTGCACGCGGCGAATTGCGCAAAGATGTGGATATGGATTTGCTCCTTGATTCGCTGTACGGGCCGATCTACATGCGATTTCTGATCCGGCATGCCAAATTGACGCCAGATTTCGTCGACAGTCTTTGCCAGTTAGTTTTGACCGGCGCGCACCCTGAGCATAAACGTTCGAGGAATTAACGGAAGGCAACCAGGTCGCTTCGCCCGGGAAGACAATGACGAATTAGAACGTAGTGGGTCTTACTGCGGCGTCCAATGCGCGTGAGCGCTGAACAAGCCGTACACAAGGCAGATTTTGTAGGCGACAAAAAGACCAAAACCCAGGCTCAGCAGGCCTGACGCGAATGCCAGGCGTTGAGAAAATTTCTGCCGCGCTCTTCCCACCACTCGGAAGGCCGAGGCCAGGCTCATCGTGATCAGCATCATGCCTGCGATCGTACCTACGCCGAAAATCAATAGATAAGCAATCGCCCAATGTACGTTTCGAATTGTCCCCAACACCAAAAGCGCGACGGCCGCCGAGCCCGCAAGTCCATGCACCACGCCGATCACAAACGGCCGAAGATATTGATAAAGGCTGTTCCGTCCAAATGTGCGGTCCAGCCAGTTCAGCGGCGCCTCGGAAGCCGGTTCGTGCGAATGAGGATGTGTGTGAACCAAACCACCGTGGCTGTGCGCATGAGAATGGACGATTTCGCTATGATCGGTTTGTATCGAGGCCGCCGGCGTCGCTCGCAGAAATGCAACGACATTCACGACGCCAAGAATAATCAGCATGACCGCGACCGACAACTCCATGCTGAGGCCGAGCCGTACCGGAATCACAAGATTGAAAAGAATGATGCCGGCCCCAACTATGAAAATCGTGACCGTATGCCCCAGGCCCCAGAAGGCTCCGATTAACGCCGCGCGCATACTGTTGCGCTGATTGCTGACGATCGTGGTCACCGCGATCACATGGTCTGGATCGGTGGCGTGGCGCATCCCGAGAAAGAATCCCACGGCGAGGATGGAGAAAAGGCCGATCATGCATCACACAGTAAAGCGTAAAAACAATGGTAGCCCAATCAGCGGGGAATGACGAATCCCAGGCGAGACTCGGACGCCGAAATCCAACTTACTCTGGAAGGCTTGCATTACCTTTAATATTGAGCTCAGCGCTCGCGTGAGGAGCGGTCGTGGACGGCTGTCCTCCGCCAACGCTGATGCCGTATGTTCCTTCGGCAACGACGCGGTCTCCATTTCCATTCACTTCACTTAAGTCGCGCGGGTTCAGCATGAAATGTACGTGCTGCGTTTCTCCCGCAGCCAAATGTATGCGCGTGAATCCCCGCAGCGCACGCAAAGGCGCACCCGGAGAACTGGGGAAATTCAAATAGAGCTGAACCACTTCATCGCCATCAAACTGGTCCGCGTTCTTTACGTCCGCTTCTACGCCGAGGGAATCGCCAGCAGTCAGAGCAGTTGCGGACAGCGTCAAGTTGCTGTATTCGAACCTCGAGTAACTAAGCCCGTAGCCGAACGGATAAAGTGGTTGACCTTCGAAATATCGGTAGGTCCGATTCTTCATCGAGTAGTCTTCAAACGGCGGTAATTGTTCGACGCTTTTGTAAAACGTAACCGGCAACCGGCCCGCCGGATTATTTGTTCCGGCTAAGGTTTGCGCGATCGCTGTCCCACCCTCTTCGCCCGAGTACCATGCGTCCAACATTGCGTCGGCATGTTCACTCGCCCAGTTTACCGAGAGCGCGCTGCCGTTCATCAGGACGACCACCAGCGGCTTGCCCGTGCTCTTCAGGGCCTCCAGCAACTCCTCTTCCTCTTTCGGCAGATCGAGGCTGGTGCGGTCTCCTCCTTCGAAGCCGGGCACGTCAACTTTCATTTCCTCGCCTTCCAGTTGGGACGTAATCCCGACCACCGCGACTGCCACATCAGCTTCCCGCGCCGCGGCTATCGCATCTCCAATGGGATCGGAAATAAGTTTCAGCCAGGTGAGCTTCGTTTCTTTGCCGCCGCGAACAAACTCAACTTTAATCGGATAACGGTGCCCCTTTTCGAGTGCAACGATTCTCGTAGTAGGTTTCGGATCATGCCCCACAGGATCGTCAGCGATCAGTTGACCATCCAGCCATAGCTGATTCATCGAGCCGAGAAGGCCAATCTGATACCTGCCGGATTCGGCAGGAGTCAAAAATCCTGTCCATCGGACGGAGAAATCCTTCATGCCGGCGGGTGGAATGAGCGCAGAGGAATCCGAATGAAAAAGTTGCAGATCGATATTTTTATCGACGCGAACTACTTCCGGTTTCCCCCCCAGGTCGGCAGAGAAATATTCTGCCTTCAACCCCCTCTGTCCATCCTCGGTGGAAAGAAAATTTGACGAAATGACCGATGGCTCGCGCAAGAAATTCATTCCCGGCACGAATGTAACCTGATCCCCGAACTGTTTTCGAAAGCCCTCGAGCGCCGTTGTCGCGTGCGAGGCGGTGCCACTGTAATTTCCGTGAAGGACTGCGACCGACTCCGCCAGCGGCCCAAAGACTGCAATCTTCCTAACATCAGGATTCAGTGGAAGCAGACCGTTGTTCTTGAGCAGCACAATCGATTCCTGTGCCGTCCTCAAGGCGAGGGCGCGGTGTGCCTCGCTATCGATCTCCGATTCGGGCGTCTGCGCGTAAGCGACCGCCTCCGGGGGATCGAACAGTCCGAGCCGGAAGCGTGCCGTAAACAGGCGCTTAAGGGCGACGTCGATATCCTTTTCGCTGAGTAGCCCTTGCTTGACCGCGTCTAAAAACTTCACATAGTCGGAATTGTCGGTGGCTTTGGTAAAAAAGTCGGCACACTCGTTGTCCATACCGCTCTTCAGCGAAACTGCCGCTGCTTCGGCCATGCTTTTGGCGAACTTATGACCGCCAAAAACGTCAACGATGGCGTCACAATCGGAGACCACATAACCGTTGAACTTCCACGCCCCGCGCAACTGATCTTTCAGCAGAAAAGTATTGGCGCACGCCGGTTCTCCATTGACGCGGTTGTAAGCGCACATGATGGATCCGGCTTTGCCTTCTGTGATCGCGGCGCGGAATGCCGGTAGATAGGTGTCTTCCATGTCGTGCTTCGACACCTCCACATTGATGGTGTGCCGCGACGTTTCGGGGCCACTGTGCACCGCAAAATGTTTGGGCGTCGAGATGACTCGAAAATAATTCGGATCGTCGCCTTGCATTCCGGTTACAAAGGCCACACCCATTCGCCCCGTAAGAAACGGATCTTCCCCATAAGTTTCCTGACCGCGTCCCCAACGCGGATCGCGAAAGATATTGATATTCGGCGACCAGAAATCCAGGCCTTCCATAATGTCGCGCCGGCCCGCACGCACCGCCTGATTGTGTTTCGCCCGAGCTTCTGTGCCGATCACAACCGCCATGTCGTGGACCAGCGGAGCATCAAAAGTTGCTGCCAGCCCGATCGGTTCAGGAAAAACAGTTGCTGTACCCGCGTTGGCGACTCCGTGCAAGGCCTCGCTCCACCAGTCATAAGCCGGCACCTGCAGTCGCGGGATGGCGCGCGCCTGATTGACCAGTTGCGAGGCCTTCTCTTCTAAAGTCATTCGAGAAACAAGGTCGTCTACACGCTGGCTTATAGGAAGACCCGGGTTCAGGTAGGGAAGGGGATTGGAAGGTTCTTGCGTTTGTGCCCCCAAAAAAGATCCCGACAGAAACGCGGCGGCCGTTAAGAAGACAAGAATTTGCAGCACTGATCTCCGAACCCGAAGTTCGGGCATGCGTGAAACTCCTTGCGATCAAGAATTGAAAGATGCGACGACGAAGAAACTTAAGTTCAAGTCGCGAAGTATACCACCGCCATCATGGGTCATCTTAACGGTTCGGGATGATAAAGCATCGGGAATCGCCCGGATTAGCAGAGCCTGCCGGTTAATTCCCCGAAGTCAATTCCCGCCGGGCTCAATTCCAATGATGCGAGTGCGACCAGATTTTCTGGATGTCGAATTTCACCCCTCGGCATAAATAAATTGGCCGGTTCTCCTCGCCCATGCCGAAGCGTTCGTTGTGCTCAAATGGTTGAAACGAGGTGCAGTTGTCGCGGACATCGTCGAGACTCCACTGGATGACGATCAGATTCTTGTAGACCTGCGGCGGCGGACCCCAATACCAATGATTCTGGTGGCGCGAATACGCGGTCGGCAGTCCGTAGTGCGGGCCGAAAAGGTTAATCGCTCCGGCTTCGCCGTAGTTCCCGGCCCAAATGCCGGTCTGGGCGCGATCCTCGGGCGGCAGCGAATTATAGATGCTGGCCACCTCGCTCACCATCTGCGGCCATCCGAATTGATCGGCGATGGGTTGGGGCAGAAGCGATTCGTGATGGACTTCCATTTTGGCAGGCTTGAATCCGATCGCGTTTTGATAAGCGACGAGACGTTCGGGCGGCAGCATCCACGTCACCAGCGGAAGCGCAGGAAGCGCGGCGAGAACGATAATTACGACGACGGCTACTCGGGCGGGAGTTTGAATTCGAGCCCCGCGACGCCCCACCCACCACTCGATCGCAACCGCTCCTCCCGCAAACGGCATGGGATAAATCGGGAAGAGGTAATAGTTTTTGCCGTGCATGACTTCCATCAGAACGAAAAAGATGATGAAAGTCAGGCCGAGCACGCGCCAGCGGCGGTCGCGGAGAAACCAGAACAGCCCCGCCAGCCAGACCGGGAACAGGATCGGATGTTCAGAGAGAATCTGTTCTTTCACGAATGCAAGCGGACCGAGAATCACGTTCTTGCCTTCACGGCGCACGTTCTCCAAATCCTCGATGGTCGGGAAGTGATGGCGGGCTTGCCATATGAGATTTGGCAGAAAGATCGCCACCGCGATGGCCCCTCCGATCCAGATCCACCTCTTCGTGAACTCGCGGCGACACGGCGTGAGAAGTAAAGCAAGGGTTACGGCAAATCCAAACGACAGCGTGGAATGCTTGTTTTCGAGACCAAGTCCCGCGAGCACGCCGAACCATAGCCAGAGCCGCGAGTCGCCGGTGCGCAGGATTCGTGCGACGATCCATAGGCAGCCCATCCAAAACAGCGGCTCGAAGGCGTTCATGGTGAGCAGGCTGTCGATACTCAATACGGCGGGGCAAAGAAGGATACAGAGTCCGGCAAGAAATTGTGCGTACCGGTCGCCGCCGAGTTCCCGGGCGATGAGAATGGTCAGCGCAATGAGGGCGGTTCCGGCGAGCGCCGGCAAAATTCGCAGCGCCGCCAGCGACCCGCCCATCCACAGTGCGATCTTGGCATAGACGGCAATCAGCGGCGCGGCATCGACATAGCCCCAATCGAGATGCCGCGCCATATCCATGTAATAAAGTTCATCGCGGAAGTAACCGTAATGGCGCAGGCTGGTGAAGATGTGGAGGAGAAGTTT
>Ga0302319_10009558_pt1 | contig 18626 bp, 19 predicted proteins | sample Bog_T0_2_FD_203319 | JGI IMG/M metagenome (GOLD analysis project Ga0302319, IMG submission 203319) | Peat permafrost microbial communities from Stordalen Mire near Abisko, Sweden - Bog_T0_2 | ecosystem: Environmental > Terrestrial > Soil > Wetlands > Peat | place: Sweden: Abisko, Stordalen Mire... | reverse complement strand
TCTGGAGCGCAACCCGAACGCTTTCATCTCCGGCAAAAAGGCACCGCGATGACGAAGCAATTCACCACTTTTCCTATGCCACTCACCTCCTTTCTTTGGCGAATGCTCGCGCTGCTGCTTTGCCTGTCCGCCGCTGGCTGCTCCGTCTTGCAGCCGCACACCGATCCGACGCGCTTTTATATGCTCACCTCGCGGCCCCAAGCGCACGACGCTGCGGAACGAGGCGAACGCAAGCGATGGAAGGTCGGACTGCGCCCCGTTGACGTGCCGGCCTATCTGCGGAACAAAGCGATGGTCGTCCGCACTCAGGTCAATGAAGTCACTTTCGCGGACTTCGATTGTTGGGCGGGACCACTCGATCAAGGCATCGCTCGCACGATGAAAGACGCGCTCAGTTCCTCCAGCAACGTGGAGAGCGTCACACTGGATTCCTTCGGAAGCGACACGCTGGATTACCAAATCGCGATCCGCATTCTGGCCTGCGAAGGCGTGCGGGCAGCGGATGGAAGCAGCTCGATTCGCTTCTCCATGTCTTGGGAAGTGCGATCAGTCGCTGCCAACTCCGCCGTGACCAAGCGCGGCGTCTTCACCGCGCCTTCAGCGCCTTGGGACGGCAAGGACTATGGGCAGTTCGCCGAGCGAATCAGCGATGCAATCACCGGAGCGGGCCAGGCACTCGCAGCGGCTTTGCCGATGAAAACCACTCAATGAATCTCGCTGACCTTCGGTCTGACTACGGGCGAGGGACGCTGGAGACTGACGACCTCGACGCAGACCCGATCGCGCAATTCAACGTCTGGATGAAAGCGGCCTGCGAGTCCGGTATGATCGAGCCGACGGCGATGAGTCTGGCGACGGTCGGCGCCGATGGCTGCCCGCTGCTTCGCACCGTGTTGCTCAAAGGAATCGATGCGCGCGGCTTCGTGTTCTTCACGAATCTCGAAAGCCGGAAGGCGCGGCATCTAGCCCAAAACCCGCACGCTTCACTGCTCTTCCCGTGGCTGGCGCTCGAACGCCAGGTGATCGTCACGGGCCGTGCCGAAAAGCTCTCGGTCGCCGAGTCCTTGCGCTACTTCCTCACCCGTCCGCGAGACAGCCAGTTGTCGGCGTGGGCGTCGGCCCAAAGCTCGATTATCGCCTCGCGCAAGATGCTCGAAATGGAGTGGGCGCAGATAAAAACGAAGTTTGGTGACGGCGAGATTCCACTGCCTTCGTTTTGGGGTGGCTACTGCGTGCAGCCGCGGACGATCGAATTCTGGCAGGGCCGGCCCGGTCGCTTGCACGACCGATTTGAATACACACGGCAGCCCGACGACTCGTGGCGACTGGATCGGCTGGCGCCTTGAGTTGGGCTACCCGACCGAAACGAGTGCATTCGCGTATAGCTCTCGGCTATCGCGCAGGTCCGGGAGAGGTATTGGCCGAATGCTGCGGCCACCGCGAGATTTGAGGTCGCGATAGGTTGGACGGCCTCCTTTCCCGGCGAGAATGAAATGAATAGCAACATAACCAGCCCAACGACCGAATCGCCCGATCGAGCCGCGCTTCTCGACGAGAGGCAGACCGCGCAGGCGCTGGCGGCTTCGGAGTTACGCTATCGGCGGCTCTTCGAGTCGGCCAAGGACGGCATTCTCATCCTGGATGCCGAGACGGGGATGGTGGTCGATGTGAATCCATTTCTGGTCTCCCTGCTGGGCTTTTCGCATGAGGAATTTCTCGGCAAAGCCATCTGGCAACTCGGCGTTTTCAAGGACTTGCTCGCCAACGAAGAGAAGTTCGCCGAGCTGCGGGAAAAGGAATACGTCCGCTACGAAAGCCTGCCCTTGGAAACCCGCGATGGGCGACGGATCGAGGTCGAATTCGTGAGCAACGTCTATCTGGTCAACGGAGCCAAAGTGATTCAGTGCAATGTGCGCGACATCACCGAGCGCAAGCGCGCCGAGACGCATCTCAAGCTGCTGGAGCCTTGCCTGGCGCGGCTCAATGACATGGTGGTCATCACCGAAGCAGCGCCGCTGTCCGAGCCGGGGCCACGGATCATCTTTGTGAATGACGCCTTTCTGCAATGCACGGGCTACATGCGGGAGGAGGTGATTGGCCGGTCGCCGCGCATATGATGATGCCGTTGATGGATGGCCCGGCGACCATCCGCGCTCTGCAGCAGATGAATCCCAATGTTTGCGTGATCGCCGCGAGCGGCCTCGCCGCCCACGACCACGTCGCGCAAGCCACCAGCCTCGGCGTGAAGCATTTCCTGCCGAAGCCCTACAGCGCGCAGACTCTATTGAAAGTCTTGCGAGAGGTGCTGCCGCTCGGGTTGTAGAAGCATTGCTCTCCGCGGCGCGGTCTCCAAAATCATTCACGACCGATGAGCACGACTTCCCACTCTCCACCTTCTGCAGGTCGTCAGGCGCTTGCCTTGGTTGGCTGGCTGGCGCTGTGTTTCGCGGCGGCCGGCACCGCCGTCTTCGTTTCCACCGACGGCTGGTATGCGGCCTTACACAAGCCGTCATGGAATCCGCCGGCGTGGGTCTTCGGTCCAGCGTGGAGTCTGCTCTATATCCTGATGGCCATCGCAGCGTGGCTGGTCTGGCGCGAGGGCGGATGGAAGGCGCAGGGGCGAACGCTCGGATTGTTTCTTTGCCAATGGCTGCTCAACGCGCTGTGGACGCCGCTGTTTTTTGGGCTCCACCGTCCGGGTCTTGCTTTCGCGGAAATCGTCATCCTTTGGATAGTCATCTCGGCGACGCTGGCGGCGTTCTGGCGGGTCAGGAAAGTCGCGGGTGTTTTGTTGGTGCCGTATCTCGCGTGGGTGAGTTTCGCCGCAGCTCTGAACTTCACCATCTGGCGGCTGAACTCGTGACCGCTCACCGCACCTTGAACCTGAGCCGAAGAAAATTCATCGGGCTGGCGGTCGGCGGAACCACGCTCGCGGCGACCGGCGGCTATGCTCTGAGCGATCGCCGAAATCTGCTCCGAGCCGACCTCCCGCCGGACCTCCCCGATCTTGATACGCTCCAGCCGGACGAGCGGGAGATTCTGTTTCTCGCCTCGCTCGCCCCGAGCGGCCACAACACGCAACCGTGGTTCGTGATCCCGCTCGCGCCCTGGCACTGGATCATCGGCAATGATCGCCGCCGGTGGCTGCCCGCCGTCGATCCAGAGCAGCGCGAGACGCTCCTCTCCCTCGGTGCTTTCCTGGAAAATTTGGAGAAGGCCGCCGGAGCGTTCGGTTACGCCTGCCGCTGGACGCTGCTCGGCGCGTCCAATCAGAACGAGCGGGTGATGGAAGTGCAACTGATCAAGGGTGGGTCGCGGAATACGGCGACTGTCGAGAGCATGAAAGGCCGCCGCACGATGCGCGCGGGCTTTTCCCGCGAAGCTCTCCGCAACGAAGACCTCACTCATCTGGTCGCGGGCGAGTCGGGACTGATCCACTACCTGCCGACGGGCAGCAAGGAAGCGCGATACATCGATGCGCAGACCATCGAGGCCAACCGACTGCAAGCCGCCCGCGATCCGGCGCAGCAGGAGCTGGCCGATTGGATCCGCTTCCGCAGTGACGAAGCCCGGAAACATCGCGACGGGCTGACCACGGGCGGCATGGAAATCACCGGGTTCGCCGGATGGGTAGTGCGGAATTTTTACGACAAGGCGAGCGTGCAGACGGCCGACTTCCGCGAGCGCGGCATTGCTCAGGTGCGGCGCGAAGTCGCGGCGTCCGCGGGGTGGCTGTTGATCACGAGCAAGGATGCGTCCGTGGCCGCGCTGCTCGACACCGGTCGGCGCATGCAACGGCTCTTTCTGAAAGTGCGAGCGCGGCGCATCGCCCTGCACCCCATGACGCAAATCCTGGAAGAACCGTCCACGAAACTCGCGCTGCGTCCCACCATCGGGATCGACGACCCCGTGCAGTTCATTTTGCGCGTGGGTTATGTCGTGGACTACCCGCCGCCGGTTTCGCTGCGCCGTCCGGTCGGGTGGTTTCTGCGGAAAGGGGCAGCGTGAACGTGGTTGCTCCTCCGGGAACAGTTACCCACGACACGGCCTGGCATCTCCGCCCTGCCGAGGAAGTCCTGGCGCAGCTTGATTCGGCGGCGACTGGATTGACGGCGCTAGAGGCCGCGAGGCGCCTCGCGGCAGATGGGCCGAACGAACTGAAAGAGGGGAAGCGCATCAGTCCACTGCGGATTTTTCTCGGGCAGTTCAAGAGCCTCATCATTTGGATTCTCATCGGCGCGGGCGTGGTTTCGGGAGTCTTGGGCGAAGGGCTCGATGCCATCGCGATCCTCGCCATCGTCGTGTTCAACGCCTTGATCGGCTTCTATCAGGAGTTCAACGCGGAGAAATCCATCGCTGCGCTCAAAGGGATGACTGCGCCGCAGGCGAAAGTGCGACGGGATGGAAAGGTCACAGCCCTTCCCGCCGCGGGCATCGTCGCCGGGGACATCCTCGCGCTGGAAGCTGGCGACTTGATCGCGGCGGATGCGCGGCTCCTCGCTGCCGCTTCGCTCACTTGCATCGAGTCGGCGCTGACGGGTGAGTCGGAGGCGGTGACGAAACAGCCCGCGACCTTGGCCGGGGACGACATCCCACTCGGCGATCGCGCAAACATGTTGTTCATGGGCACGAGCGTCGCGGCGGGTACCGGCCAGGCCGTCGTCGTGGCCACGGCGATGAAGACAGAGCTGGGCCGCATCGCGGGCATGATCGAAGAGGCGGGCGCGGAGAAAGGGACGCCGCTTCAGCAGAAGCTCGACTCGTTTGGGCGCATCCTGGTGTGGGTGGCGCTCGGGATTGTCGCGCTGCTCTTCGGGCTGGGGTTGCTGCGCGGGACGCCGCCGCTGGAGTTGTTCCTCACTTCGATCAGCCTTGCCGTGGCCGCAGTGCCGGAAGGACTGCCCGCCGTGGTCACGGTGGCGCTTTCGCTCGGAGTGCTGCGCATGGCTCGTCGCCGCGCGCTCGTGCGCAAACTCGCAGCGGTCGAAACGCTGGGCTCGACCAGCGTCATCTCCACGGACAAGACCGGCACCTTGACCGTCGGCGAAATGACGGCGCGCGCGTTTTACGTCGCGGGCCAAAGCTATGAAGTCACCGGCGAAGGTTACGGGCCTGAGGGCGAAGTGTGCTGCGAGGGTCGGAAGGCGAACGGGCTTCACGCGGCCCCGCTGCTTGAACTCGCGACTGTCCTCCTTGGCTGCAACAACGCGCATCTCGTCGAGAAGGACGGCAAGTGGAAAACGGTCGGAGATCCCACCGAAGGCGCCTTACTCACTGCCGCTCGCAAAGCCGGCGGCGACCGCGAGCACATCGAGCGGGAAATGCCCAAGCAGCACGAATTCCCCTTCGACTCTGATCGCAAATGCAGCTCCGTCATCCGCCGGATGCCGGATGGAAAACTCCGCGCCTTCATCAACGGCGCGCCCGACATTTTGCTGCAACGCTGCACCCATCTCTACACGCAAACAGGGATCCGCCCGCTGACCGACGAGGACCGGGAGCACATCCTGGCGCAGACTTCCACGATGGCGAAGCAAGCCCTGCGTGTGCTCGGTTCGGCTTGGCGCGACTTGGACAACGCTTCGCTCGCCGACCTCACCGCCGAAGCGGTGGAGCGCGATCTCGTGTTCGTCGGATTGACGGGCATGTATGACCCGCCCCGGCGCGAGGCCAGCGATGCCATCGCGAAGTGCCGCGCTGCCGGAATCCGCGTGGTCATGATCACCGGCGATCATCCTGAGACCGCGACGGCGATTGCGCGGGAAATCGGCATCGCTTCCGCGGACGATGCAGCCATCGCTGGTGTCGCACTGGACAAGATGTCCGACGATGAGTTGCGTCTTCGCGCGCCCGAAGTCGCCGTCTATGCCCGCGTCACTGCCGAGCACAAGCTGCGCATCGTTCGCGCGCTGAAAGCCAACCACGCCGTCGTGGCCATGACCGGCGACGGTGTGAACGACGCGCCTGCGATCAAGGGCGCTGACATCGGGATCGCGATGGGCATCGCTGGCACCGAAGTCACGAAGCAAGCGGCCGACATGATCATCACCGACGACAACTTCGCCACCATCGTCGCCGCCGTAGAAGAAGGCCGGGGCATCTACGACAACATCCGCAAGACGCTGCAATACCTGCTGGCCGGCAACACCGGCGAACTGCTGCTCATGACGATCTGCGTCGCCGTGGGACTTCCCTCGCCGCTGCTGCCGATTCACCTGCTGTGGATCAATCTCGTCACCGACGGACTGCCCGCGCTCTGCCTCGCCACCGACCCGATCGATCCGGATGTGATGAAACGCCAGCCGCGGCACCGTCTGGAGAGCATCACGGATCCTCACTTCCTCCGCACGATGGCCATCACCGGTTTCCTCACCGCCGCCGTCGCCTTCGCCGTTTACCTGTTCGTTTTGAAAAACAGCACGCCCGCCGCCGCCCGCACCTCCGCCTTCACCGTGCTCGTCTTTGCCGAACTTCTCCGCGCCTTCGGAGCCCGCAGCGAAACCAAACCAGTCTGGCGCATCTCCCTTTTCACGAACCGCAACCTCGTCATCGTCATCGCCATTTCCGCCGCCCTCCAGCTCTGGAGCTTGCATGGCGGGATGCTCGGTCGATTCTTGAAGACGACGCCGTTTCCGGTCTTCGATGGCCTGCTGCTCTTCGCGCTCGGCGCAATTCCGCTGTTGGTTTTGGAAGGAGTAAAGGTGATGCGGCTCGCCAAAGGGAAGCGGGCTTCATAGCTCCCGGCTATCCGGCGCTCGCCGGGGAGGTATTGGCGCGATTCGCGACGCTGCCGGAAGGTCATAAGGGTTTGAGACCCACGCGGCCAAAAAACCGCGATGCCTCGGATCTCACGGACAGCAATATGAACATCGTTCTCCACCATTTCGAACCTCGAAGCAGAAGAATCACCGGGCTGTGGCGGTCGCAGCTCGCCCATTGGGGCCACCCGCCCGAGGTAATCGTTCACCCCGCGGGCGCGGCGCTCAAGAGGTGCTTCAAGTGAGGAAGTCCGGAGAGCGAGTGATCGTTAAGAAGAGGGCGAGAATCGTGGAGAAAATCTCCACGGGTATCGAGGGTTTTGACGACATCACCGGCGGTGGATTGCCGCGCGGCCGGACGACTTTGATCATGGGCGGGCCGGGATGTGGGAAGACGGTTCTCGTGCTCCAGGCGCTCGTCAATGCGGCCACGCGCCACGGCGTGCCGGGCATCTTCGTCTCGTTCGAGGAGAATGCGGAACTCGTCGAGGAGAACGCGGAGAGCTTCGGCTGGGACATGGTGGAGCTGCAAAAAAAGCTGCTCTATTTCTTGAACGCGCAGCTCACCCCCGACGCGGTAAAGGTCGGCGAGTTTGACCTCACTGCGCTCCTCGCGGGGCTCGAAGCGAAGGCTACCGAGATGGGTGCGAAGCTGGTCGTCTTCGATGCGCTCGATGTGCTGCTCAGCCTGCTCGATGACTGGGCGGCGGAGCGCCGCGAGCTTTATCGCATTCAGGCGTGGCTCAAGCGCACCGGACTCACCGGCATCCTCACGACGAAGACCGAGGAGGACAAATCGCCGACAGCACCGCGTTACGGCTTCATGCCATTTATGGCCGATGCGGTGGTCGTGCTGCGCCAGCGCGTGATCGACCGTGTGGCGGTGCGCGAAATGCGCCTCGTCAAATACCGCGGCTCGCCCCATGTGCTCAATGAGGTGCCGTTTGTCATCGGGGAAGACGGCGTCGAAGTCGGCGCGTCCAACGGAATTCACCCCGAGCCGCAGCCCTTCAAAATGCGCGTTTCCACGGGCATCGACCGGCTGGACGGGATGCTCGAAGGCGGCATCTATCGTGGCACGAATGTCCTGATCACCGGGAGCGCCGGGACGGGCAAATCCATGCTCTCCGGGCTCTTCCTCGAAGCGGCCTGCCGCCGCGGGGAGCGCGCGCTTTTCGTCTCGTTCGACGAAAACTCTCGCGACATCGTGCGCGACCTTTCGTCCGTGGGGGTCCGGCTGGCGCCGCATCTCAAAAGCGGGCTGCTGCATATCGAAGCGGTGCGCACCGAGGCAGCCTCTTCCGAAGAACATCTCATCCGCATCAAGCGCCTCATCCGCGAGCATAAGCCTGCCTGCATCGCGGTCGATCCGTTCTCGGCCTTGGTGAAGGTCGGTGGCGAACTGGCCGCGCGGAACGTCGCCGAACGCCTCATTTACCTCTGCCGGAACGAGCGCATCACCGCTTTTCTCACCAGCCTGATCGAGGGCACCGACGTGACTTTGGAGACGACTCCACTGCACATTTCTACGCTGGCCGACAGTTGGCTGCAGCTCTCGTATTCGCTCCATGGCGGCGAGCGCAACCGCGCGCTCACGATTATCAAATCGCGCGGCTCGAAGCACTCGAATCAGATGCGTGAGCTGATCTTCAGCGATTCCGGCATCACGCTGACCGATCCTTACACCGCCGGGGGAGAAGTGCTCATGGGCACCTTGCGCATCGAAAAGGAAAACGCCGTCCGCACCCTCGCGGAGCGCAAACGCCACGAGGTGGACCACAAGCGGCGTGAAGTGGAGCTGATCCTGGCCGCCCGCGATCTGCGCCTCGCGGGTACGCAGCGCGATCTCCTCGATTGCTCGGAGGAACTCGACACTCTCGCTCGTGCGGAGATGACCATCACGAGTGAAGGCACGCAGCGGCAGGACGCAGTGGTGCGGAAGCGTGACAACGAGCTGGTGAAGGAGCAGGCGAATGGGGCCAAGCCCGCCGGTGGCAAGCCGCGCAAACGATCCAAAGCAGCAGGCAAACAGCCATGAGCCGATCGGCGACGGCGTCCAGCCAACCCTTGCCCGGTGCGTATGTCTTCCGCATTTACATCGCGGGCGGCCAGCCGAACTCGGTGCGCGCGCTGGCCAATCTCTACACGCTCTGCCGCCAACATTTCCCCGAGAGCCACCGCATTGAGGTCATCGATATTTTGAAAGAACCTATGCGCGCCCTGGCCGAGGCAATCCTCGTCACACCGACGGTGGTGAAGGTTTCTCCCGCCCCCGAGCAGCAAATGATCGGCAATCTAAACGACGAGAACGAAGTCCTCCGTGCGCTCGGTCTGCCACGAACCAAAACCTCATGAACTCCACTCTCCAATCGACTCCTGCACCTCCCACGCACGGTCCCGAAAAGGCCATCACGCTGGCCCTCAGCCTGGCGCAGGCAGAACGGGCGATCGAGGCGTTCGGCGCGGGTCAGGTCGATGCCATCGTCGATACCGATGGCCGCGCGTATCTCCTGCGTCCGGCGCAGGAACGAATGCGCGCGAACGAAACCCGCCTGCAAGCGATCATCGACAGTGCCGCCGATGTCATCACGGTCGTGGATCGCAGTGGCGTGATCCTTTTTCACAGCCGCGCCGTGACTCGCGTGCTCGGCTATGAACCGGAAGAATTGGTGGGGCAGAGCCTTTTTGAACTCATCTACGAAGAGGATCTGGATCGGCTCTACACCGCATTCTTCAACGTCATCGAGGGATTCCAGGAGCGCGTCACGGTGCGCTTTTACCATCCGATGCGCGATGGCTCCTATTGCTTGATCGAGGCCACCGTCGGAAAACTGAACGACGCAACCATGCCGAGCATGGTCCTGATTTTTCGCCCCATCACCGACTCTGTGCCAACCCACATTGCTCCGGCTGAGTTACCCGCGCACACGATCATGCCCCCGAGCGAAGACCGCGACTGCATCATTCTCTCCCACGGGAGAAGAATCCCGCTCATGGGCCACGGAGCCAGGTGGTGATGTTAGTGCGACCGCTGGACACCGGACCTGCCCATTGAAAATCTTCAGTCTTTCTCATCTCAATCAAATCGCTGCCCAATTGCCGTGTCCAATCAAGCTGGCACCTGCGGAAAGGGGCTACACCGCCGTGATTCGTCTCCCTCTTCGTGATTGGGATGCGGCAAAGGATGCTGATCATCCAGGGCACGAGTTCGACGCACACAAAGACAATTACGTGGAATTTGAGGTCGTCCCTTGGAAAGACACCCGAGGCGTGACCACTCCGCGTTGGGTGCTGTGCGGGGTCGTCGCCATTTGAACCACGAAAAGCCCCAGCTTCGCCTCCCAACTCCATCGCAAAATAAAGACTGGCACTGTCTCAAACACGCAAGACAGCAAATCGTCCGATGACGCCTGACGCTCGCATGCCCGGTGTGGGCGGATGCTTTCCAGCTATCGGGCGGTTGCTGGAGAGGTATTGGCCGGGTCGACGCGGCGGCCCGATGCTCATTCCCGATGCGAGACAAACCGACGACATGAGCACAAAACCAAAGGCGTATCTGGTCGGTGGCGGCATCGGCTCGCTGGCTGCCGCCGCGTTCATGATCCGCGATTGCAAGCTGCCAGGCGAAAACATTTCCATTCTCGAAGAGATGCCCGTCATGGGCGGAAGCCTCGATGGTGCCGGCGACCCCGCGGGCGGGTATTCCCTGCGCGGCGGGCGCATGCTGACCACCGACAACTACGAATGCACTTGGGACCTCTATCGGTCGATTCCATCGCTGAACCACGAGGGGAAGTCGGTCTTCGAGGAAACCGTGGAGTTCAATGAGCGGCACAAGCCGCACTCGATGGCGAGGCTCGTGGACCGACGGCGCGCAAAGGTGCCGGTGACTTCCATGGGTTTTTCCATGCAGGATCGCGTCGAGTTGTTGAAACTCAGCCGCGCCGATGAGGACGAGTTAGGTGAAAGTAAAATCACCGACTGGCTTTCACCCGCGTTCTTCGAGACGGAATTTTGGTTCATGTGGGCGACGACCTTCGCCTTCCAGCCCTGGCACAGTGCGGTCGAGTTCCGACGCTATCTCCACCGCTTCATGCTGGAATTCACCCGCATCGAAACCCTCGCGGGCGTCAAACGCACCATCTTCAACCAGTATGACTCGCTGGTGCGGCCGTTGCAGACCTGGCTCAAAGCACAAGGCGTCCATTTGGTCACGGATTGCGAGGTCACCGACCTCGATCACAATACTGAAGACGGCAGATTCACCGTGACCGGAATCCACTGTCAGCGGCGGGGCACCCGCGAAGTAATTCTCGTGGAAAAAGGCGACTTGGTCTTCGTGCAAAACGGCTCCATGACCGATGCTTCGAGCCTCGGCTCGATGAAGAGTCCACCGATGCAATTGACCAAGGTGGATAGCGGCGGGTGGACCCTTTGGGAAAAGCTGGCGAAAGACCGACCGGAGTTCGGCAATCCTGCCGCCTTCAATAGCTGCATCGCGCAGTCTTGTTGGGAGTCGTTCACGGTCACGCTGAAGAACCCCGCGTTCTTCGCGATGATGAATGAATTCAGTGGCAACGAGGCGGGCACCGGCGGCTTGGTCACGTTCAAGGACTCGAATTGGCTGATGTCCATCGTGCTGGCTCATCAGCCTCATTTCCTCGACCAACCCGCCGACGTGCAAGTATTCTGGGGTTACGCACTGTTCCCCGACCGGGTCGGCAATTTCATTCCGAAGGCGATGGCGGAGTGCAATGGCGCGGAGATTTTGCAGGAGCTGTGCGGCCACTTGCGGCTGGATCTGGAGACTGTCGAGACGGCGAACTGCATACCCTGTCGCATGCCCTACATCACCAGCATGTTCATGCCCCGCAAGCACAGCGATCGACCACTCCCGGTGCCACGCGGCTCGGAGAATTTCGCGTTCATCAGTCAGTTCGTGGAGATCCCGGAGGATGTCGTTTTCACGGTAGAGTATTCCATCCGGGCGGCCCAGATGGCCGTCTATGAACTGCTCAATATCGACCGCAAGGTTCCGCCGGTCACCCCACACGACAAATCATTGCGGGTGCAATTGGAGGCGCTCATCAAGGCGTTCAAGTGATGCCCGCAGAAATGAATCACTTTCGGCCGAGCGGAATTATCCGTGCGGCCCGAGAAACAAAAACAACAACCCAAAGAACACTATGAAAAAGCTACTGATGATGACCGCCCTGAGCTGCGCCTTCGCTGCTCAAACCCTGCCCGCCTTCGCTGACGCGACCACTGCGCAGAAGGCGCAAATCGAGAAAGCCCGCACAGAGGTCGCGACGGCCGTGAAGACTGACGAAGGATGCAAGGCCATGTGCGAGGAAATGATGAAGCACAAAAGCTCCAAAAGAATGATGTGCGCGATGATGGGGAAGGATCCCGAAGCCATGAAGATGATGAAAGGGATGTAAACCGACCGATGGGACTTCGCGCAGCACCGGCCTCGCAATCGCCCTTGCTGCGCCATTCGTCATTCGCCCGAGCACTAGTCCTTTCGCTTCTCGGCCCAATAAGACCTCAACCCAACAATTCACTCCAATCCAATTTATGAACACCGCCGCCCCTGAAATCGAAGAAGAACCAACCTTGTATAAGACGGAAAACGACATCCCGCGTGACAAGCGCTTGGAGCTAACTGCGCTGATGAACCTGCGCCTAGCATCCGCCGTCGATCTTCAACTGCAACTCAAGCAAGCGCACTGGAACGTGAAAGGGTCGAACTTCATCGGACTGCACGAGCTTTTCGATAAGATCGCCGCCACGGTCGAGACCTACGCGGATAAGATCGCCGAGCGCATCGTGCAACTCGGCGGCACCGCTGAGGGCACAGCGCGGGTGGCTGCGGCCCGTTCCCGGCTCGATGAATATCCGCTCACCGTTTCGGAGGGAGCGGAACATGTGAACGCCGTGTCGATGGCGCTCGCAAATTTCGGCCATGATGCCCGCCTGACCATCGACGAAGCGAACGCCCTCGATGATGCCGACACCGCCGACCTTTTCACCCAAGTCTCGCGCGGACTCGATCATTGGCTCTGGTTCGTCGAGGCGCACGCTCAATCGCCGAAGTAGATGCGTCGCCCATGAAAACAGATCCACTAAAGCAAGGCGCCTTGACCGAGAATGGTGCCGGCATCGGCACGGTGACACAGGAGATGGTACGGGAACGCGCGACTGAGCTGGCTGTCATTGCTGGTCGTTCCGAGGACGATGTTTCGGTGTTCGATTTGGAGCAGGCCAAACGCGAACTGACGGGTGAGACGGACATCGACCCGAAAGAAGCGATCCTGGAAGCAGCGCCCGAATCCGAACGCTGGGATCCCACGGATGGTTCGACCGGTCATAAGGTGGAGGCGACTTCCAACGAGGATGAGGATGGCGAAGGACGAAGCGATAGTGAGCGCCTCGTCGAAGAGGGCGTCGCCGAAGCCGAGCACGATCAAATGGTCCAGGCCGCCAAAGCCGAGCAGGAAGAGGATAAACGCGAAAGACGGCAGTAACCTGAAACGCAGCCGATGATTGAAGTATCGAAGTCACCTCCACCAGTCGCGGAATCTCCGTCGGCTGATCCCGCCCTGCTCCAGACGGCGCTGGCCGCGCAGAAGGATGACTATCTGCGTCTGGCCGCGGACTTCGACAATTTCCGCAAGCGCACCCGGCGCGACTCCGAGCAGCAAGCCGCGGCGGAAAAGGAGTCCTTCATCCAGAACCTGCTGCCCATTCTCGATAATCTTGAACGTGCGCTGGCTTGCGAAGGAGCCACATCGTCCGCGCAATTGCATCAAGGGGTTGAGATGACGGTGAAACAGTTGGGCGGGTTACTCCAGCGCCACGGCATCGAGCCCGTCGCGGCATTGGGCCTGCCTTTCGACCCTCACCGGCACGAGGCTGTCGCTGTAGGGCACGATCCGCGGCAACCCGATCACATCGTCCTCGAAGTCGTCCAGCGCGGTTACTGCCGCGGAGACAAAGTGTTTCGCCCAGCCAAGGTCATTGTGAACGATCCGGGCCAATTTCCGGAACCCGATCGTGGCCGTTGAATTCAAGGATTACTACGAGGTTCTCGGCGTGCCTCGAAACGCGAGCGCTGGCGCGGTCAAGAAGGCGTTTCGTAAACTCGCCCGCCAATATCATCCCGATGTTGCCAAGGATAAAAAGGGCGCGGAGGAAAAGTTCAAGGAACTCAACGAGGCCAACGAGGTTCTCAGCGACCCCGAAAAACGTCGAAAGTATGATGAGTTGGGCGCGGAATGGAATCAACCGGGACGGCAGGCTCACCAGCCGCAAGGTGGACCAGCCCGCGGGCCAGAGGACGGTTCTGAATTCCATTTCGGCGGAACTGGCTTCAGCGATTTCTTCGAGCAGTTCTTTGGCGGCCGCAGCCGCTCATCCGCTGCATTTGGACACACTAGGGAGAACGGGAGAAACGATGGCGAGTTTCCCCAGCGCGGCCAGGACGTCGAAGGTGACCTCCTCGTAACGCTCGACGAAGTGCTGCACGGTGCGACGCGCGAGATTCGGCTCCAGCGGACCGACCCGCACAGTGGGACGTCCAGCACGCAGTCCTTGCGCGTAAAGGTCCCCGTCGGCGTGCGGGAGGGGCAGAGGATTCGCCTCAACGGTAATGGACAGGGGGGCAGCGGCGGCGGTGAGGCGGGCCACCTCTATCTGCGCGTCACCTTTGCGAAGCATCCCGAGTTCCGTGTGCGCGGCGCCAACCTGTATCACGACCTCGATCTGTCGCCATGGGAAGCAGCGCTCGGCGCCACGATCCAAATCCCAACCCTAGACGGCAGGGCGTCGCTCAAGGTTCCGCCGGGCACGATGGCGGAGCGCGAATTTCGCCTGCGAGGGAAAGGGCTGCCCTCCGCCGACGGGACGCACGGCGACCTTCATGCCGTGGTGCATATCCAGATTCCGCCGCAACTCACTCCGGAAGAGAAAGTCCTTTGGGAGCAGCTCGCCGCTGGATCGAAGTTCAACCCGAGGGAAAATGCATGAGTGACGCATACGAACCGGAAATCCCATCGCCCTGTGCGCTGGATTTGTTTCAGCCGAATCCCAATGTGCTCTACAGCCTCGATGCGACCGCGCATCTCGCACGCGTGTCCCGTCGTTCGATTCTGATCTATTGCCGTGCTGGCTTGGTGCGCCCTGTTTTTCAGCCACCGTACGGGGTTATGGTCTTTACGGAAGAGACAATTTATACCGTTCGGCGAATCGAGGACGTGCGGGCCGCTCACGGGATCGGCGTGGCTTGGATCAAAAGCATGTTCGATCTGGTCGATGAGGTCGAGCGCCTGCGCGCCGAGGTGCGCTTCTTTCGTAAACACTGAAATGACATAAAAACGCTTGTCGCCGTATTCCTAATGGTCGGAAGTAGCGTTCATTTCGCCGTAAATGGCGGCTTGCGCCGTCTCTCTGAAGTATACCCGTTCGAGCGCGTTTCCAAATGATCCCAGCCTCCCCACAAACACAGGATCTCGCCAAGCGTCTAATCGCTTATGAGATGAGCGGAGATAAATCTTTCGAGACAAAGGCCCCAGCGGCCTTTTATGTCTGTGAGACGTTGCGTCCGCATCTGGCGACCCTCATGGGTGACACCGGTTTTCACGCGCTCCTTTCGCGCGCGCTCGTGTTGGCCTACGCGCACGTATCCTGGCTGCAAACGGTGCAGGTGAAAGCAGATGGCTCTTTGGGGGTCTCGGACAAAGTGGCGGAGCACGTGGCCCCGGAAAAGATGGCTGCGGGCAGCGTTATTTTGGTTTCCCAGTTGCTTTCACTGCTGGTGGCTTTTATCGGCGCAAATATAACGCTAGGGATCGTGCGCGAGGTGTGGCCGAAATTATCCCTAAACGATTTGGATTTCAGTAAAGGAGAAAAAAATGATAAAGCAAAATGACGCGGCTAAACGCAACGTGTCGAAGAAAGTGCAGATCGTGCCGGCAGCCAAAGTGACGATCCACAAAATACCGACCGGCGTCCGCGGTTTCGATGACATCCTCGGCGGTGGAATCCCGGAATTTTCTTTCAACGTGATTGCCGGAACGCCGGGGTGCGGCAAAACGACGCTGGCTCACCAGATCGTTTTCGCCAATGCCACGGCGAAGAAACCTGCGCTCTATTTCACCATCCTTGGCGAACCCCCAATCAAGATGTTGCGTTATCAGCAGCAGTATTCCTTTTTTGACGAATCCAAAGTAGGCAAAGCGATCCGATTCATCAATTTGTCCGCCGTAGTGCTGGAAAAAGATCTGGACGCGGTCTTCCTTGAGATTAGCAAACAGGTTGCGGCGATTGGCCCAAGCTTGGTCGTTGTGGATTCCTTTCGAACTGTGGTGCGCAAAGCGACGAGCGGCGCGAGCGACCTGGAGATGCAGTCCTTCATCCAGCGCGTCGCCCAGTTTCTGAGCGGTTGGGAAGCCACGACCTTTTTGGTTGGCGAATATGTCCAGGAAGAGATCCGTGACAACCCGCTGTTCACCATCGCCGATGGCCTTTTCTGGCTTTCTCAGTTAGTGGAGAGAAATTCGGTGGTGCGAAAACTGCAAATCGTGAAATCGCGAGGGCACGATTCGGTGCCGGGATTGCACACCATCCGTATAAGCGCTGACGGTTTGCAAGCGTTCTCGCGCACGCTGGGATTTGCCAACAAAAAAAAGGCGAACCCGACGCGGGGTCGTCGGCTTTCCGTTGGCGTTCCCGAGTTGGACGAGATGATGGGCGGGGGCATAGTCGAAGGCGACAGCCTCCTCGTGGCGGGGCCTTCGGGGACCGGAAAATCGGCTCTGGCCACGCAATTCATTGCCGAAGGCCTGCGCCACGGGGAACCGGGAATCATTGCGATTTTCGAAGAGCGCCCGCCCGGATACACGGATCGCGCCGACAGTTTTGGTTTGAAATTTGAGACGGCGCAGAAAAAGGGGAAACTCGAAATCCTTTACCTTCGTCCGCTCGATCTCTCAGTGGACGAAATGATGCAAGAGATTCTGGATGCCATCGAAAGGGTCGGCGCCAAAAGGTTGGTGATCGATTCGCTGGTTGGGTTTGAGATGGCGCTGGCGCCCGGATTCCGCGCCGACTTTCGCGAGTCGCTCTACCGAATGATCGGGGCGTTGACGGGCGCCGGGGTGACGATTCTCAGCACGGTCGAAGTGGAGGATACATTTACCGCACTGTCGTTCAGTCACTACACGATTTCGTTTCTAACCGACGACATTATCCGGATGCGCTATGTGGAAATTGATGGCCAGCTTCGAAAGGTAATCGTCGTCATCAAAATGCGCGGCGGCAATCACAGCAAAGACATTCGCGAATATGTCATCACGGACAAAGGTGTGGTGGTCATTCACCCGCGTCAGACCGAGTATGCTCGGCTAAGTACTGGACTTCCGGACCGAATCAGCCAACGGGAGGAGGTCGCGCCGGAACCGAAGGCGACGAAATAGAGGAAACTGTATGGTTTCGCAACTATTATCGAGCGTAGGGAAGCCGCCGCTTGACCTGACGAGTATCCGCGTCGCTTTCACCGAGCGCTCGCCTTTGCCGACAGCCGTGATGGAGGGAGACGTTCACGTCGTCCGGTACGTCAATCCCGCCTTTTGCCGGCTGATGGATAAACCGCCAGAACAACTCATCGGAAAACCGTTCGCCAAAATGATGCCGGAAAAGGATGAATGCCTGACGCTGCTAAACAGCGTTTTCCGCACGGGAAGATCCGAGAGGCACATGGAACAGCAACATTCCAAATCGCATCCTGTCCTCTTGTCTTATACGGCATGGCCGGTGATTGCGGACGAACGTCTGCTGGGAGTCATGATTCAAGTGACCGATGCGGCACAGTTCCATAAAGACATGCTCGCGATGAACGAGGCGCTAATACTCGGCTCACTACGCCAGCATGAATTGGCCCATGCGGCAAAGACTTTGAACGATCAGTTGCGCGCGGAAATGACCGAGCGCAAGCGGGCGGAGGATGCTTTGCGCACGAGCGAGGAACGGTTCCGCATGATGGTGGCCAGCGTGAAGGACTACGCGATTCTCATGCTGGATGTGGGCGGGCACGTTGTCACTTGGAACGCGGGAGCCGAACGACTCAAGGGTTACAAGGCCGAAGAAATTATCGGGAAGCATTTTTCGATATTTTATTCGGAGGAAGACCTCGGGCGCGGCAAGCCGGAGCGAGAAATCAAAGTTGCGAACACCGTCGGTTGCTTTGAAGACGAGGGCTGGCGCGTGCGCAAGGATGGTTCGCAGTTTTGGGCCAACGTCGTCATTACCGCCTTGCGCGATGAAGCCGGAGTGCTGCGCGGGTATTCCAAAGTCACGCGCGACATCACGGAGCGTCGGCTGCTCGACAACTCGCTGGTCGCGCGTGCCGCGGACCTGGTGCGCGCCGATCGCAGCAAGGATGAGTTTCTGGCCCGGTCTTCGTTGTCGCGACTGCCAATGACGTGAGCCAGCTCCCACCGGAGATGCTGCGCAAAGGACGTTGGGACGAGTTGTTCTTCGTCGATCTGCCCAATGCGAAAGAGCGGGAGGCGATCTGGGAGATTCAAATCGAGAAATTCGGACGGGAGCCGGCTGCCTTCGACCTCCGGCAATTGGCCAAATCGACGGACGGATTCACGGGTTCGGAAATCGAGCAGGTATTCGTGGAAGCCCTGTATCGTGCCTTCGATCTGGGAGAGGAGCCGGTTGATCTCACGATCGGGCTGGCACTGACGGAGTTCGTTCCGCTCTCGAAACTGATGGCCGAACAACTCAGTGGTCTGCGCGCATGGTCAAAAGGCCGTGCGCGGCCGGCCACCACCCCGGCGCCAGAGCAAAAAGGTCGGAGGA
>Ga0302319_10009557_pt1 | contig 18626 bp, 18 predicted proteins | sample Bog_T0_2_FD_203319 | JGI IMG/M metagenome (GOLD analysis project Ga0302319, IMG submission 203319) | Peat permafrost microbial communities from Stordalen Mire near Abisko, Sweden - Bog_T0_2 | ecosystem: Environmental > Terrestrial > Soil > Wetlands > Peat | place: Sweden: Abisko, Stordalen Mire... | reverse complement strand
AACGGCTTGAAATTGAGATCACTGCCGTCAAACGTTTTCTTCAAAAAATGTCAAACCGGCAATTTACCAATGCGATACCAGAGTCGGATCGCGTGCACGAATTAGTTTGATTCGCGGCGTTTTGCCTGCTGGCACGGATTCAGTTGAGGTGGAATACCAGGCGTATGCCTAGCGTCGTGGAAAGACTTTATTCATGAGACGGGCAAAGGCCATCTTGGCCTGCCGGTACTGAGGAACTGCGGTGAACAAGAGGACGATTTTAGCGGAAATAGACTCGGCTTTTTTTTCCCAAAGGAATGCTTTGAGATCTTCCCTGTTTGATGTTGATTGAAACGGACTCAACGCCGTGTCTGCTGAATAGAATTTTTCAAGAATGGCTCACTTAGAGTTTTGGGTAAATGCGAAGCCGCACGGGGACTACTTCTCCGGCTCCGCGATCTCTAGAGGCTTTGTGGCTTGTTCACTAGACTTACCGTCTTCTGCTGCAGCTTCTGACCAAGCAAGCCATTGCTCATCAGCCCAAGCGACTACTTGGCAACACGTATAGGCACAGGATTCAAATTCCTCCCGGAAACCCAGCGCCAACGCATCCGCTGCCGCTTGTACGGTTGTGCAACCGCAATTTCTACAAATGTCCATTTCTTCTTTTGCTCCGAACTCTTTGCTGCTCAATCTAAGGAAGTAGTGTGAGTCGCTGAACATTAATCTTGAGTGGGAATGCCTACGGAATCAAATCGGACCAACCGTCCCAATCGTGCCCAAATCGACCCAGTCCTACCAACACTTGACTACAACCAAAGCGATCATCCCTGACGAATCCGAGCGCCTCAATTGGTTCACGACCATCGCCCTTGTGATTTTCCATGCCGGTGCCATTGCAGCTCTTTTTTTCTTTACCTGGAAATTGCTTCTGATAACGGTGGCGCTCTATTGGACCACAACGGGGTTGGGGATCAGCCTGGGTTATCATCGCTTACACACGCACCGATCTTTCAAGACGCCGATCTGGCTTGATTACACGTTTGCCGTTTGCGGCGCTCTCACTCTGGAAGGTGGGCCTATTTCCTGGGTAGCCACACACCGCATCCATCATCAGAAATCTGATCATGACGGCGATCCACACTCGCCCCGCGATGGCGTCTGGTGGTCTCATGTCGGCTGGTTGCTCTTCGGTGAAGCGAATTACATGAACACCAAGGGCATGTCCAAGTACGCGCCCGATCTAGCCAAGAAGCCTTTCTACGTTTGGCTCAACAATTGGCATTGGGTTCCGTTGGTGGGTATGGGCATTGTTCTGCTCGCCTTGGGAGGCATACCGTTATTTCTCTGGGGCATCTTTCTGCGCGTCGTTTTCGGGCTGCATGCCACTTGGCTCGTCAACTCTGCCACGCATATGTGGGGCAGCCGCCGCTTCAACACCCGTGACGATTCACGCAACAACTGGTGGGTCGCTTGGATAACGTTCGGCGAAGGCTGGCACAATAACCATCACGCTCATCCAACATCAGCCCGCCACGGCTTGGCTTGGTACGAGTTCGATCCATCCTGGTTGCTTCTCAAAGTACTCCGTAACGTAGGCTTAGTGAGCGCAGTCCAAGTCGCTCAGCTCGACGGACGCGCCATCCTCGTATCCGAAAGAAAAGCCGCGTAAAGTTTGCGGCTTACACGAAGAAAGGAGCGAAGCGTTCGATGTAGTTTGGCGCGAATCAGCCCGCTTGTGCTCTCGCTAGCACTGACAAAACGCCACTCGCGGCAAGCGTTTTCTTGCCGATTTCTCCAAACTTGGCTTTAGCGCGAGACTTGAGCAGTCTAAATTGCGTTTCGCTGAGTTCCATTTCGCGGCAGATCCGCTCTTGTGATTGCTCTTTTAGATAGAACCGAGTCAAAATTTCCCGGTCCTTCTCGGATAGTGATGACAATGTACTTTGCATCAATTCGGCCCGTTGGAGCCCCATAAGCTTTTGCTCCGGGTTCTGTTTGCGGTCTGCCACAATAACGCCAGCGTCAAGGTCGGTCAGATCGCGGCGGTTCTGGACTGCTTGTTCAATATATGCAGCCACTTGGCGGCGAACCACCGTGCGGACGAAGCCCATTAATCGCTCGGGTTCGCGCAAGTCCCCCCGGCGAATGGCTTTTACGACGATCAAAAAGGTATCGTGTATCTTATCTTCCAATTCCTGTGGCCCCAACTGACGGCACAAGTAGTAGCGGATGCCACGCGTGAAGAGCTTGTACAGTTGCTCCATGCCGGTTTCGTCGCCAGCTTTGATCTGGGACACGAGCATTCCCCAATCGACTTTTGCTGTTGCGGGTCTGGACGCCACCTCGTCAGTTTCACGAGATTTCGATTTACCAACGTCGCGAGCGAGTGCTGAGGGGGGCGGAGGTTGAATTAGCTGCATCGACGGAATCTTTCTCACACAACGCGTCCGCTGAATGCCTGCGAAGGCATCCACGACGTGCGTCTATTTTAGGGAGGGATCGCCCGATTGACCGGGGCAGGAGTGGTAGCGGCTAATGAACTCTAAGTACACTACCACCTAACAGGTTAGAGCATTTTCCGATGCTTCGTTAGGGTAATTCACACCTATCCCGCGACAGCGGGTGGCCTACAGAAGAAGTCCAGTCGGGAAAAGCAATTATGTCGGAACAAAGGCAATGCCGTTCTAGCGGCGCTCTAACAATAAATGAGGTCGTGTGTCATTTGGGACCGTTTTCGTGGCATCGACCTCTACGAGTCTGCACTATGCGCATGGTGCAGCGACGGACCCCTTAGTGGAGAGTCCTCCGGCAGAAAGCTCGCTGAAATTGCCCATGTCCACGACGGCGACGAATGGGAGTTTTGGCCATCGCCTTTACAACAGGTAGGTGATGCCGCAATTCCCTCCACTTTTAAGGATTGTGTTACGATTTACCGTTGCGGCGGCATCCGAGAATCAAAGCTTCAACTCGTGTATTCAAAATACCCATGAACCAGCCGAGCATAGGAGAGAACCTCGGTGCGGCATGAAATGACGTGCCTTGCTCCACGGACGCTGAAGCTTCAAGTCGAAATGAACTTAGCGAAAGTTTCGCTTGTCTTTGAACAGATGGGTCTATATCCCGCAGAGCTTGGAGGAGAGCGCTGTATGCCTCCGCATCAGGAGCCGCCCAACAAAGCATCTTTGCAGCCTCCTCCCGTACTCGCGGGTGAGAATCCCTTAGCGTCCGTATGTACGCCCGAACGATCTCCGGTGTGAGGCCAGCCCCGCGTAAGGACTTTATGCGAAGGGCCCGAACGGCATCCACTCGTATTTCTGGATCCTTGTCAGACAACGATTCTATGAGGTCGGTAGTGTTTAGTCTCTTCCGAATTTCCCGGTATACACAGCAAAGACCTTCCTGAAACCGCGAGGTGTTTGGACCTTCCGCAAAGGCTTTTCTGAGTGGACGCAACAGTACAAATCCCAACGGAACCAGCGTCTCGATTGCACGTTTTCGTTCTGACATGTCATGACTGTTCAGGAGGGCGACAACCGTATCGGTGTTTGGGTGCAATGCGGTAGCGCTTTCCAGCCGAGGTCGCGCCTCGGCATCCGTAACGACTTGATATCTCTCGCCCGAATCTTGCGCCATAAAGATCAGTTATGCGTTCGTGTTTGTTCGCTCATAGTATTAAGATGGGAAAATCCTTATCCTTTCACTCGGATGCTGTCGCAGATAGAGTTGATACCGCTTTTCTGCCCTTGAAGATATAACCGACTAATCGGGTTTCCCTCTGTCCTGGTATGTCAAGCATTCTTGTTTGGAATGGCTGATACCTCCTCAAACCACCACATCGCGCGGCCGTTTCTGGCGCCTCGCGAGGCATTCGGACCGCCATTGCCAGAAGGCGCGCGGCCGGTGGATTTAGCGTGGCCATCATGTATACAAAAGAGTGCGGATGCAATTGTAACAGTTCTCAAAGTCCACACACTAGGGCGCCCAGCGAGGTAGGTGCAACTAGTTTTCCCAGCGCGTGCAAAACATCCGACTGTGTCCATATCGGATGCGGCGAAGATGATAGGCTTTTCAGCTCCAAAGGCGGCAAAGTTACTTGGACACATGCGCCAACTCGGCATTCTGAACGAGACACACAAGTTGTTAAATCTACGCGACCTATTTGAAGTCTTAAACGAGAGGACTCAATCACTTCGCTGAGATGTCCGTGCTGCACAGTGGCCACGCCTCAGTGACGCGCTAAACCTTGCTGGGCTCGAATGTCGATGCCTGTAAGCGCTGTCATCAACTTCCGGCGTGATGATCGCCACCCGAATGAAAAATAGACCGCTCGGTGCTTCAATGCCGAATTTATTTTGGATGTTCCGTCGTGTTTAGGTTGGATGATGTCGCGGCCGAAATCGAATGATCGAACTGGCAATGCGAGGTCGGTATTTTCCGTGACGCAAAAAACCATCAACCAACGAACGTGATCAAAACGGTCTCCCGCCTCAGTCCATTCATCTGTTTATCGAAGGATTCAATTGCAAACATGCGTGAAAGCCAGCTGGTGATTGAATGATTTCTGCCATCGTTTTGAAGGCGAACCCGGCCAGCTTTAATATGGTCGCGGTACCATCTCCTGACATAACACCTTGTGAGGCAGCTTGGAGGAACGCTATTGGTGAGCGTGGGAGTCAAGCCAGGACGGCAAAATTTCACGATTCTTTTGCCCATCTGGGCGCATCAGTGAGTGGCTTGCGAAACTACCCGATCGGAATAACTACTTTTTGCCGTGTCAACTCGAGCCTGTCGGCTTCCATGGCAGAGTGATTGATTTGCTGCTCCTTTGAAGGTTCAGAAAATTCCGCTTTTGTCGATTCACAACTTTGCGATCGAACTACAAGAGGAGTGAATATAGAATTGGGCATACTTCTAGCCGAGTTCCAAAGCGATATTTACCGTGAGATTTTCTTCCTCTTCCAGCTACTAAACCAATAAAGAGGAAAGATGACCCGTTCGGCGACTAAATACTGTATCCTTAGCGCGACTGCTCATGTCGGCTTGGTTTTAACGGTTATGGCACTGTGCCTTCCAGCTACTGTGGCTGTCTCGAAACCACATCAAAGTGCTGTCCTGCTCGTCCGCGGCCGCCAACAAAAGCAAGCAGCATCGCCCCCTCATGTCGCCCGGCGGGCAATTTCACAATCAGAGGTCCTGGGTACGGCGGCGCTAAGCATGAAGAGTTTGCATGCGGAGTCACCAGCCCAGGTGACTATCCAGTCGTTAACGCCGCCTGAATTGGAAACCGAATTGCCATTGCAGTACGGTGACGGTATGTCAGGCTTGTTCGGTCTGGAATCAGCAGGAAATGGCGGTAGCGTGATGCCCCCACCTTACTCGTGCCGCGCCCAGATAGATCCGGTGGAAATTCTGTCTAAACCGATACCGGCGTATAGTCTTGAAGCGCGGGAATTGTATCTCGAGGGAGATGTATCATTGGAAGTCGTCTTTCGAGCAAGTGGTGATATTCGATTGGTGGGAGTTACACATGGTCTCGGGCACGGTCTAGATGAGGCCGCGATTGCAGCGGCTAAACAAATTCGCTTCAAACCGGCGAGCTGCGCTGGCATAGCGATGGACGTAAATGCGACGATCCATGTCGAGTTCAGGCTTGGAAGACGTCAGCAGCCAACCGTATAGCGGCTCAGGCACGGATGAATATCGCCGGTGCCGCGCATGAATTCCGCGTCCGTCGCTGGTGCGGATGTCCCACTTGCCCTATGCCGCCATCCCGGCAACCTCAAAACTCCTCAGGCGAAGGTAACACAACAGGAAGGGGATACCGGAGTCAAGTGGATACCTAATTGTTTCTAACTCTGGAGTAGAGGCTCACCCTTGCCTCGACACATGACTGCCTGCAAATAGTCGGTCAGGTTACGGCACTATTTGCTCTTAGCGGGAAGTCGAGCGCAATTCCGTGATCTGTTAATTAGCCAAAAGGAATTTCGTTTTAGCCAGCCAGGCTCGATGAATAACTTAGTTTTAATCGCCATCGAAGTACACTGCACTCCTGGAGCAACCGTGCCGTCGAGCAGCCGGGCGGCCGGAGTTTGTACCCGCTGTTCTTGCAGAATTAAGCCTAGAACTACTACCTGGGCAAAGCCACGAGTGCGATACGACGTATCGCGGCGTTTTATGTATTGCATGTGCTATCGCGATAAAATTGACTTGTGCTGAAAGTTTGAGGGCATCCGATGAGATTTTTCCTATTTAAATCACACTACGTGATAAGCATCTCGATAGATGAGCGCACCAAGGTATCCGGATTGGTGCTAAATCAGGGACGAGCTTTCGGTATGCCACGGTAAAAATTAATCAGAAATCAGGCTTTGGAACAGTTTGTGCCGATACTTCTAAGCTGATTAAATGTTACTGCTTGCTTGCAATAAAGTGTCGAGTAGATTTGTAGCTTTAATTGAAAGGAGAACGATGATAATTCCTCCTGTAATTTTCGAACCTTTAGTTGACCTCATTATCACGTTGTTTGCTTAGTCCTACCGGCCTTGACCGCTTACTCTCGGGGCTAAACTGATCGAAGGCTCCTTGCGTCGGGTGACAGGTCATCATTTGTCGGAATTCTTTGATAACATTTTGTGCCTGTGCCGTGCCCGATCCTTCCAGTGTGGCCTGGAACCGAGTTAGCGGAATGGCATGAACAACCCTGTTGAGTCTTGTCCGACTTTAGGTGTGTCCCACGGCTGTTTGTGAAAGCTTATAGATTTTGGCGGCAACGAGCATTCTTCGAAGTCTTCCAGTTGAATTTGTGTTGTTTAGCGGCATCCGCGGAGGCATACCTGGTCGATGTGTCCCGCCGAGCCGCTTGTCATGATCCGATACTTCGAGAGAAAGCCTACACTGCACCTCCAAGGGTCTAATAAACCAAGAGCAATCGCAATGCAACGACGGCTATGGTGATAAGTCGACCATGCTCGGTTGACGAGGTTTGTTGGATCAGAGAAATTTCGAATGCACGCAAGGGGCGAATCACCAGCAGTCCTCCCCGCGCGGGGAAGGGGGAAACCTGCATTCGGAAGAGCCTCCAGCTTCACCGTGAATCGACCAGGTGTCAGCGGCTGCGGACGCCCGATCGTAATGGTTGATGCTGTCGATCATCAGGACACGAATCTGCGCACGGCTAAAAGGACCATCCGAAGTAGCAAACTGAGAACAAAAGCTAAATTAACCGCATTTTGCACTTAGCCGAAATAGCGGTAAGCTTGTGCCTTCTCAACGTTTACGAGCAAAAAGAGTTAACCATGTCCGGTCTCCGATTGTTCCAATACGTCTAACGGCCCGGCCGGATCCATCCAACCTGTTGGGCGTAATCGCGGTGGACGCTCCAAATCGACCGTGACAAGGGTCGTCGGGCTTAAGTTCGGCGGCCCTTTGCTAATGTGATCGAAATTCACCCTTATCTTCAATTCCATGGATTCAACCTAGGAATCGGAGGAACTCGCGGTGAAGACTGCGTTCTCCGCGCCTAATTTGCCGAGAGCAGAACGTCTGCCGCGGGCATTCTGGCTGCTGAACTTCGCCTTGGTTCGGCGAACGTCCTCCTCACTTTTTACCCTAAGTCCGGATTGGAAACGCCGCCGTGCCGGGCTGTAGGGGAGCAAAACACCTTCAGGAAACTCCCACGCATCGCTGAAGTTTGTGAAAATACCAAGTTCCAACAATGGTCACAACAACCTGCCTGGTTCGAGGATGCAGCCTGCCGATAGCTCACTGAATGAACTGCCTTTGCTTTACTCGATTCGAGTGGGCAATGGGCGCCTGCTCATCCCCCCGTCCTGGCCACTTTTATACCGACGCAAGCAAACTTCATCGTTTATGATGATTGGCCCAGGTCTAACTACCCGACCAGGCAAGAAATATAAGCGTCTAATTTGCCGCATCGCTAGACCGCGAATTATCTTATCCATTTAAAAAACGAAGAAATAGACGCGACAACTTATAACGAAAGAGGCTAGTCAGGCCGATGGATGTAATATGACTGCAACGCACAGCCTATCTTCCACCCTTGTTATGAGTCACGACACCTGGTGCTTGCAGATTGTCGATGGCGCTGAATGCAAGAAAATTGGGTGGACAGTTCCAGTCACTCGAGGAACCTCCATTGAGGTACTTTCGAGGTGGAACTCTTCCCTAGTTATCGCCCAATGCAATGGGCAACGCGTCGTCGTTGCAGAAGACAGCTTAGCTCCTGCGATAGGAACCAGCGTGACGTGCACGGCCGATCAAACAGAACGAAGAGAGGACAAGAGCGACCTATCTGGAACTGGAATAAGTGTAAGCCCTCAAGTGGGTAGTTCTAAGGGGGATACCACTGCTGTTACCGACGTCGGCGTTCTCTGTAGAGAGCAGTTTGGCTTTCTGCGACTACTTGGATATGTGCTTCTTCCCGCAAGGCTGAGACGGTCTAATGAAAAGCGCGATGCAATGCGCTCTTGCCGAGATCATAATCGCGCTAAAAACTTGTTAGATTATCGCACGGAAATCTCAAATTAGGATCAAAAACCATGAAACAACAAAACTCTATTATTCTTGGTCGCTTGATTGCGACAGGAACATTGGCACTGATACTGTTATCCCTCGCGGGCTGCAGTTCAACTGAAGTAAACCTTGCAAATGCAGCTGAGCAAGCTCTCACGGCTTTGACAGCAAACAAAAGCTTAGCAGAACAATTCGTGAAAGACGTCAAGCAAAATGTCGATCCAGGGGACCCTCAATATCAGAGAATCATGGGGGCTTATGAGGTAGCCAGGGACGAGTACAACGACTATATTTCACAAGTTCAGGCGACCGTTAAAGGCGGTAAATCGGACTTGCCACAGGCCCAATCTCTTGAACGCCTCAATCAAAAAAGTCTTGAGTTCATCTCTACCGCCGCAAAAGGGATCGATCCGGGCGTCGCGAACCGAGCTTTGAAGTTTGAAAAGGCGTTTGTATTTCCTTCTCTGGGTGTGTCCACGAAGAGCTTATCGAGGGACGCACGCAATCTCCTCGCCGACAGGGTTGTCGCCGACCTCCGCTGGAAGGCTTGGTCCCAGCTGTAGTAGTTAGCTCTCACATCGGGTAGAGGAATGAAGTGCACGTATGCTCAAAAACTATATCTATATTTTCTTAATATCTTCAACGCTGCTCGCGCGGAACAACCTTCCAGTGGAAAGCGGTTGTGAGGCTGCGAGCCCAGCTTGTTATTTAGCTGATCGAAGGGTTGTGGAAACACCGGCGGGGGTCGTCAACGGAAAGAACGGCGTATTCACGCTTAGTCGTCAGCCAGCCGACGGATCAAGAGTCAGTTTGTTCAAGACCGGTTTGCCACTGAAGGAGGGGACCGATTACGAGGTTATTGACCGCCGGATTCTCCTTTCGACTATTCCGCAATTAGGTGACGTTTTGACTGCGGTCTATTCACCAAAATCTTTACTGGAATCAAAGCGATCCGCTCAAACTACGACGAGCGGCCCCGTAGAACCCGTAACGGGTGGAGAACTGACCCAGATCATTCTACGCGGGGCTCTGGATGATGAATTGGGAACCATTGGAAGGCCACAAGTACGTGCTTTATCGGCAGAGAGGCCAGTGTCGGTAAGAATCCTCGCTTCCCCATCAAAACAGTTGAGTGAACAGATGCTGTTGAAAACTACCGGCGGCTTTGATGGTCTGGGCGACAGTCCGGCCATTTCGCAGGGATCCCAGCAGCTAGGAAAACGAGCTGAATCGAACTCAAACGAGCCATCAAGGGCTTTGAAAATGTTGCAAGATACGAACCAAAGGGAATCCACGGAGAAAGCCCACCCGGCGCCTGAGAAAAAGCGTCGGTGATGATTTAGAGAGGACACGACTTATGAGACAACCAACAACACTCGCCGCAATTGCACTCTTCATGACTTTTTCGGTCGTTAGCAAAGCTAACGACCGAAAGGCGTTGGTCATCGGCAACGACAATTACACTCACACCCACGCCCTTCTTAATGCCAGAAATGACGCTAAGGATGTTGCAGATGCACTTACTAGCTTTGGCTATTCCGTCAACTTGTCGCTAGACTCCACTCGCCAACAACTTGATCAAGCGATTATGTTGTTCACGCAAAACCTGGCGCCAGGCGATGTGGCTCTTGTTTACTATAGTGGACACGGTTTCCAGGTCGGGGGGGAGAACTACTTAGTGCCGGTGGATTTTGCGGCGAACACCGCTTCCCTCGGTCGGCAGGAAGGCGTATCGATCTCATCCGTATTACAAGGAATATCTAGCCGAGGCACGAGAGTGCAGATTATCATCCTTGATGCTTGCCGCGATAACCCTTTCTTTTCCTCGCGATCTGCCGATGCTGGATGGGCCGATATGGGAAACGCGGCTGGGACGTTGATGGCGTTCGGAACAGCTCCGGGCTCTACCTCTAGCGACAACCCCACCGGACGGAACGGCTTATTTACTAAAGCATTACTAGAACACATTTCGTCGACGCTCCCTATTGAAGCCGTGTTAAAGCAAGCCCGCAAGGAGACAATTCTAGCGTCGCAAGGTGCCCAGATCCCTTGGATCGCTTCGAGCCTTGTAGGTAGCTTTCGCATTAATGGACACAACGAGAACCAAGCGACCCGATCTGAGGAACTATCCCTGAACGATCAGCTCGCTTTGATACCTACAGGCCCTAGCCAAGCGCGAGACCTTAGCGGGAGCCCTGTGTCGACAAATGCTCAATCTCAAAACGGCTTTGATTTGAGGTCCGCCGACATCCTCGCGCAGCAGGGAATTCTTCTCGCGCAACAGGGGAATTATCAAGAGGCGATACGGAGCTTGAGCGCAGCGCTGGAGGCGCACCCGGGCTACTCTATCGTGTTGAGAGTTTTGGGTCTAATTTTTCATGTGTTGGGACGAGGAGCCGACGCAGCCGCGCAATTTACTCGGGCCATCAACACAGATCCAGAGGACTCTCTCGCCTACACATACCGTTGCGCCGAGACTACGAACAGTGATCCATTATCGGCGATACGAGACTGTTATGCATCCGTCGCTATTACTCCACAATTCGTACCTGCTCGTTTATTGCTTGCAAACGCACTTCTCGCTCAGGGACAGTCCGAGGCAGCTCTTCGAGAGATCACCTCCGCGCTGATAATCGCTCCGGATTCGGCCCAATCGTATGCCGTTCGGGCACGCATTATGAAGGCACTCGGTCAGGACGCCGCCGCAGACAAAGATATCCGAAGGGCCATCGCTTTGTCTCTGCCGGGGCGCCCCTAATACTAGATGCGCTTTGAACGCGATTACCTCGCCGTGCAATGCGATCCCGGTCATCTTTAAGGTTACGGCGAAATGCGGTAAGAGTCTTATAAACCACCGTTGCGGAAGGGTCTCAATTACAGTAGCGAAAATGTTTGTTTAGGCGGAAGCAACTGAACTGAGCGGCTGCAAGCGATGCGGCAGCAGTTCACTCAAGCGAGCGCTGGAGTGAGTGGAGGTGCGAGCGAGCACATCTGAAACCAGGCGCACGGCTCGACACCACAGCGTTTGCAGGTGGCGATGAAACTGCGCAGCACAGCGGTAGTCCTGCCGCCGGCGTCGCTACCGAAGAACGTCCAGTTGTTGCGGCCGAGAGCGATATCGCGATTGGCCCCCTCCGTGGCGCGGTTGTCGATCTCCAACCCGCCTTCTTCTAAAAAGCGCGTGAGGGCGTTCCACTGGTTTAGCGTGCAGCGCACTGCCGCTCAGGCGGGCTTCTCGGCAACCCACCTTTTTTTAAGGCCAACAGATAGCGATGAAGTCTTTCCTACCGGAATGCCGTTCGGATTCCCTCCGGAAGGCTTGCGCATCGTCTCGCCGAGCATTTCAATGCGATGAGCATGATGGACAATGCGGTCGAGGATGCCGTCGGCGAGCGTTCGATCGCCGATCTGCTCATGCCACTTGTTGACGGGCAACTGCGAAGTGAGAATGAGCGAGCGTGTTTGGTAGCGGTCTTCGCAGATCTCCCAGAACTCGCGCCGCTCCGATTCGGCGAGCGGCGCCGTAATCGATATCTTCCTCGGATACATTGCCTTGAAGCTTAGCTCCTTTCAAGCGCCGGGCTAACGCTCGGTTTCGCGCCAGCTCCATTGCTGATCCACCAGCATGCCAAGCCGATCCAGAAAGCTGAGTTTGGCGGCCTGATCTTGTTCTTACACCTTCAACGCATCTGCCACCGCTGGCAACTGCGGGCCAGGAGTTTGTCGATCAGTGGTTATTGCAACATATTGGTCTGGTCTCCTTTCCTTAGTTGAAGTACTCCGCACCGCGAATGAAGTCATGCCACGCTGGTGGTGTCGTCTGCGGTATGGGCTTCTCCACCGGCAGAGAGTCGAGTGAGTGTTTCAAGATCGACTTGACACTTGGGTAATTTACACGCAGAGAACCGTCGTCACAGCGTATAGAATCGGCGGCACAACGTGCAATGCCGAAAAACCGGAGGACGACGACCTGAGCAGAAAATCCAATTCGGGACCGTCCGATCTCAGTGTTTCGCTTTGTCTACTAAGCGGGGAATCAGTCTAACTGTTGATGCCGGCGGAATCAGTGTTTCGCTCTCGGGAGTGTGGGGTCCCCACGGAGGAGTTCAATTCGACAGAGTCTAACAGTGTCCCTCAAGTCATCGAACTTTTACAACGCCAAAGGATGAACGAACAACGCTGTTCAGCTAGAGGGCGTCGGAACTCCTGATGAGCCATTGACACGGACGCCAAAGGGTTTGAGTGAGGCCAGAGAAGTCAGATGCCGCGCAATAATGCTCGACAAGTTTTTTTGCCGTTTGAGAACTGAATCCATTAAGGCGTCAAGGCATTCACGATCGTTGGGTGCCAGCCAGTGGGCAGGGACGCTCCGAGTGGCAGCGCACAGAACATCGGGTGCCATTCTTTGAATTTTGCCCACAGAACGGTCGCATTCGGCCTCCATATTCAGTTTCTGGTAGACGCTGTAGTTCCAATCCGGCATGGCAAACGTCTCATCGCGGATTTCCCAATGAGAACCATTGAAGCACATGCCATTGTCGATCATAAAAGCTTGCAGAGCCAAGCCGCTCGCGCTTTTAGCCCTCGCGAAAATTGATTGTCTTTTATCGGTATTATAAAGCCATTTGTCGAGAACCCAGGTAGCGCCGAAATCAGCGATGTTCTTGAGCTTGGGTAAAACCGTGGCCGGAAGCATGTCGAAAATGACTGTGGTCTCTGGGTTCACGGGATAAAGCGATCCAAAGTGAAGATCGCCACTGACCGGGACATTCTTGTTTTGTAAGCTGAAATGCAGTTTGGCGACTTCTTGAAGAGTCTTCGGCAAAGTTAAGATGCGAACCCTCGGTGTGCAAATGCCAAGATTATTCATTACGTGCGACACGATCCATTCGTTGACCAGCGTCCGACTCCCCTGTGGGTTTCCGGCAAATTTGGCTAGGTAAAATTGTCCGTCCTCGCATTGCACCATCCATCCCTGTGATCCACCACACACACGGCGGATGAGTTTAGTAATTTCTAACGGTTTGAGAAAAGATTCAGCCAAAGAGTCACCACGCATGTTCCTGATTGAGACTGTAACCTCTTGGAACCCTGCTGAAAGAAGAGTGGCTGGGGACCGGTAAAGATTTCCATAAGGATTCACTGTCCTCCCGTTGTCTTCATATGAGATAGACTGCACTCGATGGTTTTCTAATTCGCTTTTACAAATCGTGGTCGACTCTCACGTTTCAAAGTTTGAAGATATAGATGAAGGGAGGGGAAGTGCCTTTGATGTCTCGTTCCCACTAACCGAACGGGCTGAGACTTTCAATCAGCATCGGCCATTGTTGCTCAAAAGGGTCGCTTGTTCTTGGGACTTTCACTGTGGATAGCAAAGTCTAAGCGTCCCCTCTCCTCCAATTACTCCTATTAGACCCAACCAGAGAATCCTAAGATCGTCTCTCCTTGAATTGCAAATCTTTCGCCTCCTCCAGCAACCTGATTCGATCATTTAGGACACGCAGTGCGTCGAGCGTCATACACCATTCTTCGAAGCGTTCCCCTCCTTCTAGCTGTCCCGCCTCTTCAGCGCGTTTAGCGTTTATTGTTTGATCTTCGGCAATCCGCACCAATTCTGAGATGGTGTAGCGCCGTTCTTCGTCAGCCATACAATTCGCAGTCTTCTGGATTCCATTTTAGCCTTCTGAAGATCGGGGGGATCGGTAATCTCGGCAAATAACGTCTCGCCATCTATACCAAGTGGTCGGGCGATACTCCCCTCAAGACCGGTGGGGATTTCCAGCTTTGATAGAAATCGTGACCTCCCATAAATATGCTCCTGAGATCCCGGCGTGAGGAACCGTCGAACTCTGAGTAAAGAGATTTTTATAGCCTCCGAGATACCTTCATTTCAGAAGATTCATTTCTTTTAAGGAACTGCCGAGTTGAGAGGAAATTAGAGAATTGTGATCACCTTACGCGAAGTGAGCGACCAGCAAGCGCGGTCGACCCCGCTTGAGCCGCTATGTAATTCGGCTTTTCCCCAAGCATGCGCCGATATTAGTTCGGCAGCACTCCCTTCTCAAGGAGGGCCCTCAAGAGCTCAGCAAAGGACCATGTCTGGCTCGCAGCGGTTGGAGAGAATACTTGTCCAGTTGGAAGCGCGATCAAGGGGGTTGGTTCCTTTTGACCATCACAGCCATCTTCCAATCACACGTGTCCCTTTCGCTAAGGTGCTTATCGCGGGTTTCTTGATCGCAATATGGCTCGTTTCGCTGGCTTGCGCCGTTTTGATTTTCCTTCCTGGCCATCACTCCTCGGAAAGCTTTGGACAGAGGCTCGTCAAGTCTGCACCTCTGATCCCAAGCAAGCAAAGCAAAACCCCCGCTGGACCGACGCCGCGAGAAGGTATGTCCGCTCCGTCTCCTTTGATTTTCGGCTCGCCTCAGCCTGTCGTTCGTGGCGAGAAACCTGGGGTATCTGACAGCACTAGCCTCAAAAGCAGCTCGCCCGTCGGGAGCTATCAACATCACGATGTAGTCAGCTCGCACCACCGGATCGCTAAGGTGGCTACCTCAAAAACAGCAACCTCCATCACCCTTCTCGTAGTTCCGCTCGCACGATGGGCTGACACCCGAAAAACAAAAGTGGCAAGGGGGGTCTCCGATGGCGAAACGGTCCCTACTTCGTCGGCGTCTCCCGTTCAAGCTGCGGATAACCTCCGTGACCGTAAGCCTTCAGCGTCGGCTGTGGCTCATAAAGGCGCTGACGGCATCATTGACTACTGGATGCTCCCGCACGGTCCCTTCTTTTCCGAGCCGGCCAGAGTGGTGCCCATTGGTACGAGCCCACAGGGCATGTTCGTTCACAACCTGGACGACGGAAAGAATTATCGGTTAACACCTACCGGCGACTGGTATGCGTTGATCGTCACGCAGACCCCAGAAAAGCCTTGAGACTTTCGTATCTCGTAAGCGCTATTAAGCTGCGGGGCTTATGACGTTTTGAGGGTGCAGTTTCAATTAGCTGATCATCAAGCCTTCGCGTTCTACATGGTGATGGCGCGGCTCCACCGCAATTTTGACATTCACCAGGCGGATGGAGCACACCACACATTCCGGCGGTTTGCAGCCAGTCCCGCCCTCTGGACCGCCTACGAAGCCGACCTGATGACTCTGGAAGTCCTGCAGGCCTTCACCCTCACCGCCGACCACGCCACGCAAGAACGCGTCTGGAACGAGTTGCCCGAATGGGACCGCGATAACGCCGGCATCGAACGGCGCTTTACTTGGCAGTTGGTCCACTTTCTCCGTCTTTAAGCCACAGTTCGGGCAACGCACCCGGTATAACTCAATCACGACGGTCGGATGGTATTGGAAACACGGTAGATCCCGCACTTCGCGCTCGCTGACGTTCGCCGCCTCCTCATACCGGCGACCACAACCCGAGCACACGATTCCTCGATTGCTCCGAGTTCGCCGCACCCATAGCTTCAATTCCTTCGCTTCTTCATCAATCTCTGTCTGATAAACGCAGTAGCCGGGCCAACCCAGGATCTTCGTCCAATCCCTGTTCGTCCCTCCGCCAGTCTACAAAACGCAAACCCCTTTGCGTTCATACCTGCTTGCTGTTGTCAGATTGTTGCGGAGAGCCCCAAATGCAAACGCCGGTTGCGCGCCCGTCCGAGTAGGTGATAAATTTAACCGCGCCGTAGTCTGCGGTTCTGGGGCCGCTGGTTGCGCACCATTGGTTGGTGTTACTTTGAATACTCCGCTTGTTGGGCGTGGCGCTCCCGCTGGTCGGAGAATGAGGAAATCGCTGCGGACCCATTTATTGTTCTCTGAAGTGAGCGTGGGAACCGTCACCTGAACTTGACCGTAAAAATAGGTACGCCTTCAAGCGCTTCTGTGCCGAGCCGATGGCCGTGGCTGCAAAGAAGCTCACTATTCCGCCGAGCCAACCCAGTGCGAAACGCGATCGGCTTTGTGTTAAATTTTTGGGCATTTGCTCGCCAATAGTTGTTCGACAAGACCAGCATGGCAATATGAAGATCGATGTGACATCCAGGACTGTCGTGCTGGCAGTTGTTCGGCTGCCGATGCACGAGGTGGCCAATCGCTCGCGATTTGGGCAACCGCCGAAAAGAGTCAATCGGCTCATCATAGTTGACTGCTATTTGATGGGTTATTCGCCTCTAGCCCTTTTAAACTCGACTAAGATCGGAGAGTAATGCGGATCGTGCTTATAACGCTTGTGTTTTCGTCCTGGGGGTGGGCTGTCGATTGGAGCAGCCTTTATGGTGTGGACAATTTGGAAGCGCAGCGCCCTCGTCTTCACGAAGATTTGGATCTGGTGATTGCGCAGGAAATTCAGCCCTTTCTGACGATTGAACAAGCGCACTTTTTTGCCAATATTCAAATCGATTTGCCCGCCGTTGCGCAACCCAATCCAAATCCTTTTGATTTTTATTCTTCGCAAGCGCGGCATATCGTCGTGCCTCTTCTGACCATTGCGTTTGTAGAGGATATGGCGCAGGCCTATGCTTGGCTTTGGGCGAATCGCTGCAGCTCGCAAACGGTTGATGAGTATCTAGGGATGTTGCGGGAGCGGGCGCCTGGCGATTTCCCAGAAGGGCGGTATCCGAACCCACTCGTGGCGTTACACATTCCCGCTGGCGCAATGGATGACCCAGCCGTTGCCAGAATGGCACAACGGGTGAGAGGGACAACGCTTTCGTTTCTGCTCTTGCATCAACTAGGACATTTGAGCTATGTGCCTTCTTCTCAGGAGAAAGCACTAAAACGCGACCCGGTTGAGGCCAGAGAAGAACGCGCGGATGGGTTTGCACTTGGGGTGATGAAGAAGAATTCGGAAACGCCAGCTGGTTTAGTAATGCTGATTCACGGGATGATGTATCTGCCGGCTTCGGCCCCTAAAGGCCATCCACTCACTGCGGCCAGACTGAAGGCTATTGCAGATTACCTCGACGCTCGGGTTCGCGAGTTTTCGCAGGGACGGCCAGATGCAAATCTGGCGAGGTCAGCTATCGAATCTTTGGCCAACCACATCAGGGACGCGCGAAGGTTTTTATCGGATACGACGGGACAACAACTTTGGGCTGAGCAAGGCCGGAAGGCAACCGTGGCCGACCTTGTGCCTCGGCGCCTTCCGCAGAGCCGATAGGGCTGCCAGTGCAGTATCGTTTGCCTAAAAGCGTTGCCGCAGGACTCCTCAAGAGCTGCTAGCAATGTGATGTCCTGGGTTACGCTCTTCTTGCAAAAGCTTTTTATGTACTGTTTGACCGAACTCGCTTGCGCTGGCGCACCCAGAGCGCTTTTCGGTTTAACAGTCGATTTGTCCCTTAACTTGAGATGCGTTGGTCGAGAACCCATTTGATGAGTGTCCCGTTGTTTCAACTCTCCCTTGAATCTGTTCGGCAATCAGCCCGTTGTACTTGTTTGAACTCGCTCATTCAGAACCTAGAAAGCCCTACCAATTTCGGATTAAATGATTTATTTTTCGCTTGTCGATTTCAGTTAGATTGTCGGGAAGTGTCAATGCGTTCAGGATTCGCTTTTTCGCCGGCTGGCGGACGACTCTTGGAAGGTCTTAGCCGAATCATGGGCTTGCACTGCCGATCCATTAGGCGATGCACTACGGGCTTTTAACATTTCGGCCGATATTGCCTCTTTGGATGAGCGAATTTTCTTACGTGGCACTCAGATATCTGTTCTATCGAATTGCGCTTATATATTTGATCACTGGCTTAGCTGACGGGCGAACATGGGATTTCGGACAGGCACCGGTGGCTGGTGTCTCTAGCCGCCTAGTCCTGACCTATTCCTTCACCGGGCTCTCAGTTGAGCCCTCCTTCTCTTTGCTTTGGGGCAAAGATTTTCAGGTTGGGTCGCCGAGTTGCAGCGTTGGCGCGACGACAAACTGCAGTGTTACGGTCGGTTTTTCGCCTGTCCGTCCAGGGCTGAGGCAGGATTTGCTGACGGTGAGTGACCAATCGGCTCATGTGCTGGCTCAGACATCTTTAGTCGGAATTGGGCTTGCACCGCTCATCGCCGGCTATCCGGGAGTCATTTCTACCGCGGCTGGAGACGGGATTTGGGGGTATCAGGATTCTC
>Ga0302319_10009556_pt1 | contig 18627 bp, 15 predicted proteins | sample Bog_T0_2_FD_203319 | JGI IMG/M metagenome (GOLD analysis project Ga0302319, IMG submission 203319) | Peat permafrost microbial communities from Stordalen Mire near Abisko, Sweden - Bog_T0_2 | ecosystem: Environmental > Terrestrial > Soil > Wetlands > Peat | place: Sweden: Abisko, Stordalen Mire... | reverse complement strand
TGGGCACATGCGGAGCCACAGGCTCCGGGACACGTTCGCCGTGGATTTGCTTGAAAAGGGCATCCCTCTGGAGGAAGTATCCAAGCTGCTTGGCCACGAATCGATTAGAACTACCGAGCGCCACTATGCAAAGTGGGTAAAGGGCAGGCAGGATAGGCTCGATGCGCTTGTCACCGGGACATGGGCTGAGCCGGCTGCTTAGCCGTGTACTTACGCAACTCCACTGATTAACAGATCAACAAGCTGAGAACTCACGTCTGATGCAACGGAACATGCCTTCCCTGGCTGATTTATGATTGAATGCCGATGAGCTACCAAACAGAAACCATTGCGTCTCTTCTCCCAAAGCTAAACAATTCGTGGTATTTGCCGTCGCTTCAACGGGAATTCGTGTGGGGTACAGACCGGGTGTGTGAGCTGTTCGACTCCTTGATGCGAGCCTATCCGATCAGCTCGCTACTTACCTGGAAGGTTCCCGATGATGCGCGCGAGGATGTGGAGGCGTATCGCTTTCTCACCGAAGGGTCCGATTTTGGCGCGCATAACACGCGCGAGCGTGCGTACGGGGCGCGAGAACTCATCTTTGTCCTCGACGGGCAGCAACGCCTAACCTCTTTATTGATTGGACTAAAAGGTACATACGAGGTCCGACGCAAATACGCACGAACCGGGGAGAGCAATCGGTTGCACCTTGATCTTCTGCGTGACGGTAATGTCGTTGATGAGCAAGGGCAGGTGTGGTACGGATTCGAATTTAGAGCGAACAGCGCCACGGCAGCTCGCGGATCGGAGTGGTTTGAAGTTGGCCGCATTCTTCGTTATCAAGGCAAGTTGGACACGCTTCTGCAGGAAACAAAGTCAAAGCTTACCCGCTTTCACTTGACAGAGGATGAGGTAGATTGCGCGATGCGCAATTTGTCGCGCCTATACAAAGTGGTGTACGACGAAGAGTCTCTAACCTATCACACCGAAACTCAAGGCGACCAAGAGCGCATGCTTGAGATATTTGTGAGAGCGAACTCCGGGGGGGAACCCCTAAGCAAGTCCGACCTCCTTTTGTCCAACCTCACGGTTCATTGGAAGGGGCTGAACGCGAGGGAGGAAATCAAGAAGTATGTAGACGAACTCAATGAGAAGCTAAATCGTGGATTAACAAGAGCGCAGTGGAAGGCTTCGCTTTCCCAAGACTTCGTATTAAAGGCTTGCCTTGTTCTGTTAGACCTGCCAGTAGCTTATCGGATTTCAAGCTTCAACAAAGCCACCTGCGACCGCATCTCCGACTACTGGGCCGAAATCAAGGTCGCAATCACGCGAACTGTCGAAGCTGCAAGCTGGTTCGGAATTACTGGACCAACTCTCACGAGCGCGAATGCTCTCATTCCTATAGCGTACTATTTATACCGGAATCCTGAAATAAGTCTTATAAGTGAAGAAAGAGAAGACGCAGCTAGAGCACAAATAATACGCCGGTGGCTCATTATGGCACTCCTGAATGGTATTTTTGGCGGCTCAGCTGACTCCATGCTCAGTAAGTTCAGGGAAGCAATAAAACGTCACGGGGAGAATGGCAGAATGTTTCCTGTGGAACAGCTCGATGCCGCTACGCGCCAGGCTAAGCGGTTGGCAACTTCCGACAGGGAAGCTATCAAGTACATCCTAGACTTGCAGTACGGGAGACCGATCACAAGATTGGCGCAAACCCTGCTATTCGATGAAAGAAGTTGGGGCGTTATACCGCACCAGTGCGACCACATTTTCGCGCAGGATGGATTCAAGCATTTCAAGCAGTTCAGGGATCAAGCTGACGGATTCGCCAATCTCACGCTGCTATCTGCTGCAGCGAACAACGAAAAGCATGCCGTGCCGTTTGCCGAGTGGATAGGTGGGCAAGAAGACGCATTTCTAGAGCGGCATCTGATACCACGCAACCAAGAGCTATGGACCTTCGACAAATTCCCCGAGTTTCTTCAAGAGAGGCAATTGCTTATTTTGGACCGTCTTTTTAAGGTTCTTGGTTCCTCCTCTTACCCATCGCAGTGACGCATGCTGCCCCTCAGAGAGTGCTGGCCCCGGAGTTGTCCATATGAATCAGCACCGGGGGGGGCGGCGGTGATGAGCAGGACTGCACAGCCGGGTTACTGCAGCCTGAGCAATAGCCAACACCGGATGCTCGCCTCCGAGCGATGGCTATGCGTCCCAACAGGAGCCGCACTGAAATGAAGGAACCGGAATTTAGCGTCATTCCAGCCGAACTGAACTCGCGGTCGCACTCGCATGCAATCGGTGAACTTCAAGAAAGTAGGTTCGCCCTGAAAGGCCTGGTCCGCAGAGCAGGCCATAAGGTCTTCGGCGCTCAAACGATCAAGAAGGACTATGCCTATCATTACGGAGGGCAACGAGAGCTGCAGTTCAATGTTGGGATCGAAGACGTCCAGGACACGCGCACGCTCAGATTCGGAGTTGCGTTTTCGCTTGAGCCAAGCCAGTCCACTCCGGACCCTGTGGCCGAACTGAGCCCGAAGATTAAACGGTTCAACGACTTCGTAGAACTTAACGCGGAGCACTTCGCCGATATGCGAATGTGGCATTACGAGAGCGGGAGTCGATCTGCAACCTACATGCCTGGGCCTATACCTTGGGAGCGCGTTACAAGACACGTGTTCATCATGCTTGGGAAACGACAGCCGCTTCGCGATTTAGACTACGAAGCCATCCTCGATGATTTTGACAGGTTGTTGCCTCTTTACAAGTATGTCGAGAGTCAAGTCCCGTTAGAGCCGTTGGTGATGTCGGAGGATTCGGGATTTGTGTTTCGCCCAGGATGTGCAGTAAAAGCTTCGAAGGCTGTCAAAGCAGGCACGCAGAGCGAGCTCGACATCGACCTCCGGCACAATGACCTGCAACAGGCTCTTTACCTCCGCCTTGTGTCTCAATTCGGGAAAGATAATGTGGGCACCGAAAGGCCGAGTGGCGTCGGAACGCGTATCGACGTTGTTGTGAAACTCAAAGACGAATTCTGGTTCTACGAAATCAAAACGTCGGGTTCCCCTCGTGGATGCCTTCGCGAGGCGATCGGTCAACTTCTCGAATACTCATTTTGGCCCGGCAGCCAAATTGCTAGCCGGCTTGTGATTGTCGGGGAGAGCGCGCTCGACGATAGCGGCTCGGAGTACCTACGGCGGCTCAAACAGCGATTCTCCTTGCCGGTAGACTACGAGCAGGTTGTTGTCTAAAGTACTTTATTCCGGAACGGCCGCGACGAAGGCCCAAAGGTGGGGAGGGTCCGCCGCCGTGCCAGGCAGCCACCATCAGGTGCAAGGTTACTGCGTTTTCGTCAATGCTATTCACCCATCAAATTGAACAAACGGGGGAGGCCGTCAGTTTATCGGTGTTGATTTATCTCGAACCGCTTCTTGCAAGTGGAGACGGTGCACTCATAAGTGTGCGTTTCTGGCGCGTCCGAGCCGTCTTTGCGCTTATACCCCTTCGTCTTCATCTCGCTCCGAGGAACGTTGCGCAGGTGACCCCCGCATGACGGGCAGAGCGTTACATCGGGTTGTGGACCGGGCTTATTTGCCATATCGAGCGATTCTAGCAGCCATTGGACAACAACCGATCACGGGATGACCGGTATACCCTTGTTGCCACACGGGCACGGAACAACATTGTAACCAAGGTCTTGAAGCGGCTTGTTGGTACTTTTCCCCCCTCTGAATCCGGAGCCTTTGCCGCCCTTGTGGGAAGCCGCCCGAAGAAGCACCAGCTTCGGAGGATAGTGGTTGTTCCTTGTAAGGAGGCAATACCCGGTTGATCTTCGCGCATTAGGAATGCCGTGCTGATCAACCTCATCCAGAACGCTTTCGATGTCGGCTTTTCCCAACTCAACACCTTTGACAGTGACTGTGACCATGACACGAATTCTACGGCTCATTCTCTGGCAGAACAATGACTTTCAACTGTGGATTACTTTCGTCTTATATTCGCCTATGATCGTTTCATGGCCCAGGATGCACGTCACCGGGTTTACATGTCCTTATGGATCGAAAGGGCTGGCAATGCCAGTTCCTGGAGGCCGATTTGAAGACTCCGTTGCCCAAGCGCCTGCACTTCGCTTCCCCGGACAAAATCGTTGAGTTGGTCGAACGCGGCGGAGGTTTCAAGGACCAGGAGAGCCGTCTGATGCTGGACGAGGGGATCGCCACGGGCCGGGGCGGAGTGTTCCTGAGCCTGACGGAGGAACAGTATTGCAAGTTGAAGCGCTGATCGAACGCAGGCAACTTACTCCGACGAGGATCGGCGGAAGATGCCTGAAAAGGCACAGCCAGCCTGACAGGCAAGTCCCTCTGGTTTTCTGAAGGACATTGTATTTCGCATCACCACTGCCAGCCACAGGCAGCGGGTATACTCACGCGTGGCTGATAACCGCGCAATCAAATGCCCGCTAGAGGAAAGTGAACATGCCAAAGGAGATTCTCTCGGAGGATCAGATCAAAGAAATCGCAAGTGCGATTCCATTGGAAGAAATGAGCCTTTCCGAAAGCGAGGAGAAGTTAAGAGGCGCTTCGGCAGACATACAGCGCCTAATCAAGAGAATATGGAATACCAAGTTGGAAGCCGAACGCCTCCGGCGATTGGGAATCCCTTTCCTCGTGGGCGCTGAGAAGCCGGCCAAGAATTCAACGAAGAGGAGATGATCCGATTCAACCCTTTTCCCCAAAAAAGGAAGCAAGACTTGGGGCATGGACTTCATCCTCCACTTTAAGGGCTCCGCGACGTTGCGGCGTGACCAGGATGCCGAATCATGCCGACTGACCAAAATGGATGGCTTTTGACTGGCTTCACGTTCAACTCTCCACGAGAACTGGCATGTACTGGCCTGGAGCAGGGCGATCACACTCTCTAGACTATTTCTCAAGCATTCGACGGACGAGCAAGAATTAAAGCGCTAGAAACACGTAAGTCTTGATTCACGATTCGAGAATTTACATTCGTTTCATTTTTCCGGTCTTATACTACTGACGTCTGATCTGCGCAACCGGCAGATCTCCATAAAGACAGCGGAGGTCGCCATGCCGTTCTCCCCCCGGCTGACCGTGAAACCCTCGAATCATGTGGCACAGTACGTTCGCATGTCCACGGAACTTCAACAATACTCTCCTGAGAACCAGGCCGAAGTCATCAAGCAATATGCCGCTAGCCGTGGGTTGGAAATCGTCAAAACGTATGCCGATCATGGACGAAGCGGCCTAAATCTCTCAGGTCGAGACGGCCTCCGGCAGTTGTTGAAAGATGTTGAAAGCGGGACAGCAGCTTTCAGAGCAGTACTTGTCTACGACGTCAGCCGATGGGGGCGCTTTCAGGACGCGGATGAAAGTGCGTACTACGAATACTTCCTTAAGAGGTTCAACATCGCTGTTCACTACTGCGCTGAGCAGTTTGAGAACGACGGTAGCCTCAGTTCCGACCTCCTTAAAGCAGTGAAGCGGACGATGGCTGGCGAATACAGCCGAGAATTGTCATGCAAAGTATTCGCTGGGCAGTGCCGGCTTATCGAAATGGGATTCAGGCAAGGTGGTACTGCAGGATATGGCCTGCGTCGGCAGCTAATTGATCGAAACGGGATACCTAAAACTCAGCTAAATCGGGGAGACAGAAAGAGTTTTCAGACAGATCGGGTGATCCTTGTTCGCGGTCCAGACGAGGAGATTGCCGTAGTGCGCGAGATCTACGAACGATTTGTTCGCCAGAGACAGCCAGAGTGGCAAATTGCCGCGAGCCTTAATCAGCGCGGCATACTTTCAGATCTTGAACGGCCTTGGACACGAGCAACGATCCATCAGATCCTCACCAATCCCAAATACGTTGGAACGAACGTATATAACCGGCAGTCATTCAAGCTGAAACAGAAGAGAATTAGCAATCCTCCTGACATGTGGATCACACGAGAGGGAGCATTCGAACCCATTGTTCCGGCGGAACTATTTGTTCAAGCTCGCGCCATAATTCATGCCCGCCATCGTCACCTGACTGACGATGAGTTGCTTGGCCGGCTGCGGTCGTTGCTTACGCGTCACGGAAATCTGTCTGGCCTTTTAATCGATGAATCTGAAGAGATGCCTTCGAGCACGGTGTATGCAAGCCGTTTCGGCGGATTGTACCGCGCATATCAGTTAATTGGATGGGAGGCAAAGCGCGACTTTGGCTACGTTGAAATCAATCGCGCTATCAAAGCTAAACATGGTGACCTGGTAAAGTTCATTCTGCGCCAACTTCACGCAGTAGGCGCCGCAATTCGCCTAGACTCAGGGTCTGGGCTTCTCACGATCAACGAATCATTTACGGCTTCGCTGGTATTGGCAAGATGCCACGAAACACCCAGCCGCTCCTACCGCTGGCAATTTCGTTTCGACGCAAGTCTCTTGCCTGACATCACGATCGCCGCGCGTCTGAGCCCTGGCAACCTGGAGATTCTCGACTATTATCTGTTTCCACGTGTAGACGTTTTGTGGCAAAGGCTCCGCCTGCGTCCCGAAAATGGCGTTGTGCTTGATCTGTACAGATTTGAGAACCTTAACTTCTTTGAGAGTCTCGCGCGTACCGTTAACGTGGAGGAGGCTGCATGACCGAGCAGGCCATTATCAACATTCCGATTTCGGCGATTCGCATAGTCAACCCTCGATCGAGAAGCAAGGTAAAGTGGCAATCTATCGTTCAAAGCATTAGCGCCCTTGGATTGAAGCGCCCTATCACCGTCGCAAGGCGTACTGGACCCGACGCGAATGGAAAAACCTATGACCTCGTGTGTGGTCAAGGCCGCATTGAGGCGTTTCAGGCGCTCGGTCAGCAAACGATACCAGCCATTGTCGTTGACGCTGCCGAACAGGATTTGTTGCTGATGAGCCTGGTCGAAAACATCGCCCGTAGGCCATCATCGACAATGGCAATTCTTGATGAGGTCCGAACCTTGCGGCAGCGCGGCCACACGACCGATGAAATTGCGGCTAAACTCGGGATGGACAAGTCGTACATTTATGGAGTCGCTCACCTGATTGATTGCGGCGAGGATTTTCTCGTGCGCTCCGTTGAAGCTGGACGCATACCCCTTTCAGTCGCAACCGAGATCGCTGCAGGTCATGATCAAGAGGTGAGTCGCGCGCTTTCGGAAGCTTATGAGAAGGGAGAGCTTCGCGGGCGCCACCTTACTGCAGCTCGCCGCGTCATAACCCAATGCATTGCTAAGCGAAGGCGAGAGGGGAAAGCGAATCGGGACCATAGACGATTGACGGGCGAAGCCCTGGTAAGGGAATACAAAGAGAAAATCCGCGAACAGAAGGCGCTCATCACTAAGGCAGAGCGTACACGGGAGAGGCTGATACTTCTGACATCCGCGATTCGAACATTGCTCGCTGACGAGAATTTCACGACCCTTCTGAAAGCTGAGGGGCTCCAGAAAATGCCGGCTGAGTTGTCTGCCAGGATTTCGTGAAAGTAGGCATTATGTCAGACCGCCCGCAATCCGCTTTCGAGGAAAAGGTCTTCACGCTGCCGCTGAATTCGATCATTCCTCGCCGCCCCCTCAATGCAGGAATCAAAAACTCGCAGATCTACCTCCAAATAAAAGCATCAGTGAAAGAAATTGGGCTGATTGAACCCCTAGTTGTGTACCCACAGAATGACAGAGGTTTTCTCTTGCTCGATGGCCATCTGCGATTCGCGATTCTGAAGGAGTTGGGCGCCGCGGAAGCGAAATCCCTCCTCGCTAAAGATGAGGACGGCTACACCTACAATAAGCGGGTCAATTACATCCCGCCGGTAGCCCAGCATTTAATGCTTTTACAGGCCCTTAACCGCGGCGTTTCGGAAGAACGTATCGCCGCAGCACTAAACGTGGATGTCTACGCAGTCCGTGAGAAAGCTAAGATGCTCGACGGCATCTGCGAAGAAGTTGTAGATCTGCTCCGGGATCGCAAAATGAGTCCCGAGCTTTTCCAAGTCTTGCGAAAGATGAAGCCAGCGATCCAGATTGCCACAGTTGAGTTGATGATCCTGAGAAATGATCTGTCCGTTGCTTTTGCGAAGACGCGACTTGCGCTGACACCTCCCGATCTGCTGATTGTTTCGCCTACGAGCAAGCGAAAGTTGAAGGCCGATTCGGCTGCCGCGCAAATGCAGCTGGAGGAGGATACAGAGACCTTGGTCCGGAATCTCAAGACAATAGAGACATCCTATGGCACCGATATTCTGACGCTGACAGTCTCTTCTGCTTACGTTGCACAATTGCTCGAGTGCCAACGAGTCGTCCGCTATTTGGAGCGAAATCATGGTGGCGTTCTCGGAACACTTCAATCGCTGGCGTCAGAACCTGGGGCGCCACGAAAGCAATTCTGATGCACACGACTTCTCTGAGACGGCGGGCCGGTTTGACTGCCATATTCCTTGAACTTGAAGGCACCACACCCACTCCTTCAACTTGTCAAATACTCGATGCTTCCGGTAGCAGCTTCGATAGAGCAACGGCCCTCTATGCCGGGGGCCGAATTTGAACTTCTCGACTGACGTTAACAGGCTCAGCCGGTTTCCACGACCGCTTGACCTCGAAGCACAGTTTGGGAATCTTGTGTAAATCCACAGTCCCTCCCGGCGACATGGATGTTTTCCGGAAGTGATCCGTCGTGCGATGGAAACTACCGCGTATCTTAAGAAGGAAGGGTTTCAGAGATCATGCCAGAACAAATGGACAAACTGACAGTAATTCTCTCGATTAAGAACGGCGGCAAGGGGATAGTAGCATTTCTAAAAGAGCACCCCGCCCCCGCTGATGGGCTCTACACTAAAATCTACTGACAGTCTTTTGAAGACTGCCCGCTTAGTCGTTTCGTAAGCGGACTGTCGCACAACATTGCACATGATGTTGGAAGCGAAGCAAATGCTCGAATACGACGTTACAAGCGGACGTGGCGGTTCGACACTAGAGTTGACCCCTCAACAGCACGAGATGCTGAGCACCGAGGCAGGTAATGCCGACAGCCGAAGAGCAATTCCTTGAGACATTCCGCAGATTCAACAACAACTGGAACCTCGTTCTGTCTTTGCGGCAATTCCTCGCAGCGACGGGCAGCATTGCGCCGCTGGCAGTTCAGGAATACCATGCGGGACTCGTGGAGGCAGCAGCGACCGAGCCCGACTTCAGGCGGATCTTCGGCGATGCCGACAAACCAACCGATCCCGAGGTGCTTTCCTTCATTCAGACGCAGATAACACAGTTGGTGTTGAACAACGCATCTACAGCGATCGATGCCGCATCTCTCGTCTTCGCGCAATCCATCCTCGACGACGCGGCGTGGTCCTATCTCAAGGTGTGCGCGACGGCAGACCCCGTAGCTTGGGAATACATGTTCGAGAACAAGCAGGTCAGCGTGAAGGATTTCAAGACGAAGACTTTCGATCAGGTCCGCGCGAACTTCATTGAAGACCGGCTCAAGCAAATCGGACGCGAATCGCTTCTCACGAAGATCAGTCTCTTGTTCAAGTTGTGCACGCCACCGAAAGACTACTCGCCGATGAACAACTACCAATACAGTGAGGACCGGCTCAAGACGATCGACGGTCAGCGGCATAGCATCATTCACGAGAATGCGGCAGGGACCCCGCTGCCAACGCTTGCCGATGACCTCGAATACTTGCAAAAGACCGCATGGTTTTTAATGGGCCTCGTGAATCAAAAGTATAAGCTCAAGATCGATATGAGGCAGTATTTCAGCCTGCAGACAGCAACGCCTCAAGAAGTGACGGCGCCGGAGTCGTGAGGTCAGAATTCCTTAGGGCTGCGATCCATTCTTCGATTTGACCCAGTCGAGAAATGCTTCGATCTGGTCTTGAGGAGCGGACGTGATCCCGTAACCAGCGAGCTCAATTACGACGCGTCTAAGCACGCTCGCCACAAACTCTTCGAGTCCGTTTCGATCGATACCTATATGCGGTTGGAGGGTGGACATAGTGCCGTGGAGAATTTGCGACCGGTCCCCCACCAGCGATTTTGCAAAGTCCTCGGCGGTCGTTGGAGACTCAGGAACGACAGGATCTTCAGGCCTGAGACCGAAAAACACCTCCAGCACGGACCGAATGCGTGATTGACTTCCTTTGGTACTTGTCGAGCGTAGGAGGACTTCGAGGGAAGTCTCTAGTTTTACGACTGCGATCGAGTCGATCCGTTCTGCCAACGCCTCGTGATACCAATAAGCCGCGTCGCACCAGGCTTGTTCTAAGCGGGGAACTGTAAAGCGGCCGTTGGCAAACGCGGTTACGCATCGTCCGACTGCATCGACCAACGGCGCGCAGGTCCACAATATGTCCTGCATAGCTCCGTGGCCAATTGTGAGCCCGGCATCATGGGTGCTGTGGCCGCCGCAATCCGTTGTGGCCGTCCGCGATAGCGTTTGGCTGTTGGCTCCGCCGCGACGGGCATCGAGCCTCGACATGTTGCGCGTATTCCACGAGGTCGGAAGAGCCATCTGAAGCGTCACGATGGCCAGATCGGCCGCAAGCGCTCCGATCTCCTCGCCTCGCTCTCGGTCACATCCTTCGACGCTGATCTGAGCAAGCCAATGAGCACGCTCCGACTTCATGCTCTCGAGCATTTTGTCGAAATCGCGTCTTCGCATCGAATCTGCATAAGGCGGGTAGAAGTCGGTTCGGGGGACATCATCCATGTATATGAAACGCACCGGTCCGATTGCGAATTCCGGAGCGGGCCACGGCGAAACCGCGCAGGGAACGAAGACTTCGCGAGGCTCCGCTTCCTGTTGAAACCACTTCCCTAGCTGAGCAGCCAGTCCGGCCACGTCGTCTGACCGCAGCAACGCCGGGGCGTTCCCAATGTGGCTCTCTATCATCTTGAAAATCTCTCTTCCGATGCGCCGGAAAGCGATCCCACGGTCTAAGCCCGCGCATTCCTTCACCAACGCCGCCATCAAATCGTCGAACGCGTCCCGCGCGTCCCGCGTTAAGACGATGACCCCGCTCGAACTGGGTAAGGCACACACCATCCCTTCCGACCGGAGGTAGTCCGAAGTAGCGTCATGGATATGGATCGCCCTCTTCTCGGCGCCTCCAATGACAACTCGCAACAATCCCAGCTCTCTTCCGTAGTCCGATCGCACGAATTTCACTCCATAATTCTGGATCAGCCCGAAGGCTGTCTGAAAGAGCCCACAGCCACTCTAGCTGATGTCTGCCGGGTTGGCACCGGGAAGTCGGCATCGCGACTGGAATTCTGCGACTGCCGCCAATCTCGGCCCCGAGGAGTCTCCCCGGGGCCTCGGGCGTTTTCCGGGAGTAATCCATGGCTGGGAGGGTTTTGTGCTACCCAGACCCCTAAAAGCGAGGGACCTGGGACGCCCGTCAAGTGTAAAGAAATGGTGGGGCGGACCTTACGTTCCTGCATAATCACAGATCTGTGCAACTAAAATTGGCTGGTGCAAGAAGAACCTACAACTCGCTCCCTGACTCGCCGTGCTGCCGACTGGGTTCGGTTGAAGCTGGCTTCGCCACGTTACCAATTGGTTTATATGACCTATTGGCGGGTAAAGACTCATCCGTGGACCGTAGCTGTTGTCCTAGTATCAGCGGCGACCCTGGTTTTGGTGTTTCGGCTCAGGACCCAACTGGCCCAACTCTTGGTTGTCTTAGATCCGAGCCTCTCTGCCCAGTTGTGCATAGGTGTTGGGGCGGCGCTGATAGGCCTAATTGCGGTCGTCTTCACCCTCAGCCTTTTTGTAATTCAGCAAATTTCCGACAGGTCCGTTCCAGGCATCCTCCGTGAATATGCCGCGGACGGAGGAACAAGGGCCATCTACGCGGCGCTTTCTGGTCTGGCTGTCATCTGCTTGCTAGGTGTTTTGATTTCGTCGCGGCAGCATCCAATTCTGGCGTATACGTTACCTTTTTGTTGTGTAATCGGGAGCTTGATCCTGCTTTCGGGGCTCTTCGAGCGCGTGGCGTTCCTTAGCGATCCATCCAACATGATCGAACACATCGCGAGAACGAGCACTCGTGAATTGAAACGGCTCCGAACGGTCCAGGACGAACTCGTGAGATTCAATCCTGGCCTCAAGAACGAAGTCGATCCTTTCGGTCGGCAAATTGACAACGTTGGGCTTGTAGTTTCGGCGTTATATGCGAAAGCCCCGTTCTTAACAAGGCGACTCGCGAAATCCCTCACGGACCTCCACTCATTGATGCGCCACTTTAGCGCAGAGCAACAGTACAGCCTTCTCCGCGAATCGGGCAGCGCGGTTGTGAGTTTGCTCGGGGAGTACGTGCATCTCCGCGGTTCGAGCCTCACTATGGCAAGCAGCATCCAGGCCATGATGGGGATGGAGTTGAAGTGGGACTCTCTCGTTGTTACGTCGATTGAGACCTTCGCGGATCTGATCCGGACGGCGGTTGAAGCCGGCGACACTCAGCGAGCGCAAATACTCGTCAAGTCTCTGGCTTGGTTGGCCCACCGCGCAATTAAAGTGAGCGTACAGATCGGCGCTGCCCCTGATGAGCATCCCGCGGTGAATTTCATCAACGGGTACCTGACGACCGTGTTGCAACAAGGGAATGCCAGGAAAAACGTAGATGTAGTGCTGACGTGGAATGATTCTCTGCTACCGGTGGCGGCTACACTTGCCAAATCAAAATACGTTTCGAGTTTTCGCATTTTGACCGAAGCATGGCTGCAAGCGGGAACATTGGCAGTTTTATCGCGGCAAGCGATCAGCGCTACTGATTGTGCCGGAACTCTGCTCAAGCTCATCGACTTTTTAGTCCAGCAACCGGATCTCGCTCACTACAGGCTAATCAAGGACATTCGCGACAAGATAACGACGCTCTGCGAAGCAGAGGCTAGCTTGGGCGCAACAGGCCAGCCCTTAGGTGCAAAGCTCAGTGCATCCCCCGATACTCCGATTCGGATTGCTCTGTCCGGGGTCGCACCGATCTCATTTCACAGCATTCATGCCCGCATCATCAACCAAGTGGTGACCACGTACCCCGACGAAATGCACGAGTCTTGGGATGATGCGATGGTGATGCTGAAGGAGTTCAACGACGCCCTGTGGATGCGGTTCGAGAGAATCGGAAAGGCATCGCTGACCGGCACCGAGTCAGTCCTACTCAATCTCAACCAAGCAGCATTCGCTATAGGGAATCAGTTGCTCTGGCTTTGGCGCCAAATCGAAGAGATTCCTATGCCGAATCCCGATCTCTATTCAATCGTTGATGGCGAAGAGAGGGTCAGGGTCGCCGGACGCCTCCATAGAAGACAAGAGTTCAAGCAGGAAGGATTAGAGAAGCTGTTGTCCTGGCACATAATTGCCTTTTATAGCCGTTGCAGAACGCTGTTGCCGCCGACGGCAAACGATTCCGATCTGCGAGGCTGCCTCCAGAGTGCAACTGCGCTCGGGATTCAGGCTTTGGGTCTAGGGCTATCTGAATTAGCCATCGAGACAATCGAAACCGTAGGTCGGTCCTGTTCGGCAATGCTCAAGGAGGGAGGCATCGCGAAACTGGTCGACAACTGTCGAACCATCTCGATCCTGCCTGGGGTTGGACTAATCGCACTCCATGAGAATGATGGCGATATGGTCACGGCGATCGAAAAGGTCGTTTATTCGCTGTTCGCCGAAGCGAAGGAGTTGGCGGACCACCAGCCAGAGGCGTTCCAGAACTGGAGTGCACCCAATCGGCTCATCCTTGAACGTCTCGTTGAGTGGGCAAACGGGGAGAACCCGGATGGGCTATTCGGCGTGCGTTATCAAGCGTGGAGGCCAACATTCACCCAGGAGGAGGCGCAAACCTACCTTCAGACGTGGCAGGGTCTGCTCGTCTGAGCGAAGTTGCTCACGACCGGTGTACGAGATTTTTGTTCCGATCACCGCGCCAGGCTCTTCCACCAATTATGTGTGCGGCTCGAAACCGTGCACCGCGGAAACGACAGGATTGGTCCCGATAAGCGTGCAACTGGCCGCCCTTGGCCAGACAGTCGGCATCTGGTAAGGTTTTTCCCGAGGGCTTGGCTTTGCTCCGGGCAGATCAAAGGATTGCATTTGAGACGACGATCACCCGGCTGGCTTATCGTCGAGGTTCTGAGACCCGCCGCACCAGCTCCGCCGACCGGAGTTCTCGGTCAGGTACTACTCGAAGTTCGGTGATCGACGTACGGGTGCCTTAAGAGTCCGCCTAGACGCATCTTTGGAGACGCTTGCGGCTTTGCTGGGCCGAGATCGGCTGTCTTGATCACCCCCAAAGTGCCATGCTCACTGAGCGGCTAACCGAACTCTGGGGTAGGTATAATGCTCTCAATCAGGAACTTACGATTTCTCATTGATGCAACCGCGGTTTAGCGGAGGTCTTCCAGTGGTCAATAAGGGCGTCATCCAAAACGAACGAATCTCTGCAAACGTCATTGCCAGCTTAGATTCAAGAGACGTAGCTATCTGGATTAGGGGCCTACCTCGCGGCATAGATCGATCTGCACTGCTGCGATTCCTCGGATTCCCCTGGCGCCTGGCGATATCTGAGGTCTCCGAACCAGGTCTCTTTCGAGATCTTCAGACTTCTGGCAGCATAGACGACCCACTTGTCCGGAAGAGAGGATACGTTCAAATCGTCGATTCCGATCCTTCGCGGATCGAGCTTCCAGATCGTTCATTGCCCTTTTATTTGCTCAACGGAAGCACAAATCAAGTGCCTAAGGGCGGGTTCGCTGATTCATTGCGTCGGCTAACAATGCTAGAGTCGCTCCGGAGATCTAGCCCTAGAGAACTGCTGGTGATCTCGGATCAAGAGGATCCAATTCCGCCTGATCTCAAGCAGTTGTGGTCTTCTGGATTTCGCTCAAATATTACGATCCTCTCCGCAAATCCGACTGGGCTTACAACCGTTGAGAAATGGCTTCACGAGAGCGATGGACCGGGGATCATCACATTTCTGACTTCTCCTCCAGAAGTTGCTATTTCTCACCTCATCGCTGATTACACTTCCACGTACCCGGAGGAACGCCATGTCATTCGTGTACGAGATTCATACGGAGGGCTCCGGCGTTTGGATATCACCACTCTGGACGAGCCCGAGCGCCCAATTCTAGAAACATACAGCTTGATTGAAGAGCGCGACCTAGCGCCGCTGACTGCTACCGACCTCGCATACGACGACTTTGTCGGATTCTTCAGAGACCCGGCTTCCTCATGGAAGCCTTACGCGGCAGGCCTGCCATGGATGCGGGACCCTGCGATTGCGAAGAGCCTCCTCCAACGCCTTCGGAATCTGGATATCTCTGGATCAGAGGAGAATTGCATCACCTATGTCGCGGCTGAGTCAGGAGCGGGAGGCACCACTCTGGTTCGAGCACTCGCTTGGGATTTCGCGCGACAGGGATACCCAGTTCTCGTGGCTCGACCAGTGCCATTTGTGCCAGAAGCTCTACCGATGACAAATTTCCTGAGTCGGATTCACATCGCCTATGAAGAGCATTCGATCTCGAATGAGGCAACCGCGGGCCATGCCGGAGAACGGGGCGGTGAACGAAGCAGAAGATACGAAGCTCCCTGGCTAATTGTTTTTGATACCCTCCACTGGGAGTTCCGAGAGTCCGATTTAATTAGATTCAAGAATGAACTGACGAAGGGCGGTCGACCTGTCTGCATTCTTTTGGTGACCGGACCCACGATGCCGCTCGCTTTCATCAATGCGGACGTCTGTCGACTAGCCGAACTAACACATGCGATTGATTTGGAAGAGGCCCAAAGGCTCGGTGTGCACTTAAACCAGTTTCTGAAGGCCTACGGACGCGAGCGCACGTTGTCTCAATGGGAGTACTTTCATAGAGAACACACTGTGCGGTACGTCGAGGGGATCGCGGCTTTTTGGGTCACACTTTCATTCTGGATTCAGGGCCAGTACGATCTTTCAGAATCGATCCAAGAATGGATGTACCGTTGCTTCAAAGAGAATACCGACAACGCACCGATCCGGAATGCAATCATCCAAATCGCAGCTCTCAGCTCCGAGCGTGTCCCAACGCCGGAGGTGCTGCTCCCAATCTCTGAGAGTAATTGGCCGATGTCACAACTGCTGGCTGATCGACAAAGCGGATTGGCGGCTATTGGTCTAGTGAAGTTTGCGCATGAGAGCGAGAGATACTGGAGCTTGGTCCATGACATTTTGGGCCGTCTCCTGATAAATGCACTCTTTTACGATTACTCCTTGCGTGCTGATCTTGGCTTTGCGGACGCGAAGGACGCTGAGCATCTCAGATTCCTCTTACTTCGGAGGATATCGGCTCATTCCGCATTAGGCGAACGGGCGTATCGCACGGTCGGAGAAGAATTTGCTACGACCATTTTTAAGATTGATCCTGATCATGGACACGGCAATTTCGTCAGTCTCTGGCGTGAGGTACTCGACGCCTTGAACGCAATGCCTCGTGGGCTGCGAGATACCAGCCGATTGTTCCGGCACCATAGCGCGATCTCGCGGCGGCGAATCGCGAAGTTGGACGGGCGCTTTTACGAGATCTCGACAAAGGATCGGGTCGATTTACTCCAGCAGGCGGTCGAAGACATTCGATACGCGCTTGACTTCATCGACTATGTACCCGGTTCCGAAACGAATCTGAATCTGTACAACTCACTTGCCAACGCATATTTTGATCTGGCTGAGGCGGAGGCTGCCGCCGGAGCAGATCCAGATCGCCTGATGCATCTCAGAAATCTTGGCAGTGATGCGACCAGGAAGGCATACGGAGAAAGTCCAACAAACTCCTTTGTTATTGAAACTTACATCAAGAACCTCATACAGAATGCCCGGATCGAGACTGCGAGGGCACCAGAAATCTGCATTGAAGGCTTAGGAATTCTCTTTTCTGCTCTGGCTATGAATGAGGCAGGCTACAGAGCAGCTCAGTTGGGCTCGTTGGCCGACAAGCTACTCGCTATCTTGTTTGAGTGCTCAGCTCCGCAGGCGGCGAACGCAGAGCCACGAACGGCCCTCGAGGTACTTCTACAGGCGTGGCGATCACTTGCATCTGGCGGCCAAATTGCAGAATTGTCGCTCGCTGAGATTCCCGAGGAGAGGAGAATCGCGGCTCTTCACTCGCTGCGGCATCCCGCTGGCCGAGGAAACATGCAGGTGATTCGCATGACCTATGATCTCTTATCGATCCACAGCCCGCTTGCGTTTGCCGAACAGTTGGAGCTTCTGGATCAACTCGCAACGTCGGATTACCGGCTCCCAGCGCAGTTGAAGCTGGAATATGGGATTCTTCTCTTCCAGAAGGACCGGCCAGCGGAGGGAGAGAGAATATTCAAAGATCTCAGGCGGTTATGGAAGGAAAGTGATCAAATCGTACAAATCCCGGACAGGCTGCGCTGGTTACGGGGTCCTGATTTTGAGGTATTGCGAACGGTCAACGCGATGATCGGAATGGATTCGGGGATTCGCCCAGCTGCCCGGGTTCAGGAATTCCCGAACTCATCTGTTCCGTTTCGTCCTGAAGAGTTTGGTTTCCGAGCTGTGAATGCAGGGATGCGCTTTTCCGGGCATGTGTCATTCGGCCATAACGGGCCATTTCTCCGACCAGTCACCGCCGGACCAAGTCCAACATTGCGGGTGGCCCGTGGCTGAATTCAGCGATCAACTGGCTGGACATATAGAGTCCAAAGGCTATTCGGCGCGTTCAAGAATAGTGCTGGTGGAAGGCACGACCGACCTGGATCTATTTGCGTTGGCGGCTCGAATGGAGCTCAAGATAAGTGGGAAGGACTTGCTCAAGGATTTGGCATTTGTTCCGGCTGGCGAACGTGATAATGGTGGAACCAACGGCGTAGTTCGTGAATTGATTGCTTGCAGGGCGCTCGCTGCTAGAACTCTGGCGGCGAACGGGTTCCGTCGCTACAGAGTTGTAGCTTTGTTTGACAATGACAAGTCTGGTCGAATGGCCAGCAAGCTGGCTTGCCAACTGGATCTGAGCATAATTGAATGGAAAGATGTGTTCCTTCTACTGCCGGTAATGCCGCCGACTAAGAACCTCGATGTGACGAGCATGAAGCGCATGTTCGAAGCGGCCAATCAAGACTACCGTTGCTTGGACTGGGAACCAGAGGATTTGCTCCCAGAGTCATTCATAAGGGCATTTGAGGAGGAGCATGGTGCCACTCGCAAAACAACTGCAGGAGGAAAGACCCACCGAGATTTCACTGCAGATGGAAAAGCTCGCTTCCATCGGTTCCTCAAGATGCATGCAATCCACTCCGATATGGCAGGAGTAATCAGTGTGCTTGAGAGCTTGCGCACTTACCTAAACCTGGGCTGACTCGTGAATTCAAAGAACTGGATTCTACGGAAGCAGTGAAGCAAGATCAACCTCACCAGCCACTGCTCGATCAACAACATCGACTGGTTCAGGGAACGCCGGGCTGCCTGGCGACCAGAGCTCAACGTCACCGGCATGGGTATCGTAGTACTCCGGGCTCACTGTGATGCGAAGCTTCTTCATTCCGGGCGTGAGGTACTGGAATTCACTACTGTGCATCGCTTCTACTTTGGCGTCGGGTAGGAATTCTTCGTTCCGGACGAGAACGT
>Ga0302319_10009555_pt1 | contig 18628 bp, 7 predicted proteins | sample Bog_T0_2_FD_203319 | JGI IMG/M metagenome (GOLD analysis project Ga0302319, IMG submission 203319) | Peat permafrost microbial communities from Stordalen Mire near Abisko, Sweden - Bog_T0_2 | ecosystem: Environmental > Terrestrial > Soil > Wetlands > Peat | place: Sweden: Abisko, Stordalen Mire... | reverse complement strand
ATTTGACCTCCAGAATCCTTGCCCAGGTCAAGGTAGGACCCTGTAACAACATAGTCAGCGTTCAGATTGCGACGAATGCGGCCGAGCGAATCGGGGGCAAGACTATTTGCGTCAGCAAGAGCAAGATCCGATTTCATCTGCGCAACGGCTTCTCCTGGAATGGTGCGAAGCTGTTCGCCGGCTCCAAGCTCAGTCGTCAGCATCTCCGATAAAGCAGTCGAGATCCATGCAGTGTCCTGGCGGTCCGAGAGATTCTTGAAACCCAATACTGCCACGGAACGCCGTGAGTGTGAGGAAACATTCGCCGTTCCTTTGTCGGCCTCTCGCGTCCTTAGAACTGGCGCTCTCCAAATACTGTACGCCGCCAGAACAACGATCAAGATAATTGCAGTGCCGAGGGACTCTTTGTGACTCGCGATAAACCGGCCGCATCTATACCAAAGAGCCGGCCTTCGCGCAATCACCCGCTTGCCACCCAGGTAGCGTGCGATGTCATCGGAAAACTCCTGTGCAGAGGCATAACGGTCTTCCGGCTTCTTGCGGACAGCCTTCATTGATATGGTGTCGAGGTCGCCTTGTAGACGGCGCCGAAGCTCGTTCGGCTGGGTCCGGCGCCTCGTGGCAACCCTTTCCGGAGTGATAACCTTAGCTTCTCCATCGCCGTGCCCAGCCCGTTCTTCAGTTCTCCCCACTGCGGTGCTTGGCTTCTCCGCTTCCTCTTCACAAATGGACCGCTCCATCTCCAAGAGAGACTGGGATCCCGCCCGGTAGGGACGGTGATCCGTCAGCATCTCGTAGAGCATCACGCCGAGAGAGTAGATATCCGATGACCTGGTCACCTCCTGGCCGCGCACCTGCTCCGGACTCGCGTATTCAGGTGTCATCGGCCGCCAGGAGGTTTGCGTCACCAGCTTTGTGTGAAAGAGGTCCGGGTCCAATAACTTGGCGATCCCAAAATCCAGCAAACGGGGCATTCCATCCCGGGTGACCAGAATATTCGCAGGCTTGAGATCCCGGTGGATGACCAGCTTTTCGTGAGCATATTCAACGGCCGAACAGACTTGGCAAAATAATCGCAGGCGCTCGTCAATCGACAGAGAATGAACGTCGCAGTACTGGTCGATCGGTACGCCGTCAACATAATCCATTACCAGGTAAGGCTGGCCCTCTTCAGTGCTTCCGCCATCAATGAGCTTCACGATATATGGATGGTCCAGCGAGGCGAGCGTCTGGCGCTCGTTGCGAAAACGACGGAAGATCTCCTGCGCATTGGTTCCAGGCAGGACCATCTTGATGGCAACGAGTTTTCGGAAGCTCTGATCGTCGCGCTCTCCCAGGTAGACTTGAGCCATTCCGCCGTGCCCGATCATTCGGACAATGCGATAATTCCCGCATTTCTTCCCGAGATTTGAATTCGGTTGGAATGAGAGGAACTGCGCGAACGGGGAATCCTCAAGAAGGCCATCGGCATCGCCGCTATGAGCTATAAGAGATTCCACTTCGGCGAGCAGTGCATCGTCACCGCCGCACGCCTGGCGAACAAAGGCCTCGCGCTCGGCTGGATTTTGTTCCAGCGCAAGCGCTAGAATCTCATTTACCTGTTCCCATCTCTCATGCATTGCCATCCCCGCCCGGCCATCATCGATGCTGTGTTTTCAAAACTGTGAAGGGCAGTGTTCCATGTGTTGGCTTCCAGGGGGATCAACACCAACTGATTCTGGCCTTCAGTACATCTATCGTGATTGTGCGACTGAAAGCTCACGTGCCAACCAGGCTTTCGCCACCAGCCAACTTCGTTTGACCGTCGCCGGAGAGATTTCAAGGACCTGGGCGGTTTCTTCGATATCCAAGCCGCCAAAAAAACGCAGCTCCACCAGGCGAGCTTGCCGTGAATCAATTTTGGCTAAGCGTGTGAGCGCCTCATCCAGTGCCACGATATCGGTCGGACGAGTCTTCGAGAAAATGACTTGTTCCTGCAGCGAAACCTTATCGACATCCCCACCTCTCTTCGAGGCTTGATGACTGCGGCTGTAGTCGAGCAGAATCCGGCGCATCAGCTGCGCGGCAATCCCTAGAAACTGGTTGCGGTTCTCCCACTGCACAGCTTTCTGCCCAACCAGGCGGAGATAGACTTCGTGGACCAGGGCCGTGGCTTGAAGCGTGTGGTTGCTTCGTTCTTGCTGAAGGTAATGGCCGGCAAGACGGCGAAGTTCCGAATAGAGGGCGGAAGTGCGCTCTGCGAGGGCGCGATCACCATCGCTATCAGGATTCGCGATTCTTTCTACATCGTCAGGCATTTCGTGCACGATCTTGCCGCGTAACGGCTGCACATCAGGGCCTTCAACAGCTCCAGGCGAATGCAGGCTTGAATTGCCGCGCGCGGTCCCCTCCGGGGTTCTCCGAGTATATATCCGCTCCAGGACGAACATAAAAACAAATGCGCCGAGCAACCTGCAATTGAATAAACCGTTCATTATTAGCCACTTAAGTCAACATTTATTCTTGCAGGTGATTCTCCGCCTTCTTCTTATTCAAGAAATCTCGCAGAGGGATGAGCCTTTTCGTCGTAGGTTTACGCGTTATGTGTAGGCGGTGGAATGGGCAACATAGGCCCATCCAAACGCTTGAGAGTTCCTCCCCCGGGACAGTGCAAGTGCGGCGAAGAACCGTTTCCAGTGCCTAAACGAGAGCCGCGACACTCTTCCGCGTCGCGGACGCAACCAGTGCAGTGCCGATAAGAAAGTTCCTCTGGGAGTCCCTATGAATCGCATCAAGAAGATCACACCCATCCGTCGCAGCTTTTTTCATCGCCTCTTTGCCCTCGCCCTGGGTCTCGTCGCCTTGGTTTGCGCAGGTTGCGGCTCCGGCTCCAGTGGCGCGCCCCCAACTGTCATTCCGGCCCAGGCGTCCGCACTGAGCTCGATTGCGGTGACCCCGGCGCAGCCCTCCATTGCACTGGGAAGCACACAGCAGTTCAAGGCCGTGGGAACTTACAGCGACGGTAGCACCCAGGATCTGACCAGCACGGCGACTTGGAGTTCCACTTCCACCAGCTCGGCAACGGTCAATGCTACAGGCCTGGTGAGCGGCGTGCATTCCGGTACCGCGACGATCGCTGCGGCGTCGGGATCTATCAGCGGCTCCACAACGCTGACAATCGACGCTGGCACAATCCTCACCGCCAGCATGAGCACCGCGCGCGAGAACCATACAGCAACACAGCTGAACGATGGAACTGTTCTCGTTGCGGGAGGCGGCGATGGCGCGAACGGGGTTCTGATGACCGCGGAGGTTTACGACCCCGTTGCCGCAACATTCGCCCTCACCGGCTCAATGACCACCGCTCGCGAAAGCCACACGGCGACTCTGTTGGCCAATGGATTGGTCTTGATTGCAGGAGGCGACAGCGGAAGCGGACCCGTTGCCAGTGCGGAGATCTACGATCCTACCGCCGGAACGTTTACCCCCACCGGCAACATGAATGCCCCGCGTGAAAGTCACACGGCAACGCTGCTCTACAACGGCATGGTTCTGATTGCGGGAGGATCCAGCACCGGCGGTTCCCTCCTTGCCACTGCGGAGCTTTTCAATCCCGCCACAGGAACCTTCGCCCTTACCGGCAGTATGAGAACAGCGCGCGAATTTCACACAGCAGTGGCCGTGATTAGCGGGCCGGGTTACGGAGCGGTTCTGATTGCGGGAGGCGACAACGGCAGCGGCGCCGTGGCCAGCGCAGAGCTCTACGATCCCAATGCTGGCACCTTCGCCCTCACCGGCAACATGACCGCAGCGCGCGAGAGCCATACAGCCACGCTACTCAACGGCGGCACGATTCTCATTGGCGGAGGCTCTACGAGCTCCAGCGGCGCTGCTCATGCGAGCGCAGAAATCTACGATCCGGTCGCAGGAACGTTTTCCGCCACCGGCAGCATGGCCGCCGCTCGCTTTTTCCAGACCGCAACACTGCTGACCAATGGAACGGTGCTGGTTTCGGGCGGCAGGAACTCCACCGGCATCCTGGCCAGCCAGGAGTTATTCGATCCCGACAGTGGGACTTTTGCGGCGACGGCAGATATGACCACTCCCCGCGATCCATTCACGGCTACACTGATCACCACTGGGGTAAACCTCGGTTCGGTTCTGATGACCGGAGGACAAACCTCAGGTGTCAAGGCAATAAACACCACGGAGTTATACGAACCGATTACGTTGAAAAGTGTGAAAATCAAGGAGATCAACGTAACTCCGGGTCTTGCGGGTGTTTTACCGGGTGCTACTCAGCAATATACCGCTGTGGGATCTTACGTCAGCGGTGGCGAACTGCTCTCAGAGACTTTGGTCTCGGTAACCTGGACTTCATCCACACCCGCTGTCGCCGCGATCGGCGGACGCACTGGTTTAGCCCTGGGCCGTGCTATCGGGACCACTAACATTGTTGCCAGTCTTGGATCGGTGAGCAGCCCTGCCCAGGTACTGTTTGTGTCTGCGCCCACTTGCCTTTATGAGTTTGGGCCCGGGGGGGTGGCATCAGGGGCCCCCTTTGATCTTGCGCCGGGAAACGCACTGCAGCTCAGCGCATTGGCACTATACACAACAGACCAGTGCGACAATCTCTCGTTTGTCGGGTTTAGTGTGGATCAAACGACCGAAGCGACGTGGACTTCGTCTGCGCCCAGCGTTGCTACTGTCAGCTCGAGAGGGGTGGTAACGGCAGTATCCGTGGGAACCACGAAGATTCAGGCGACTTATGGCGGCGTCGCTGCTCTGCCATTAACTGTAACGGTGCTCGCGGTGGCTTCAGTTGAGGTGACGCCGGCCAACACCTCAGCCATTTTGCCGAACGGCACCACCAAACAGTTCGAGGCAAATGCTACTCTCTCAAACGGCGACATTAAGTTTGGGGTAACAGGAGTTACCTGGAGTTCCTCATCCTCGAGCGTGGGGACAATCAGCTCCGCGGGCCTATTCACACCCGTGGGACCGGGAACCACAACGATTCGGGCGGTCTACGATGGCGTCACCGGTTCAACAGCTTTTACCATACCGAGTCTGGCTTCAGTTGCAGTGACGCCGGCGAATCTTGTCGAACTCCGTGGAAGCTCGCAGCAATTCACCGCAACCGGAGTCTTCGCCGACGGCGAGACGCAGGACTATACCTCGATCGCGAAGTGGAGTTCCTCTGCGAACAGCGTGGCCACAATCAGCTCAACAGGCCTTTCCGCCGACGTGGGTTCGGGCCCCACCATCATTCAAGCAATGGTAGCGCCTGTGATCGGTTCCACAACCGTGCCTGCCGTCACCGGTTCCACAACGCTCACCGTAGCGGATGCCGGTTTTGTTCCTACCGGCGGCCTGAACAGCGGACGCTACTTTCACACTGCCACACAGCTTGACGACGGATCAGTTTTGATTGCCGGCGGAGTTGACGCAACTGCAACTGGCCTGACCAGTGCGGATTTGTACGATCCCGCCACAGGAAAATTTACTCAGACGGGAAACCTGTTGATTGGACGGGCGGGCCATACGGCGACTCTGCTGAACAATGGAAAAGTGCTAATTACCGGAGGCGTAAGCCAGTTTGGCGAGAATGGCAATCCCGATCTGGACATCTTCCCATACGACTCGCTGAACTTCATCTACAGCCTGGCCAGCGCGGAACTTTATGATCCGGCCACCGGAGAATTCACCGCAACGGGGAACATGAATCTAGCGCGTTCAGGCCACACGGCGACGCTGCTGAACAATGGAATGGTTCTGATTGCGGGGGGTGCCGGCGACCATAACAACGGCGGCGTTGCCACTGCCACCGCGGAGCTGTACGATCCGGCGACCGGAACTTTTACTCCGACAGAGAATATGATTTCCGCGCACGAGTCTCACACGGCCACGCTGCTGAACAATGGAATGGTTCTGATTGCGGGAGGCAACAAACTTGCTTTTGGAGTCGGGAATGTTTTGGCCAATGCGGAACTGTACGATCCCATCACAGGGATCTTCACTTCGACAGGCGAAATGTCTTCCCCACGCGAATACCAAACGGCGACGCTGCTGAACAACGGAACGGTTCTGGTCTCCGGGGGAGATGCTAACGGCTATAGCACCGCGTTGGATGACGTTTCCCTAAATGTGCTGGCTACGAGTGAGCTGTACAATCCGGCGACCGGAACCTTTACGCCCACCGGCAGCATGGCGAACGCGCGCCACATGCACGCTGCCACTCTTTTGAACAATGGAGAGGTTCTGATTGAAGGGGGTGACAGCGACGACAACCCGTTGGTCAGTGCGGAACTTTACGATCCCAGCGCTGGAACTTTCAGCCTCACCGGCGAGATGGCCAACGCGCGCATCCTTCACACGGCAACGCTGCTGAGCAACGGAAATGTGCTCATTGTGGGAGGCGCGGCAGGAGATATCGCTGACTTCGGCGCCTCCGTGGCCGCGGCAGAGTTGTTCGAACCAGGCACACTCACTCCTCCGGGGCTCGTGTCGATTGCCGTAACGCCGGCGAACCCCTCATTAACCGTGGGAGAGACTCAACACTTCATTGCCACCGGAACATTCAGCGACAACAGCAGGCAGCAGCTTGCCTCGGTGAACTGGAGTTCCTCCGACAGCGCCGTCGCCACAGTCAGCAGCGACGCGAGTAATGCAGGGACAGCGACCGGCATCACCGCGGGATCGGCCACCATCACGGCCAGTGCGGGCTCGGTGAGCGCCTCTACAACTCTCAACGTCACCGCGCCCGTTGTTGCGACCAGCAGTCTGACTTTTCCGCGATACGTTCACACAGCCACGCTGCTGCAGAATGGAACGGTCCTGATCGCGGGCGGAAACAACAGCGTAAGCGCCGTAGCCAGCGCTCTGGCTACATCGGAGATCTACAATCCAACCGCCGGAACCTTTGCCCTCGCCGGCGCAATGACCGCTCCTCGCTTCTCTCACACGGCCACGCCGCTGGCCAACGGATTGGTGCTCATCGCCGGAGGTGCGGGCAACAGTGGACCGCTGGCCAGCGCGGAGCTCTACAATCCGGCCACCGGTAAGTTCACATCCACCGGCGATATGACAGTTGCGCGACAGAACCACTCCGCCACGTTGCTGCCCAACGGCATGGTTCTGATTGTCGGCGGCAACGACAGCCAGTACCTGTCCAGTGCCGAAATATACAATCCCGCCACCGGAACCTTCACAGCCACAGGGAGCATGAGTACGCCGCGCCAACTCCACACCGCGACACTGCTCAACAACGGAATGGTACTGATTGCGGGAGGGGAAAACGCCGGCACCACGTTAGCCAGCGCTGAGCTTTACAACCCCGGCGATGGGACGTTCACGCTTACCGCCAGCATGAACTCAGCGCGCGTCGCGCATACCGCAACGCTGCTGAACAATGGAATGGTCCTGCTTGCCGGCGGCCAGGACAACAATGGCAATGTCTTGGGGACTGCCGAGCTGTACAACCCGGCCAATGGAACATTCTCCCTCACGGGCAGCATGACCGTGACGCGCGAGTTCCATACGGCTACGCTGCTGAACAATGGAATGGTGTTACTCGCGGGCGGCAAGGATTTCACACTTACCCAGGACGTCCTTTCCGGCACAGAGCTCTACGATCCAAGCACCGGAACCTTCACCACAGCAGTCGCCATGACGACATCGCGCTACTACCACACGGCCACGCTGCTGAACAACGGAACTGTCCTGCTTGCGGCTGGAGAAACCTTCGAGAATAGTAACAGCGTCCTGGCCGCACTGGCGAGCGCAGAACTGTTCACACCAACGTCGTTGACCCCGCCCGGACTCATTTCAATTGCCGTGACGCCGGCGAGTCCCTCCATCGCTGTTGGCGCTACGCAACCCTTGATTGCTACCGGAATGTTTAGTAACAACAGCACGGAGCAGCTCGCATCGGTGACTTGGAGTTCGTCCAACACCGCGGTTGCAACGGTCAGCAACGACTCTGGCAATGCTGCGTCCGTTTTCGGCGTTGCCCAGGGAACAGCAACCATCACAGCCGGCGCGGGCTCGGTGACCGGTTCAGTAAACCTCGCCGTAGGAGAGCCGGTGGTTCCGTCTCTGACATCCATTTCGGTGACGCCGGCAAATCCCTCGATAACTCTTGGGAACAAACAACAATTCACTGCGACCGGAACATTCAGCGACAGCAGCAAGCAGAACCTGACCGCCTCGGTTACTTGGGCCTCGGCGGCGACCTCGACGGCGACGATCGCCGCCGGCGGCCTGGCAACAGGCGCGGGCGTAGGGACCAGTTCGATCAGCGCAACCTTGGGAACGGCCTCCGGCTCCACGGTGTTGACGGTCACGGCGCCCGCGCTGGTCTCGATAGCGGTCACCCCCGCCAATCCTTCCATCGCCAAGGGCCAGACGCAGCAGTTCACGGCGACAGGCACCTACAGCGACAGCAGCACGCAGAACCTGACCAACTCTGCAACGTGGACTTCGTCTGCGACCGGTGTGGCCACGATCAGTGCAACAGGCCTGGCGACCAGCGCCGGAACCGGGCCAACCACAATTCAGGCCGCTTTGGACGGCATCACCGGTTCGGCAACGCTGACCGTAACTTCCGTACCCGTGGTTGAATCGATTGCAGCCACCAGCGGAACCCCGCAAACCGCAACGGTCGGCACAGCGTTTGCAGCCCCACTAGTTGCGACCGTCATATCAAACGGATCGCCGGCCAGCGGAGTGCTGGTCACCTTCACCGCTCCGGCAGCGGGCGCAAGCGGAACATTCGCCAGCGGAGTGAATACTGCAACCACTGACGCCAGCGGCGTGGCCACCTCAGCTGTTTTCACGGCGAATGCGACCACGGGCGCGTATACCGTGACCGTCTCGGCTACGGGCACCTCGTCGACGGCCGGCTTCAGTCTCACCAACACCGCGGCAGTAGCGACTTCGACCAGTTTTTCGTTCTATCTCAGTGGGCTGGAAGTCGAACGAGGAGGTGCCAACTTCTACACCCTCGCAGGCTCCGTGTCCATTGATGCGAATGGCAACGTTCTGGCCGGCGAACAGGACTACAACGACGCACTTGGACTCACATCTCCGCAGCCTTCTGGCGACACAATCACCGGAGGAGCGCTCACGGTGAATGCCACTACCGGCCAGGGAACGCTCACCTTGATCACCAACAATGAAAAACTCGGCACAAGTGGAGCGGAAACACTCGGTGTCCAGTTTGTGAACCTCAACCACGCTCTCATCGTTCAGTTTGACGGGACGGCAACATCAAGCGGAAGCATGGACCTGCAAACGCTGCCGGCCAGGCTCAGCGGAGGGTTTGCGTTCACCCTTTCCGGAGAGGACCCTAACCTAACTCCTCTCGTGTACGGTGGCGTATTCTCCATCAGCGGCACCGACATTCAGAATGGTGCCTACGACGAGGAAGATGATGAAAACGCTCCGGTGCTCGGGCAGCCGTTCACTGGGACGATCTCAGCGCCCGACGGCTCTGGGCGCGGTACGATCACCGGTACCGATCTAGGCGGCAGCCCGCTAACAATCAACTATTACATCGTCGGCCCTGAAGCCATTCGGCTCATCGACGTGGATGCGGACGACACGGCAGTCGGGTCCGCCTTTGGACAAGGCGCTGCGACATTTAGTGCATCATCGCTCGGGAGGGCCGTGTTCGCCGTCCAAAGCAACTCAATTGGGTCTCTCTTCACACTGGCCGCCATGTTGACCACGGATCCCGGCGGCGGGACCTTCCAGGGGGTCGCAGATTACGACAATTCGTCTGGCAACATCTCGAGCGCCTTGCCGATCTCAGGCACCTATTCCATCGCGAGCAATGGATATGGAAACCTGACAATCCTTGAACTGAATGACGAACCTTGCCCACTCGGGATTTACATGATTGACCCGAATCTCAACTTGAACGATCCGAATAACACGGACAGTGGATTGGGAGGTGCTTTAGTCGTCAATCTGGATCAGTTTATTGGCAGCGGCGGCTCAGGGGTTCTGATTCCGCAGACCGATACCTCTGCCCTAAGCTTTGTGGGGAACTATGCCTTTGGAGCGCAAGACTACAACGATCTGAATGACGGCGCCAATGGTCCGGAGTTCGACTTTGTCGGACAGGGATCGGTTAGCAGTGGAACGTTATCAGGAACCGGGCTTCTCAGCGATCCGTTCTTCACGTTGCTCGGGTCTCCCAAAGAATCCACCACATATTCCGAGGTAGGATTTTCCGGAACTCCCCTCGCGGACCCGAACAATGCGGGGCGCTATACGATGTCATCGAATAACGCCACGCCAAACCCGTTCGTCATCGCGCTCCCCACAGATCCGAGCTCACGGACCGATTTCAACGTAGTCATCTATCAGGCAAGTGGTGACCAGTTGTTCATGATGGGCGAAGATACTTTCGGCAGTTTTCTTGGCCCCCTGGAGCAGCAAGGGTCGGTGACAGGCCTCTCCCAGGCAAGAGGAACCAAATCCGAAACAAGAACCGCGCAACATCGTTAGCTCAATCCCAAAAAGTGGCACCGCCAAGACTAACCGGGTGTGCCCCTTGAGCGAAAGAGATCTGAAACGTCTTGGCGCTGTCGCTGATAGGTCAAAAACTTCCGGAGAGGGTCGTGCCTTTACCGGTCGGGGATCAACCGAACAAATGATAGAGATTCGTGCCGGCGAAAGCTGACACTGCCAGCTGGGATCCTCGATTGGCGCTCCGCTGCCGTTGTACTAAGCGAACGTCTGGTGGCAAATACCAGGGTAGTGGCCGAATGGCCCCTATCCGTCAGTGATATGGTTTGACCCTGTCAAGATCTGCGAATCGCTGGTGTTGTTCTTGTATTTGTGTTTTCGAGGCCAGAATCAGCAGCAGCCGTGGCAAGTATGAAAGCCAACTGGCGGGCCATTCTAGGTTTTGAACGACAGGGTTCTGTGCGACACTACCCGGACATCGCTGCCGGGCGATCTCAATCTCCGTTTTTCGGCTAAAGAGTCGTAGCGCAACGCAAAAGCTCTCCACCCGTTTTCGCTCATCCGTGATCGCCCCGTTTTGCACGTACTTCGCCGTATTTATGCGGCCCACGAAGTCTTCTACTTAGTTAGAAACACGATCTACTAACGCCTTGAGAAGGCCCACGTCTGCCGCCCCGACTATTATTCGTGGCTGCAATCCACTTGGGATAATAGTCGTTAGCCTTGATCGGAAATGCGTCGGGGCGAGTCCTCGCAGCTCGACCCTGTTCGGCCGCTGGTGCCCCGAGGCATTTTCGATAAGGAGACTAGAAGGAAGGCGGTGGCAGTGGCGGACGCTGCTATGGAGCTAATGGCGCGAACTGGCCTGCACGGGTAGGGCAAAGAGGCTGGAGTACCCGGGCCGGATCATGCGGGAAGGCAGAAAGGTCTCCCAGGATGGAGCGATTTCGTGAACTGCATGCAAGCAAGAACAGTTGATTAGTCCGCAACTTCGCGCTGAAGGCACAGGTGTGCGTTGACGTGGGGTCACATCTTCGCAGGCCGTTGGATGGTGTTGGAGTCATGAAGTGTCGGGACCTCGAAATGCCAGCTGTTGTGAAGTGAGGTTGGGCCCGATGTTCATGTTGGCGCCGCATCGTGGGCAGCGCCATGTGGCTAGTGCGGACCCGGGAAGCGGCGGTGGCGGAGTCTTCGAAGCGAGCTGCTGGCGGGCGAGGGCGATGAGGGCAGCCCGGGGTGCGTTGGCGAGATAGCCGAAGTGGCGGATGCGAACGAAGCCCCTGGGTAGTACATGTTGACAGAAGCGGCGCAGGAACTCGCTTGCGGTGAGCGTCATGATGCGCTGCTTGTTGCCATGTGCATAGTCTTTCCATCGGAACCGAACTTGGTGACCATCGAAGCTGAGCAGGCGTTGGTTGCTGATGGCGACGCGATGGGTATAGCGGCCGAGATAGCGCAACACGCGGACGGGATCACCGAAGGCAGGCTTAGCGTAGACCACCCAGTCGTCCTTGAGCAGCGCGCGCACAAGCGTTGAAGGACAGTCGATGCGTCGCTGACGGAGTGCCTTTTGGAGGAGAGCAAGGTACTTGCCGCGAAAGACGCGGCTGAGAACCTTCACGGGCAGAAAAAAGGCATATTTGGGATGAACCCAGCGCGAGTAGCTTGGATCGAAACCACCGGCGGGGATGACGCAATGGAGGTGAGGATGCAAGCGCAGGTTCTGTCCCCAGGTGTGCAGAATGCTGAGGAAGCCGATCCTGGCTCCGAGGTGCTTGGGGTCGGCTGCGACTTCAAGCATGGTCTGGGCGCTGGCGCGGAAGAGCAGATCGTAGAGTAGCCGAGGATGTCGCTGACACAGCGGATTCAATGCGTGAGGCAGAGTAAAGACGACATGGAAGTATGGCAAGGGGAGCAGGTCCTGCTCGCGCCGCGCAAGCCAGCGCTGGCGCGCCTGTGCCTGACACTTCGGGCAGTGCCGATTGCGGCACGAGTTGTAGGAGATGGCATGGAGATCGCACCGCGAGCAGGAGTCCAGATGGCCTCCGAGCGCGGCCGTTCGACATGCGGTGATGGCCCGCAACACGCTGAGCTGTTGATAGCCCAGCCAGGAGTGGTTCTGTTCTCGAAAGCAGTCACCCTGGATGCGAAGGATGTCGGCCACCTCTACGGGGGGGCGACTCATTTATCTTTTTTCCGGTGATACTCGCGGGATACTTGGCTAACGCTCGATAGTTGCAAATGCTCCAGCGGGTTGGGCGCGGTCTGCAGGTGTCGCAGCGATAAATGGAGATACCGGGCAGTGGTCTCGAGATCCACATGACCGAGCAGGACCTGAATCGTACGTAGGTCTGCTCCCGCCTCGAGTAAGTGGGTCGCCCAGCTGTGGCGTAAGGTGTGAGGCGTCACATGCTTGGTGATGCGCGCATGGAGGGCGGCCTCTTTACACGCGTACCAGACGGTCTTGTCCGAGATGGGCTTGTCTGGACCGTGGTGGCCTGTGCTGCTGGGGAAAAGGTAGGTGCGGGGCTTTTTCCAGCGCCAGTACTCGCGTAGCGTTTCCAGCAGAGCCGGGCTGAGAGGGAGATCTCGACCGGCGCCACCCTTACCGCGCTCCACGCGGATCATCATGCGCCGGCTGTCGATGTCGCTCACCTTGAGCAGCGATACTTCTGTCCTCCGCATGCCTGTGCCGTAAAGCGTCATCAGCAGAGCCCGTTGCGTTAGGTTGCCGGCGGCATCGATAAGCCGCGCGACTTCCTCCAGGCTGAGCACCGTCGGCAGCCGGCGCCGGTCCTTCGGATAGGGCAACTCCTCTCGGAACTCGCGTCGCTTGAGGGTTCGAACGAAGAAGAACCGCAGCGCGGCAACGCGCGCCACCACGCTTCCCACCGCCAGCTTGCGTTCTGTGAGCAGATAGGCTTGATAGCTTCTGAGCTCATCTGGCCCAAGCCTGTCTGGGGATTTTCCGAAGTGTTTAGCAAACTGCTCAACGGCACGTAGATAGCCACGGATCGTGCTCTCGGAGTAGTTGCGCCGCTGCAGCTCTTCCAGCATCCGCCTGCGTAGGTTGGTCACAAGAATCTCCTTCCTTGTGAATCAACCTATCGCAGCCACCGCCGCTCGCGGCTGCACATCGAGGCAGTGTCCGCCGCGCCAGCGGCTTCGTTCTAGTCGGCATGTCGGACACTTGTCGTCTTGCGGCTGCCGGCAACACTGAACCACCGCAGCAAGGTTCGAGCATTGGTATCGCGTAGATGTGCTCTGCGAATGGATTGGCATCAAAGTCTAGCTGATGTACGATGTTGTTGTTCCGCTCGGATCCCTGCGGCGGAACACTCGAGTTGCTTCCGTGCGGGCTGCTTGGAGGTGACCTCGTGAAACTATTCAGAAAGAACAAATCGAAGTATTACTGGTATGACTTCACGGTGCGTGGCGAGCGCTACCGCGGATCAACCAAAGAAGCCAACGAAACGAGAGCGCAAAAGGCTGCTGCTCTCAAACTCGCTGCTGTAATCAAGGGCAGCGACCCGCTAGATAAGAGGCCGCACATACTTCGTGAATACTCGAAGGATTTCCTGCAATGGGTGGAAACGGGACGGCTCGAGTCCGACACCCGCCGGTATTACAGAAACGGCTGGAGGCTTCTGAAGCAGACGAAGATCGCCGCAACGCGCATGGACCTTATCACCAAAGACGAGGTCGAGAAGTTGCAGTTTCCCGGATCGGCCTCGTACGGCAACAACGCGCTTCGAACTCTGAGGAGAATGTATTCCAAAGCCAAGGAGGACAAGCTGATCTTTGAGGTTCCCGACTTTGCGCTCTTCAAGGAACACGGGCGGTCGCTCCGCCTGAACGATGAAGCGGAAAGGAGGCTGTCAGCGGTGGCCATGCAGCCGCTGATGGACATCATCGTTGTGATGCGCGACACCGGAATGCGCAACGCTCGCGAACTCTACTGCATGCGGGTGGAGAATGTGGGCTTCGATGCCGGCACGATTTTCACGCCGGACAGCAAGTCGGAGTCCGGCCGCCGCTTCATCCCCATGAGCAGTCGCGTGAAGCAGATTATCGAAGTGCGCTGTGCGGGACGGAGCGAGGGCTGGGTCTGGATGTCGCGTTATAAGGGAAGGCACATTGGGGAAGGGATGGTGTACCGGCAGTGGGTGCGGGCGAGGCAAGCCGCGGGGCTACCCCGCGAACTCGTCCTCTACTGTGCGCGCCACGACTTCGGCAGCTTCGTGTTGGCGAAGACCGGAAATTTGAAAGCTGTTATGAACGCAATGGGCCACGATGACGTCAGAAGCGCCATGGTCTACCAGCACCCGGAAGGGGAAATCATTCGCAACGCCTTAAACGCACGGCACATTTCGCGACCCACCGTGCCCGACGACAACCAGGCAAATGCTTGATCCTAATTTGGATTGGTCCCCAAAGAGCCTTTCGAGCATGCTGATGCCGGATCAGTATGCCGGAGCGTGCCATGGACCGTCAGCCCGCACTTAAATGACGTCTGCTCTTCTACCAGGTCCGGAAGCAAAACCTGCGCCTTACAGGCTCGCTCGCTTCAGAAGCGGAAGAATCTGCATCGCATTCTGGACGGGCTGTCCATCTGCAAACGAGAGGCCGGCCCGGATTGCCGGTCTTGATCCAGACACAGGACAAGGGAATTACGCTGCCAACAGGAAACGTGAGAATGATGTTGGTCATGACGTCCTCCTTCCGGCACAAGGCGTTATGCAGGCAGGCGCGCCAATGGATGGTCCGCGTCGCAAACGCCAGTTCGCCAGACTTTAGGAGGGGTGGGTAGAACCTCCGGCATTCTTGAAGTCCGGAGGGTTTTTGCTCACTCACTCAAACAGGATCATGCACTGTGAGTAGCGAGCAGCGGCTAGCTGGCGCTAGTCGAGATCCTCACCGTCACAGCGTGGGAAAGCACTCCAGCATCGCGGAGGTTCTAACGCAGCTTCGGTTTTCATCGTGTTCATCGCGACGCTCTCAACGTGCCAGGAGTCCATCGCTCATTTCCTTGCACCATACCCCCTCTCTTGCTCTTTATCTGAGCTATACAATCGCATCAAAATGCCAGGCGACCTTCAGAGCCTAAGTCTTTTGTTGCCAACTATTTCTTTGGGTATGCCGCGGTGGATTCGAAACTACGGGATGGCCTGAACCCCCTTGGTTATTGAGAAACTCCCCAATTCTGCGCCGGTCCGCCTGTCCAGCCCCGAAGCTACTGGAAAAAGCTCTCCTCGAAATGAATATCTGCCGATAAGGGTAAATGCACCAACCGTTGAGGAGACGGGCTTAAAGGTGAACTCTGGGGAGAAATCGGAAACCTTTGAAGGAACCACTACCGCTGAGGCCGGAGTCTGCAATCCGTGCGCGTGCGATAACTGCCTGCAGGCGCCAACTTCAGGTGAAGTCATCGCTCAGAGCACCGGAATCGCTTCCGTCCTTGAACATGCCGATCAGGCAGAAGGTAGACGCGAACGAATCCTCGACCTATTATGCCGGTTCCATGTTCCGGCCTCGGGCATAGCGCTTCCGTTCTTTGCCAACAATATGATCGCTTGTCTCCGCCTCGCAGTCGCCGATCAAAGCGCCGACGAAACGCATCTTCGGCCGATCCTTGACGATATTGAATGGCTTGCAACCTCGAATGATGTCGCCGATGCCTGCCCTGTACCGAAACTACGTGAAGGAAACCCGACGTTCGGGCATTGCGCCACATACACGCCCCACTATGCCGCCATTTGCCAAATCATCCTTCCCGCGCGCGGAATCCCTCCCGATCCGAACAAAAACAAGGCTCTCGCGACTCTCCAAGCCCAGCTCTTTCTCTTATTAACAGGGACTCCGCTGGCTCCGGAGCAGGTCGCGGCCTACGAGGAGAGCGTGCGGCTCGGGCAATCATTGCCGCCGCTCAGCGAATCCGCCTGCGCAGCGTTTCGAGGCATACGCTACCTCGCAAAGCCTTTTCGTGAAGTTGCGGACATCCTCGACCAGTTGCCTCGTGGGCTATCCCCATTGGATTTTGTCGCGGAACTGCGCAAGATCACAGTCCCAGAGTCGACCGAAGCGACACGAAGGTTCCACGAACTACGCGAACATCTTGAGTTTCTGCTGGCGCACGCTCCGCGTCTCAAAGAGCTGCGTGCTACTCAAAGGCCACCCGAGTCCAAGAGAGCATCCGGTTCGGGCGGCCCCGACCTTGCAAAAACGCGCGTCTCCCGTCACCGTGTTCACGCCCGTCGTCTCAAGCCGCGGGTCGAGCCCAAGATTGCCCGCGCCTGCGCTGAGTCGGATGCCACACCGGATGAAATTTCCGCAGATGATCAGCTCATCGTCGGTGATTCCGATGATCCGAACGACGATCCGGTACGCCTGGAACTGCTCACCCGCGCGCAATTACGCAGCATGCACAAGCCGATCGAGACGATGCCCTGGAACGTGCGCGGCTTGTCGGATCGGGAACTCACACCCTTATTGCAAGAAGCTGCCCGGGAAGCAGGCTACCCCAACGCCGAGAGCACCGTCGACGCCAAGCGCCTCACAGCGCATTGCGTGCTACTGATCATGCTGTTCACCTCCCGCACTTTCGAAGAGGCCTGCGAATCTATGCTGTACGGGCCGCGCGCCCAGGCCCCGCAGGCGGAGCTGGCCGTTCATTTTGCTGACGACCCCGCCGAAGATAGGCTTCGGCTGGTTGCAATCAAACCGGATTACGCAACCCCTGAGCCGGAACCTGCTGACAATGTTCATCAACCGTCCGGCTTCGTGTGGCTTCCGTTGCCCTCATTGCTTAGTCTCGTGCTCCGCGCGGCACTCTCTCCGTCAAACCCGGCACTGGACCTGGCGACCCCGCGCCAGCTCTGCAACCCGACATCCGAAGTGCGTGAGCAAGTCTTGGATCTTCTTGCGGATCTCGATCCGAGCGGTCGCGTAAGTCTCTCGAGGCTACGGTCGACCTTGCCCGCGCGCATATGGGAGCGTACTGAGGGCGATCTCACATTGGCCAGCTTGCTCTCTGGACATAAACACGAATTGATCAACGCCGAACTGCACTACGACGGAACCACCCTGCGCAGCCTAGCCACGTTGTATCGGGAGGTAACTGAGTCATGATCCACGCTGCCCTGCCCGGATTATCACGTCCCTCGAAACCGATCGATACATTCATTCCGGAAGGCTATGTGGGCAGCCGCAACACTCCGACTCTGCCCGAGTTGCGGGAAGCCATCGCCAACATTCGCGCAATTGCGCTTCAGCTCTTTGAGTTCGCGCCGAACGATTGGAACTTGGACAACCTGGAATTCATCAACTCCTACAACGCGGTCGCAGCATGGGTTACGCTGCGGACCGGGTACGCATGCGGCATTCGCGCAATCACCACTCCATTGCCTTGGGCTCGCAATATCCATCCGGTCTATGGCATCACTAAATGGAGCGACAAAGATAACCCGTCCGGCTATCACACCAGAATCCTCTGGGTTCCGAACGACGTACGGCTTGAGTTGGGTGCCTATCAGCGGCTGCTTTCACGCCTTTCGAAGAAGTTCAATTTTGGCGGAAAATGGAGCAGGATTGCAGGATTCATGATCGAGCCGCAACGCAAGCGACCGGATCTCATCCGGCCGCGTTCTCTTGAGACCTACCTCGGTGACCTGTACCCCTGGCCATGCAACAGTCATCGCCGTGTGGGCCGGCAGTGGCTCCGCGGACGGGTATCGCCGTCCATCGCTTTTTTCTATATGGGACACTGGTCCGCTGAACAGGAGCCCTGGCGTCAGTGTGCGGGCCGCTCTTTGCATTCAATTTGCAAAGAGCTTGAAAGTCATATTCCGTCCCTCCTCACCGATCTGGGCCTCACTCCTTTGCCTTGGGAGAAACTCAAAGATGGAAAATGAACAGACCATTGAGGCCGTGTGGCAGCTCCTGTCCCGAAGGCTGAAGGATTCGGATCGAAATACAGCCGATGAATTGCGCAACTGGCTCGCGCGACAGCAGGATAATCCTGTTGCGAAAGCGGTGGTAAACGATCCAACTTCAGGATGGACGGCGAGCGAGATGAGAAGGCTCCAGCAACAGTTGGTCAACGATTTCCGCCCTGCCAAACGCGCCGCGGTCATGCATCTGTGCCTCAATGTCCTGGTGAAGTGTTGGACTCAGG
>Ga0302319_10009551_pt1 | contig 18632 bp, 14 predicted proteins | sample Bog_T0_2_FD_203319 | JGI IMG/M metagenome (GOLD analysis project Ga0302319, IMG submission 203319) | Peat permafrost microbial communities from Stordalen Mire near Abisko, Sweden - Bog_T0_2 | ecosystem: Environmental > Terrestrial > Soil > Wetlands > Peat | place: Sweden: Abisko, Stordalen Mire... | reverse complement strand
ATCGTCACCCGCGACACGATGGTTCAACTTCCCGGATTCCGCATGAACCTGACTACGGCGCTGGCCAAGAGCAACAATCTCTACTTTGAAGAGATGGGCCGCGAGCTTGGCTTTGAGCGCGTCCACCACTACGCAACCCAGTTTGGCCTCGGCGAGTTGGCCGGCTACAACATCCGAGGCGAACAGCTCGGCGAGTATCCGGATCTACCCATCCCCGAATCGCAGGGCGGTGTTGGCCGCATGTGCAGCTTCGGCCAGGGCGTCTCGCTCACTCCGCTGCAGCTTGGCTCGCTGGTCGCTGCCATCGCCAACGGCGGCACGCTCTACTACCTACAGCACCCCAATACTCCAGACGAAGCCGCGAACTTCGAACCTCGCGTCAAGCGCGCCCTCAAGATCGCGCCTTACATTCCTGACGTAGTAGACGGCATGGAGGGCGCAGTCGATTACGGCACAGCGCGTAGCCTGCACACCAACTTCACCGCACTGCCGGTATTCGGAAAAACCGGCACCTGCTCCGACAATGGAACGCGCTTCGGCTGGTTTGCATCCTTTTCCGAGTCCCCTCAAGGCAGTCTGGTGACGGTCTTTTTCCTCGAAGGCGGCCGCGCCACCTTCGGCCCCCGCGCGGCAGAGCTTACCGGTGTCTTCTACAAGAATCTCCTCGAAAGCGACTACTTCTCGCAGATGAATCAGGAAGCGAAGGCTCACACCGCATCCGGCTCGCACACAGGAACAGGCGCATCGCAGTAATTCACGCCGGCCAATGAATGCAGAGATGCCGCCCCGGCAGCTTGCCGAGGCGGCATTTTTTCAGATTCCAATCTTTTGCAACGAATACAAAAACAAAATCATCCTATTCTAGACGCCCTTCCCCATCCTCCCGGCGGAACAGCACAAGACTGCTCAAAGAACAGGAGCCCGGCCCCATGGAACTACCCACTCACTTTCTCTTGCTCTACGGCTATATCCTGTTGTTTGCGTGGGTTCTCTTTGAACAGTTGGGTATGCCGCTGCCTGCTACTCCGGTGCTGCTTGCCGCCGGGGCGCTGTCCGTCGACGGTTCCATCCGGCTACACTGGGCATTCCTCGCCGCGCTTGCCGGCGCTCTTCTCTCAGACGTCACCTGGTTTCTGGTCGGCCGCAGGTTAGGCCATCACGTACTGCGCCTCTTATGTAAACTCTCGCTTGAGCCAACCACCTGCGTCCGGCGCACGCAGGACTCCTTCAGCCGCCGCCGCGCCATCACGCTGCTGACCGCAAAGTTTGTTCCCGGCCTGGGCACGCTTGCCCCTCCCATCGCAGCGCAAAACGGAATGGGCTTTGGCCCGTTTCTTTTTTTTGACGGCATCGGCGCAGCGATCTGGGTTGCCACGCTTCTCGTCGTAGGCCGCTTATTCGGCGATGCCATCAATCGCAACCCAAGCCTTCTGAATTGGATCGGCCGCTTCTCCGGCGCCATCCTCATTCTCGGCATCATCGGATTCTTTGTCGCCCGCCTGATTCGCCGCCACAACGTGCTCAAGAGTCTCGCTGCCGCGCGCCTCGAACCCGCTGCGTTGAAGAGCCAACTCGATGCCGGCCAGCCGGTCTACATCATCGATCTCCGCCACCCCCTCGAACTCGTGGTCGAGCCCTTCAAGCTTCCCGGCGCAATGCACTTCTCGCCGGAGAGCCTTTCCGTGCGGCATCAGGAGATTCCCCGCGACCGCGACGTGATTCTCTACTGCACCTGCCCCAGCGAGGCCTCAGCCGCCAAGACCGCCATGGCGCTGCACAAACTGGGCATCGAGCGCGTTCACCCGCTGCGCGGCGGGTACGACGAATGGAAGCGCCTCGGATTCCCGCTCGACGAGGTTTCACCAGCATCGAGCCTTGCCTCAGTGGGCTGACCGGGCATTACCAAGGGGCGCGCCAGGTATCCGCCAAGTCACCGATTTCAACAAAATTTATGCTCTCCTGATTGACTAGTTCGCCTACTCGCGCTAATCTCAGCGCAGATAACGAATTGGTCGCCTTCGCCAATACGCGCTCCCGCCAGCCAGCCCAGGCAATCGGCATACATGTGCGCTGTCCGCTGAACATTCCCAAGAGTTCCCTAATTTCAAAGTTCGCCCTGCAACCTGGCCCGTGCCGCGTCATCCGCCGCTCGTCGACTGCTGGGTTGCTGCGCCTCTTGTATTCTCCCGGCACCGCCGATAGCTTCCCCATGATTTTGCCCATGATTTTGCTTGTCCTGCCGGCCCCGGCTCTAAAGGCTCGATTCCGGCATTCATTCACCCGAACGCACCGCACTGGAGGACATAGAATCCTTTGAAGATCGCACTCGAGATCACGCCCAACCTTGAGCCCCTTTATGGGACCCGCGATGAAAACCTCAGGCTGATGGAAGACTCACTCGGCGTTCGCATCGATCTCCGATCCGATGCCGTTCACGTTCAGGGTCCAGACGCAGCAGTCACTCGCGTCGAGCGTATCTTCAAAGACTTCGAAGCCCTGCGAAAGCAGGGCGTGCATCCGCACAACGGCGAGCTCAACGGCATGTTGAAGCTGGTCGTCGCCGATCCGGCCACCACCCTCAAGTCCATCGCCGACTCCGGCAAGCAGCGCTCGGCCGGCGTAAAGCGCACCGTGACACCGCGCTCCGTGAATCAACGCAAATACGTTGAAGCCATCGAGCAAAATGACATGACCTTCGGCGTCGGCCCTGCCGGTACGGGTAAAACCTATCTAGCCGTAGCCATGGCCGTCTCCGCCTACAACGCCAAAAAGGTGAGCCGCATCGTGCTCGTGCGTCCCGCCGTTGAAGCCGGCGAGCGTCTCGGTTTTCTCCCTGGCACGCTTCAGGAAAAAGTCGATCCCTATCTCCGCCCCCTTTACGACGCCCTCTATGACCTGCTCGATGCCGAAAAGGTTGAAAAGATGTTCGAGAAGAACGCCATCGAAGTAGCGCCCCTGGCCTTCATGCGCGGCCGCACGCTCAGTGACGCCTTCATCATCATGGACGAAGCCCAGAACACCACCATCGAACAGATGAAGATGTTCCTGACGCGCTTGGGCTCGAACTCCAAGGCCGTCATCACCGGCGACATCACCCAGATCGATCTGCCCAACCCGCGCAAGTCGGGGCTGGTGGATGCCATCAACGTGCTCGACGGCGTCGAGGGCATTCACTTCTGCCACTTTGAGGACACCGACGTCGTGCGCCACGAATTAGTCAAGCGCATCGTCCGCGCCTACGAAGGCAAGCCCCAGCAGCAGGAACTGCCTCTCGATGGCGCAGTCTCCTTGAACGGAAACGCAATGGAAGATCGCCCGCAGCCGCAGCCTTCGATTGCCGCAAAGCCGCAGTAAGTTTTGAATACGCGTAGAATTGAACTTGAAGCGGGGCTGAATTGGAAAACTCAGTCCCGCGCACGATGATCCTTCTCGATCCAGATCTGGACCCTGACCCCTCGCCGCGATTCACATCGGCGAAGCACTCCCTTGCCGGGAATTCGCAGCCGCTCCCCTCACCCCGCACCCTCGCCCGATTCCTCAACCTCGCACAGTCCGCGGTTCGACTGCGCGGTGAGGTAACAGTCCTGCTTACCACAGACGCTGCCATTTGCAAGCTCAATAAACAATTCCGCGGCAAGAACAAAGCCACGGATGTGCTGTCTTTCCCGGCAGAGTCGGTCGGGCCCGTCAAGATATCCGGAGATATCGCAATCAGCGTAGACACCGCCCGCCGCCAGTCAGCCGCGCAGTGCCACTCTCTTGCAACTGAAATAAAAGTCCTCATCCTCCACGGCCTGTTGCACCTTGCTGGCTACGACCACGAGATCGACGGCGGAAAGATGGGCCGCCGAGAACGCCTCATGCGCGCAAAGCTGAATCTTCCGCAGGGGCTGATCGAACGAACCGGGGAAAGCCAACCAATCGCACGAAAGCCCCGTAGGGGCGATGGAATCCCAAGCACGAAATCTGCGCGGAGCGCACGCCCATGACGCCGCTCGTAATCATGTACCTCGTGCTGCTCGCGGCCATCGCAACCCTCGCCGCCTATATCCGCCGCGTCTACTCCGAGTTCGGCAAAATCCTCAGCCACGAAGCCCAGGACAATCTCGACGCCTGGGAAGAGCGCGTTGAGCCGCACCTGGGCCTCACGCGCGACCATGCCGCGCTCTCAGCCTCAGTCTTGCAACAACTGACGCTTGGCCTTATCGCACTTGAATTCGGCACAATCCTCTTCGACCGCGCTCCTCAGTTCGACCGCCCAACTCCAGCGGAAATCGCCCAGGCCATTCTCGGCGTGGTGCTGGTCATTGTTGTCTGCCTTCAACTTATCCCGTCGCTGCTGTTCAACCGCACGCGCGGAATGTGGGCGGTGCGCATTCTCTGGCCCATTCGCCTGCTGCTGTGGCTGGTTTCGCCCATTACAGTTTTTATCCGCTTCTTTTTTTCCGTGGCTTCTTTAGCAGAAAAGCCGCAAAGCCGCAAAGAAGAATCCGCCGTCGATGTCGATGCGCTCCTTGAGGCCGGCGAGGAAGAAGGAATTCTTGAGCAGAGTGATCGTGAGCTGGTCCGCTCCGCCGTCGAGTTTGGCGACATGTTGATCCGTGATATCATGACGCCTCGGCCAGAGGTGTTCGCGGTTCCGGAGTCCACCACACTCGAGCAATTTCTCGACCTGCTCAAGGAACACAACTTCTCCCGCGTCCCCGTCTATTCCGGCACGCTCGACAACATCACCGGTATCGCCTTCGCCCACGACCTGCTCCAGATCACGGACGTGGAAGCGCGTACGCGAACCGTAGCCTCCTTGCAGCACCCCGCTGCCTTCGCCCCTGAGACCAAGAAAGGCTACGAACTGCTGCGCGAGATGCAGCGCGCCAAGCAGCACATGTCCATCGTCATCGACGAGTACGGCGGTGTCGCCGGCCTGGTGACAATCGAGAATCTACTCGAAGAGATCGTCGGCGAGATTCGCGACGAGCACGAGAAAGACTCAGCAACCGAGGAGCCGCAGCGTGAGCCCTCGGGTGCATGGGTTGTGCCGGGCAGCTTTCCGGCAGACCAATTAGGCGACCTCTTCGCCGAGCCCATCGAGTTGGACGAGGAATACGAAGCCGCGACGGTCGGAGGACTGGTGAGCGAGATCGCAGGCCGCATTCCGCTCCCCGGCGAAGTACTGGAGCTCAAGTCCATCGGCTTGCGCCTTGAAGTGGTGGCCTCCACCAGCCACAAAGTCGAGCGCGTAAGAGTCTTCCCGCCCACCGAGCCCCAGCCCGACTCAGAAAAGAAATCAGACTAGAGCAGAATCCGAGTAGATGTACCCAACTGCACGCCCGTCAAGTGTCATTTTCCGTAAGAAAATGACACCTTTCACCATCGTCCAATGGGCACTGTTACTCGGATTCTGCTCTAGCCCTCCTCGTACCGATCAAAAGAGAAGCGCCCCATCCCTTCGGCAAGAAGCCTGAAACGATGAGGCGCCGGGCGGTTCGGATTAAAGCAACCCACAAAGGAATGGGTGCCCCCGGTCCCTCGCATTTGGGGACCGGGGTGACGAAGAATTTAGATGTACCATTCTTCTCTCTTCACAACCCTACGGCTTGGCGCAAACAAAGTTCTGCGCTTCCATAATGCTGCCCGTGCCCTTGTACTTGGCGATCTCGGGATAAGGGCAGAGCGGCATGGTGCGATCCACCTTGCCGGCGGTCGAGTGCGAGGCGATAATTTCGTCCGGCGCCTTGCCCTTTTCTACCCAGTCGGAAAGTACCTGCATCTTGTCGTACGCGTTCGGCCCGTATCCGCCCGCGCAGTGCGGCATGGCGGGAATCATGAACAACCGAATGTCGTTGTAGGTCTTGCTGAGCCCGCCGTCGGCCTTTACTACGCCCTCGTACAGAGCGATCTGCTCGAGGGGCGAGATGGCGGGGTCTTCCCAGCCGTGATAGAGAATGATCTTTCCGCCATGAGCGAAGAGCGCCTTCAGCTTCTCGGGGTTCACGGCGTTGATGGTGTTATTGCCCAGCTTGTCGGCGCGCGCCGTGTCTTTGTCAAAGTCAAATGTATGGTAGTCCCAGTTCGCATCTTGGAAGAGCATCTTGAAGGTGCTGGGAGCTGAGTTGTCAGGATTCTTGCCGGTGACTGGCGCGCCACCCATGGTCGTGCCCAGCGGATAGCCGGGGTAAAGCGACTCGCCCGTGCGGGGATTCTTTGAGCCGGTAGCAATCTTGTTTAGCGCCTCAACTTGCGGGGCGGTGAGGCAGTCCGCTGCGTCGCCGTTCTTGCAGAGCAGAGTCTTGGTGTCGAAGTTGCACTTCATCGGGTCCTGAATCAATCCATCCTTCAGTCCGTCCTTCTCGTCGCACTCATCCATCACCGCTTTGTGAATCATCGTCCACTTGGCCGGAGTGATAAAGGCCGCAGGGTCCGTGTTGAGTGCAAGGTTGATGTAAATCGAATTCGCCTGAAGCCGCGACATCGGGTTCGCCGGGTCGCCGATGAACAGACCGTCAAAGTCATTGGGGTAGTACTCCGCCGCCACCCATCCCTGCCGCCCGCCCGTCGAGCACGAATTCCAGTACGAATACTTGGGTCCGTCTCCGTAGTGCGCTGCAATTACACCCTTCGCCGTTACCACCATCTCGTGTACGGCGCGATTGCCCCAGTCGGTCTCCTTCTCCGGGTGCCCAATCGAAAACGAGCTGTCATTGCCGTCGAAACCGGTGTTGGTACCCGTGGCCGTGTAGCCTTCCGCAACTGCGCCTGCCATTCCGTTGTACTGGATCGAAGACGAGAAGCCTCCATTGCCCAGCGCCTCAAGCTTTCCATTCCAGTTGTCGACCGGCATCCAAACTTCCACCTTGACTTCAGAGTCAGGAACCGCCCGCACCGTGGCCATCACGCGGCAAAAAGCCGGCAGCGTCGCATAGACAGCATTCTGATTCCCGCCCGGTCCACCCTGTCCGCCAGCAGGCGCTCCCGGTCCTCCCGGCCCAGCTTGGCCTCCGGGTCCTCCTGGTCCCTGTCCAACGGGGCCGCCCGGTCCACCCTGCTGCGCGCCCGGCGGCGGCCCGCCACCCTGGTTATTCCGCGGCGGTGTAAACCCACCCTTGGGTACCAGTGTTGCCGCAGTGATTGTCGTGTTGGGAAGATTGACCTTCGTCATGTCTTCACAGGCTGTGCCCGCAGCCCAGGCAGACCCTGCGCTGGCGGTGGCAAGCATGGTGACTAGCAATATTTTTTTCAAGATATTTCTCCTTAATCAAATGGGATGTCTACGAATACGAACAGTTGCTTGTCGAACGAAACGTTCTAACTAAGGACACGGAAGACAGTACCTATATCGAGGCCCGGCCAACTGTTATTGATGATAGATATCTGTTGAAATCCCCAACCGCGACCACAAGGAGTCTACTTTGGCCTTTGTAGCCTTGTCCATCTCAATCATCGTTGCCATAGCCATGACGCAACTCTGATTCTTTGTTACAGGAGTCGGCCACTCACGCGCCCCGCCTGCAATGCCCACGCAATCAGCACAAACTGGAACGCCAACCGGCCCCAGAGCACCCAACCCGGCACCTCGGGAAACCGTTCTGCGTGACTCAGCATGAAGATGTGTACGTCAAAATAGCCAACCAGCATCAGCGCCAGCCCGACCGCGGCATATCCCCGCGTCGCGGGCAGCAGCAGACCCAGTCCTCCCGCGATTTCGGCCACTCCACTCAGTGCGACCAGCAGCCGGGGATGCGCATAGTGGTCGGGCATGATGTGGAGATAAAAGCGGTCGTGCCAGAAGTGATTGATGCCCGCACCGATATATAGCACCGCCTGCATTACTAATCCAATTTGCGAAAGACGCATAGAAACCTGGTTTCTCGTTCTCCGAGCCCGCCCAGTTCAACCAACCTCTGCGGTTGGGCGCGGGGTGAAAGAGCTGAAGCTTCAGTTGAAATAAGCCACTTCACGCCGAATAGCGTTTCAAAACAAGAGCAAAATGCCCGCGATGGTGAGGATGCGCTTTCCTATTTTGTGCTGAACATCCAAACCCAAGTGTAAACACCTAGAGGCCCAGCCGCGCCCAAATCGCATCCACCTTTGCCTTCGTAGCTTTGTCCATCTCAATCATCGCCGGCCACTGGCGCTCGAATCCTTCCGCCTTCCACTTCCGCGTTGCATCAATGCCCATCTTGCTGCCGTAGTTTGGCAGCCGCGAGGAATGGTCCAGCGAGTCAACAGGTCCAAGAGTGAACTGAATGTCGCGTTCGGGATCGATATTGTTCGCCACGCGCAGCACCACCTCGCCCATGTCCTGCACGTCGCAGTCCTCGTCCACCACCACAATGCATTTAGTAAACATGGCCTGCCCCAGCGACCAGATCGCATTCATCACCTTCCGCGCCTGCCCCGGATAGGACTTCTTGATCGACACCAGCATCAGGTTGTGAAACACACCCTCGACAGGCAGATTCACGTCCACAAGTTCTGGAATCGTCATCTTCATCGCGGGCAAAAAAATCCGCTCCACTGCCTTGCCCATCCACGCATCTTCCATCGGCGGCTTGCCCACAATCGTCGATGCATAGATGGGGTCTTTGCGATGCGTGATCGCCGTCAGGTGAAAGACCGGGTACTCGTCTGTCAATGTATAAAAACCCGTGTGGTCGCCAAACGGCCCCTCGCTGCGTAGCTCGCCCAGTTCGACGTAACCCTCCAAAACAATCTCCGCATTGGCCGGTACTTCGAGATCGACTGTCTCGCACTTCACAATCTCCACCGGCTTGCCGCGCAGGAACCCGGCAATCATGAACTCCTCAACCTCCGGCGGTGCAGGCACAATCGCCGAGAACGTCGTCGCCGGATCGGTCCCGATGGCAACCGCGACTTCGAGTCGCGATCCCTTCAGATGCCCCAGCGCAACCTGCGGCAGCCCGCCAATCGGCCCATCCGGAATGCTGACCGCACCGCCAGCCGACTCCGCCATCATCGCCACGCGCGCGCTTGCTTCGCTCTCGGTTGCATTGGTTGCCGCAGCCGCCCGCATCGCGTTCCGATAATGCTCCGCCGCCACCTTCTGCCGCTGCCAGTGCATCCCCGTCGTCTGCCCGTCATACACCTGCATCCGATACATGCCGATATTCCGCTTGCCGTTTCGCGGGTCGCGCGTATGCACGCAGGGCAGCGTGATAAACCGCCCCCCATCGTGCGGCCAGCACTTCAAAATCGGAAAGTGATTCAGGTCAAAGTTGCCATCGCCGCCAAACTCAGCCGATTTCCGAATCACCTCTTTGCAAGGCGCGTTCTTCGCTTCCACAGTCTTCGGAAACGCGCTCGTCAGCGCCCCCAATTGCGGCAGCATCTTAAGTTTGTCCATCAGCCCCGCCGGTGCCTTCACGTTCATCAGCCCGCTGATGCGCTCGGCAATCTCATCCAGCCGGTCCACTCCGAGAGCCAGAGCCATGCGGCGCTCCGACCCAAACTGATTGATCAGCACCTTATGCCCCGGATGCCCCTTCACGTTCTCAAACAGCAGCGCCGGCCCGCCGGGCGCATACTGTCCCTTCACCGCAACATTGGGTGCCCCATCCTTTCCGCGCTCTTTGCGGAAAGGGTGGGAAGCCGCCCCCAGCTTGCTCACACGATCCGTAATCTCCGTAATCTCAAGCTCCGGCGAAACCTCTTCTCGTATCCGTTTCAGCTCGCCATGTTTTTCCAGTGTCTTGATCCAGTCGCGCAGATCGTCGTAGGCCACTTTGCTCTCCTCAGCCGCACATCACTTCGGCACTCTTGCCCACACTTATCGTAAGCCAGCAACCGGACACGCGGCACAAGTCCTAGCAAAGCCAGACCGGAAAGGCGCGCCCTGCACAGTTGAATCCGCAGCTGCATCATTCCGCAGCCCTCACGCATCAAACACAGTGAGCCGCAGACTTTCACCAGGAGGCCAGCCATGTCGTTACGCGCCGTAAACCAAATCATCCACACCAAAACCACCATGGAGGGCGCAGGCGTCAAGCTCGAGCGAGCCTTCGGCTTCGGCAAGACAAAAGACTTCGACCCCTTCCTGCTCCTCGACGATTTTCGCAATGACAATCCAGCGGATTACCTGGCCGGCTTTCCTTGGCATCCGCACCGCGGCATCGAGACCATAACCTACGTTCTGGCCGGCGAAGTGGCGCACGGTGACAGCCTGGGCAACAAAGGCCGCATGGCCGCCGGCGACGTGCAATGGATGACCGCCGGCAGCGGCATCCTCCATCAGGAGATGCCCTCGGGCGACGCGCAAGGTCGCATGCACGGCTTTCAGCTCTGGGCCAACCTGCCCGCCTCGCTCAAGATGACCGCGCCCCGCTATCAGGACATTCCCTCCGCGGCCATCCCCGAAGTCACCGAAGACGACGGCACCCATGCCCGCATTATCTGCGGCGAATTCTGGGGCAAGAAGGGCCCGGTCGAGGGCGTAGCGGCCGATCCTCGATACGTAGACATCTCCGTGCCGCCCGGCAAGCGCAAGCGTATTCAAATCGAAACCACCCGCAACGCATTTGCCTATGTCTTCGCCGGCTCCGGCACCTTCCGCGACGCCTCCGATCCGCAGGCGGTACTGACCGAGTCGCCCATCGATCCGAATTCTGATCCGCGTTACGACGCAAAAAACCATTCCCTCGTCCTCTTTGACCGCGGAGACGAGATCGTCGTGCAGGCCGGCCCCGAAGGCATTCGCTTCCTCCTGGTCTCAGGCAAGCCCCTCGAAGAGCCTGTCGCCTGGTACGGGCCCATCGTCATGAACACACAAGCCGAGCTCCAGCAGGCCATGAAGGAGCTACAGAACGGGTCGTTCATCCGGCACCCATAAAATGCCGGATGAATCGCGCCGTTCCAATCGCCCATCCTGTGGAAAAAATTGTGGATCGCTTCTCCAAATGGTCCATTTTGCACCAGAAATAGTAGATTGCCAAGACCTATCCCGTTCTGGTATGCGCAATAAGTCTTTATTTTTCAGTAGATAAAATCACCCTTTCCAATAAGCCCGCGCCCTTGCCCGTGTTATCGCTCCCGGAAGCTAAAATCCCAGCTTTCCACAATTCCGCATTAGCGTTTTGTAACAATTGTTGGGCAATCTGGCCTCTTTTTTGGCTTCCCACCGCCCTCAACCCCAATGTTGACCCCAATATTGACCGCGATTATTGACCGCAACATTGCGCGCCACCTTTCCAATCCCGCGCGCTCATCTTTAGAATTCGCCACCCTTTTAGAATTCGCCACCCTCGCCAATCCAACCCGCTCCCGCGCGCGTACCCCTCGTGTGCATATTGTGTGCGCAGATCGCGCAGGAGGTTCTTTCCAGCATCCCCGAAAGCCCTCCCGGCACTCAACTTCTCAACCCGCACTCGAAAGGAAATCACGCCATGAAAAAGCTTGTCAGTTCCATCTTCGCCGTTGCACTCCTTGTCTCCGCCTCCGTCACCTTTGCGCAAAAAGACCCCATGGTGGGCGGGGCCGAAATGTACCCCACCAAGAACATCGTTGAGAATGCGCTCAACTCCAAAGACCACACCACGCTCGTGGCGGCCGTCAAGGCCGCGGGGCTGGTGGACACGCTCGAAGGCCCCGGCCCCTTCACCGTCTTCGCGCCCACCAATGAGGCCTTTGACAAGCTGCCCGCTGGCACGGTCGATAATCTCGTCAAGCCCGAGAGCCACGACACGCTCGTCAAAATCCTCACTTACCACGTCGTTCCGGGTCGCATCTCCACAAATGACCTGAAGAAGATGATTGAAGACGGCGGCGGCAAGGCCACGCTCACAACCGTTGAGGGCGGAACCATCACCGCATCCAAGGGCATCTACGGCAAAATCACGCTCACTGATGAGAAAGGCGGCAAGGCCTCCATCACCATCGCCAACGTCTACCAATCCAACGGCGTAATCCAGGTCATCGACTCCGTCCTGATGCCGTAACCCGAAACCAGCCCTCAACCCCACTCTGCGCCAATCGATCAAGCAAGAAAATGGCGGCCAAGAAAGTGGGTGGGAAACCATAACCCTCATCCAGGACATTTCGGATTAAGCACAATAACCGGGTGCCCCCGGTCCCTCGCATTTGGGGACCGGGGAAAGCACAACCCCAAACCAACTCACAGCAAACTAACTCCAAGCTCTCATCCCACACCACAGCCATCCTCACCGCATATGCTGTAAACTTTCCTTCACGCGCAACCCTCCTCCAACTCCGCGCGCTCAGGATTTCGCCCATGCGCAAATTTGCCATCGCCTTCCTCTTTGCCTCCGCCACCCTCGTCTCTGCCCAGGCACCAGCCAAGCGCCCCATGACCTTTGAAGACATGATGCAGATGAAGCGCCTCGGAGACACCGCCGTCTCGCCCGACGGCAAGTGGCTCGGCTACGAAGTGACGAGCGTGAACCTCGATCAAAATAGCAAAACAGCGGAGCTGTGGCTGCAACCCATAGCCGGCGGCCCGGCGCAAAAGCTCGCAGTAGCCAAACCCGGCGACTCCGGCCTCCAGTTCTCCCCAGACGGGCGGTCAATACTTTTTCTCTCTAGCAGAGACGGCAGCCAGCAGGTATGGCTTGCAGCCTTCGACCCTGCCACCGGCGCAACCAGCAACGTCAAAATACTCACCACCATCTCGACAGAAGCCGACAACGCCCAGTGGTCCCCTGACTCGACCTCCATCGTCTTCACCTCTGCGGTCTATCCAAACTGCCCTGCCATCACCCCCGCCGACTTCACCTCAGGCGACCAGTGCAACTCCGGCACCGATGCCGCCCTAGCCAAAAGCGCGGTCAAGGCGCAGATCTTCACCCACCTCCTCTACCGCCATTGGGATCACTACACGGGAGATAAGCGTAGCCATCTTTTCCTCGTGTCGGTAGCGAACGGCGCGGTGCGCGACCTCAACCCCGGCAACCCGCACGACGTGCCGCCGTTTTCGCTTGAAGGCTCCGGTTGCGGCTGCGCCTTCTCACCGGACTCGAAAGAACTCGCCTACACCGACAACCCCGACGCCGAGCAAGCCACCAGCATCAGCGCCAAAATATTTACACTCGACCTCACCGACCCGTCGGCCAAACCGGTTGCCATCAGTACTTCCCTCGGCGGCAACTTCAATCCTGCCTACTCGCCGGACGGGAAGTACATTGCGTGGCGCAGTGAGGCGCGTGCCGGATATGAGAGCGACAAGTTTCGGCTTGTGCTCTACGACCGCGCCGCAAAGACGATTAAAGATTTATTGCCGAAGTTTGACCTGTGGGTTGACGAGTTTGCGTGGAGCTTCGATTCCAGCACAATTTATTTTGCTGCTGGACATGAGGGCGCGTCCTCAATCTTTGCGGTGAAGAGTACCGGACTTGAACGCAATGGAATGGGACTGGATCGATTTTTTACGCCACAGCATGGAGAGGGCGTTTACAGCGACATCCATCCATTGCGAGGTGGCCAGGAAATATTGGCGAGCAGAATGACTGTGGGATCGCCAACAGAGGTCGTGAATCTACAGAAATATGTCGCACCGCCGCCTAATCCCGGAGAACAGACTGTAACGATAGACTTCGTTGGCTCGAAGGCGGAGATAGAAAAGGTTGTTGCGCTTGGGGAGCCAGAGTCGAAGTCGATTTCGCCAATCACACACCTAAACGACGCCCTCCTATCCCAACTCGATCTCCCCGCCATGGAATCCTTCTGGTTCACCGCCGCCGACAAAACCAAAGTCCAGGGCTTCCTCATTCGCCCCCCCGGCTTCGACCCCGCGAAAAAATACCCGCTAAAGTTCCTCATCCACGGCGGTCCGGAAGGTAACTGGGGAGACGATTGGAGCTACCGCTGGAACGCCGAGCTCTTCGCCGCCAACGGCTACGTCGTCGTCATGATCAATCCGCGCGGGTCGACAGGCTACGGTCAGGCCTTCGTAGAAGGCGTCATCAACGACTGGGGCGGCAAGCCCTATACCGATCTGATGACCGGCCTCGACTACGCCGAGCAGCACTACCCCTTCATCGACAAGACCCGCGAGTGCGCCCTGGGCGCAAGCTACGGCGGTTTCATGGCCAACTGGATCCTCGGCCACACCAACCGCTTCCAGTGCATCGTCACCCACGACGGCGTGTTCGATGCCGAGTCAGCATTCGGCTCCACTGAAGAAGACTGGTTCAACATCTGGGAGTTCAAGGGCCATCCATGGGATTACTACGGCAAACCCGACAGCCAGAACCCGTTCCGCAAATGGTCTCCATCGCTCTACGCCAAAAACTTCAAGACGCCAACCCTTGTCATCCACAACCAGCTCGACTACCGCCTTGACGTCAGCGAAGGATTCCAGCTCTTTGACACACTCCAGCTTCTGCATGTGCCGAGCAAGATGCTCTACTTCCCCGACGAAGGCCACTGGGTGCTGAAGCCGCAAAACTCCCAGCTCTGGTACAAAACCGTCAACGATTGGGTAGACCAGTGGACGGGTAAAGCAGCTTCTAGCCATTAGCTTCTAGCCGTCAGCTTGTCCGTGCGAGAGCCCGGGCCGACGCGTCTAAAATCACCCCAATCTCTTTTTCTGGCCGGTTTGTAAAAGGGCACGACTTCAGTCGGGCCGCAACCAAAGCACGAAAGCATATGAGCTTTAGCCCCTGCCGAACTCTGCTTGCCCTGGATGCCATTGGTCAGCGCACAGCCAATGCAGGGGCTAAAGCCGCGCCCTTGTTACAAAGCGCATGAATCCAGCATCCTGCGCTACATTTTCTCGTCCAGTCATGGAAGGGATTTATATGCGTCGGACGGGTGCGAGAGCGGCTCTTGTAGTACAAAGAATAGATTTGTACTACAATGCAACTATGGGTGCTACGGTTCAAGTCCGGCTGGATAAGGAATCAAAGGCGGCGCTGGACCAACTGGTGCGGACCAACGGCTGGACTGCGTCCCAGGCCGTTCGGAACTCCCTCCAGGAAGTCGCCGAAAAGCAGAAGCCAAAGCCGCGTCCCCGGCTCATCGGCGCAGGCTGCTTTGACAGTGGCGTTACCGATTTGGCCAAAAACAAAAAGCACATGGAAGGCTTTGGAAAAAAATGGCGCGTGGATAAACACGGCAACGGCAGGTGGGATTGGTAAACTTCCCCTTGTCGTCGCAGCCCGTTCTCGTGGATGCCAGCTTCCTGGTCTCCGTGTACGACAAGCAGGAGCCGTACCATCGGCGGTGCATGAAGGCGCTTGATCAGGTCAATCAACCGCTTGTTACCTGCGAGCCGGTTGTCACGGAGGCAATTCATCTTCTTCGACGACTGTCCGGCGCGCCTAAGGCGATTCTGGCCAGTATTCGAGAAGGTCAACTGGGAATTCCATTTCAGTTGATCCACGGAGCAGACGAAGTTCTTGCCTGCTACATGAAGTATCGCGACACGCCATGCGACTTTGCAGACGCCTGCCTCATCCATATGGCCAATCAGCTCGATACCGGAGACATCCTAACCCTGGACAGCGATTTCATGCATTATCGTTGGAAGCGTACCCGCCGCTTTCATCTGCTGATCCAGCCCGAGTAGCCCGGGTGCCCCATCCTTCGCGCCCTTTGCGAAGGGTGGCAGAGCACAGGCCCAATCCCGCCTCCGATAGAAAAAGCCGGAGGCTGAAAGCTCAGAGCTGAAAGCTGCCTTTCGCCCGCAAATCCCGCAAACCCCGCGAGTTTCTCAACGAAACCGGCCTCTACGCCTACGCCATCCAATCGCTCAGCCGCCAAATGCGCAGCGAAGCCGATCTCCGCCGCCTCATGCAGAAACGGGTCGAACCCGGCGAACGCGGAGAAGAAATCATCTCCACAGTGGTCGCCCGCCTCAAGGAGTATGGCTACCTCAACGACCAGTCCTTCGCCGAGACCTACGCCCGCCTGCGCCAGGAAAACGAAAAGCTGGGCCAGCGCCGCGTCAAGCAAGACCTTAAACAAAAAGGCGTGAACGACACGCTGATCGCCGAAACTCTCAATGCTCGCTACGCCCAGACCAACGAAGAAGCTCTCGCCCGCGAGTATCTTGACCGCAAGCGCATCAAGAAACCAGAGACTCCAAAAGAGACCGCCCGCGTCATGCGCCGTCTCGTCACCGCCGGCTTCTCCACCACAACAATCTACAAAATCCTCCGCCAGTGGGACGTGCCCGACGAAACCCTAGCTGCGCTCGACAATTTCGATGAAGATTCCCGGGAGGAGTGAGATCCCGAACGCCCGCCTTTATTTGGCCTTTGCCAACTCCGACAACACGTCACTCGCCGTAGTCCGGTCCCCATGCGTGCGGCTGATCTTGCGAAAGAGAATCTTGCCGCTGCGGTCGAGAAGAAAAGTTGACGGGTACGCCGTCTCCTTCGGTGCATCCCACCGCAAGTCATATTGATTGGTCATCTTGTAGTCGGGGTCAATCACCAAATGAAAATTGGAAGGGAGCGATCCCTCGATGGCCAGAAACTCCTTCGCTCTCTGATCCAGGTCAGCGGGCGGGCCGGGATACACCAGCATGAGTTGCACGCCTTGCGCCGCGAACTTATCGGCATTTATCTGGTAGTCGTGCACCTGCTTCTCGCAATACGGGCATTGGTAGCCAGGATATCCCCGCAGAACGATCAGGACAACTGGCCCCTTGGCGGTTAGCGAAGAAAGCTTTACTGGTTGTCCCTCGGGGGTTGAGAGTGTGAAATCGGGCGCTTTGGAGCCGATGTCCGGGGTCTCTGCAACAGCAGTCAAGGAAATCATCGTAGAGAAGATTACCGCGCCAAGAACCATCCTTGAGTTCAAAGCAATCTGAGAGCATGCCTTAATTTGCATACGTCACCACCCTTCTATGAAACCAACTTTGGACCTAGTATAGCGATCTACCGGGCGCGCCAGTCCTCACGCTGCAATTACACTGGGTTTAGCCATGCAAAACCGCCCCAAACATGAATTATCCGGCAACGAAATCCGCGAAATGTTTTTGCGCTTTTTTGAGTCCCGCACTGCCGAGAACAGGGTCCACCGCCGCGTGCATTCTTCCTCGCTGGTGCCTGCCAACGACCCCACGCTGCTGTTTACCAACGCCGGCATGAATCAGTTCAAAGACCTGTTTCTCGGCGCCGAAAAGCGCGACTACGCCCGCGCAACCACATCGCAGAAGTGCGTCCGCGCCGGCGGCAAGCATAACGATCTTGAAAACGTAGGCTTCACCCGCCGTCACCACACATTCTTCGAGATGCTGGGCAACTTCTCCTTCGGAGATTATTTCAAACAAGAAGCGATCCAATTCGCCTGGGAGTTGATCACCAGTCCCGACTGGTTCGGCATCCCCAAGGACCGGCTTTACGTAACAATATTCGAAGGCGACCCCGCCAACGGCGTGCCAAGAGACGACGAGGCCGAAGCCTACTGGATCAAAGCCGGCGTCCCCAAGGACCGCATCCACCAATACGGATTGAAAGACAACTTCTGGCAGATGGGCGAGACCGGCCCCTGCGGCCCCTGCTCCGAGATCTTCTACGACATGGGTATAGAAGCCGCCGAACATCCAGGATTAGACAAACCCTTCGGCCACGACGACGCCCGCTACGTCGAAATCTGGAACCTCGTCTTCATGCAGTTTGACCGCTCCGCCGTCGTTGACCCTGCAACCAAGAAGACGACATACAAATTGACGCCGCTACCCAAGCCCTCCATCGACACCGGCATGGGCCTTGAGCGCGTCGCCGCAGTGCTGCAAGGAAAGATCAGCAACTTCGAAACCGACCTCTTCACGCCGCTCATCGAGCGCGCTGCCGATCTCACCAACTTCAAATACTCGTTCAATCCTGATATCGGATCGCCTACAGCATGGAACCCCCAGCTCTCAACGCCGGAGTTGACGGAGGCGATTTACGAAAAGGAGCGGTTGAATTCCGCCAGCCTCCGCATCATCGCCGACCACGCCCGTGCCGCCACCTTCCTCATCAACGACGGCATCCTGCCTTCCAATGAAGGCCGCGGCTACGTTCTGCGAAAAATCCTCCGCCGCGGCATTTGGCATGGACGCCTGCTGGGGTGGGAGAAGCCATTCCTTTACCGGATGGTCCACGCCGTGCGCGACCTGATGGTGAGTGCGTATCCGGAACTGGCTGATTCGGCTGACCGGGTGGCCAACGTGGTCGAAGCGGAAGAGAAGCAGTTCTCCAGAGTACTCAGCGAAGGATCAAGACGCTTCGATTTAGCAGTGGCTGATTACCTCCGTCCGGAGGTTGAAAAATACCTTAAACCTTTGGGGCCGAATCTTCCCCTTGACGGGTCATCAATGTACGGCGATTTCGAAGTATTTGATTCGCCGACACCCGGCCCTTCGATTTCGCGAATCGTAAAAGCCATCAATATCTACTCCACCATCCCGCAAAACAAGCGCACTCCTCTAGTGTTCCCTGGAGAAAAGGCCTTCCACCTCTACGAGACGTTTGGCCTCCATCTCGACCTCATGGTTGATGCCGCACGAGACTACGGCATTGGCTTCGACCTCTCCGGCTTCGAAGCCGCCAAAGAAGCCGAGCAAGCCCGCGCCCGCGCCAGTTGGAAAGGCGGCAGCCAAAAATCCGCCAGCCCCGCCTTCCGCGATCTTCCCAAGACCATCTTCGAAGGCTACAAGCAGCTCAACTCCA
>Ga0302319_10009549_pt1 | contig 18633 bp, 17 predicted proteins | sample Bog_T0_2_FD_203319 | JGI IMG/M metagenome (GOLD analysis project Ga0302319, IMG submission 203319) | Peat permafrost microbial communities from Stordalen Mire near Abisko, Sweden - Bog_T0_2 | ecosystem: Environmental > Terrestrial > Soil > Wetlands > Peat | place: Sweden: Abisko, Stordalen Mire... | reverse complement strand
TCGTTCAGAGAGTGTTTCATACCGTAAAAATTATGTGCGGCACGTTTTTACGCGCCGCTTGACATCTTTGCCAGCTCTTGCAGATTCACGCTCGCCAGATCCTGCGCGGTCATGACCGGGTGAAGGCGCACTTCCGCGTTCATTTCGTGAAAGAACGGTTCGGCGAACTTGGGGATCTGCGAGGCTTCCGAAATATCCACAATGAGCATGGCCGTTCGGCAGCCGTCCTCTTCCAGGAAATAAGCGGCTTCTGGTTTCAACTCCGCCAGAGTTTTCTGCAGGGTTGGGCCAAAACTGCCGTCCCGGATAGAGCGGTTCACGCATTCCAGAGAGAGCTTCACTTTTACTAGAAATCGCATAGAGGTTCTCCTTCTCTCTTTCCTGAGAGAGGGTTTGATTTGACGGTAATTCGAGTACCGGTGAAGGTGCCCGTGGTTTGGTAGAGGATGGTGCTGAGAGTAGGATCGTAAAGGGTTACCGAGCCCGAACCTTTGAACTTGTTGCCGTGCTGATCCACGGTTAAGGCATGCGCGGACGTAGCGGCAAGCCCGAAAGCCAAGGCGACCGCCACGCATAGGCAGCAGCGTTTCAATTGCAATCGCATAATCTTCTTCTCCTACGTCTTCTGGGACCGGACGTTTTCGTTAAAACGACTGATCCAATATGAATGCGAAAAAAGGGAGGCGCCTTGGTTCACCTCAATGCGAGTTTTTCTGCGTGAACGTTGGAGCCGTACCGAGGGCGCGGATTTCGGCGACATTCAGGACGCGCATTCCATCGCAAGGCTCCGCCACGGCGCGCGCCAATGCCCGCACCATTTGCCCGATGTTCAGCAAGCCGAGGCGCAGAGCGCCTTCTCTGGTTTGCGGCATGAATTCCGCCATTTTGTAAAACGGCAGCAGGGCATAAGGCCACAGATGCCCAGGTCCGAGCACGTACCAGGGACGGAGCACGGTGGCGGCCAAGCCGCGGGCGGCAATGGCTTGCTCACACTCGGCGCGCACCGCCAGATAGCTTTGCATGACGGGCGCCGGCTGGGCAACGCTCACATAGATGAAGTGCCGCACTTGGACGGCGGAGGCGACGCGCACCGCTTCCAACCCGGCGCGGAGGTCTACCCGCCGGAATTGATCCGCTTTTGCCGGACTAGGGTGCGAAACACCAACCAATTGAACAAAGGTGTCGGCTCCTTCAACATAGGAGCGGTACGAATCTCCGTCCAGGGCGTCGCCGATGACAGGGGTACAGGTGCAAGGCAGTTTGGCGCGCGATTCTTCCCGCGTCAACGCCACCACCGTGTGCCCGAGGGCATGCAACGCCGGAATCAGACGTTTTCCGATGTATCCGGTACCCCCGGTGACGAAAACCCTATGAATCGTAGCCATTTCACTGCGCCTCCTATAGAATCACAACCCGCGCGGCCGGCATTGACAGTTCCGAAACAAAGGCAGACAATATTTCAAACTGAGCACGCTTTCTTTAATGAATGCGAAATACGGGCGGCGATTGGTTCACGAAAAACGTGAAAAGGGGGGCACGGTGGAGGAATCTCAGGATGTGACGCGGCTGCTAGCCGAATGGCAGGCCGGTGACCAAAGAGCTCTGGATCGCCTGATGCCGCTGGTTTATAACGAGCTGCGCCGAATCGCCGCACGCTACCTGCATGCGGAGCGCCCCGGCCACACGTTGCAAACTACGGCGCTTGTTCACGAAGCCTATCTTCGCCTGGTGGGAGAAACACGCGTTGCATGGCAAGGGCGCGCGCACTTTTTCGGGGTTGCCGCTACGCTCATCCGTAACATTCTGGTGGATCATGCGCGGACGCAAAAAGCGGCCAAGCGCGGAGCGGGAATACAGAAGCTTTCGCTCGAAGAAGCTTTCGCGGTTCCCGCCGGGAATGAAACCGACATCCTGGCCGTAGACGACGCGCTCCGCGTCCTGGGCAAGATCGATCCGCAGCAGGGACGGATTGTGGAACTGCGATTTTTTGCCGGCCTGACGATTGAGGAGACGGCCGAAGTTCTGCAGATCTCAACTTCAACCGTAAAGCGGGACTGGATTCTGGCGAAGACCTGGATCTATCGAGAACTCTCGCAACCTGCCGTCGAGCCATGACCAGCGAACAGTGGCTGCGCGTAAAGGACGAATTCGAGAAGCTGCGCGCTACGCCCGCCGATTCGCGTAGCAGGTTTTTGGAAGAGGTTGGCGATGAAGAAGTCCGTCATGAGTTGGAAGAGTTGCTGCATGCTTACGACGGGTCGCAGGAGTTTTTGGAGCGGCCGGCCGTCGTACATGAAGACGTGTTGGCGAAGAACTGGGCCTGCGGGCAGCGACTGGGCCGCTTTTCGCTGGTGCGGCAGGTGGGCGAAGGTGGCATGGGCGTGATGTACGAGGCCGTTTGCGCCGATGGCGAATTAGAACAGCGGGTGGCCATTAAAGTTGTCAAGCAGTGGCTGACCAGTGAGCGGGAAATGAGCCGTTTCCGGGCGGAGCGGCAGATCCTCGCGCGGCTCGAACACGCTAACTAACATCGCCCGCCTGTTGGACGGCGGGACAACCACCGATGGCTTGCCCTTTCTCGTGATGGACTTTGTCGAGGGTAAAGCCGGCGATGTTCCCGGAGCGAGGCGGCAAATGCGCGCGCGGCCCTCGGTCGAACGCCGCTTTTGGCTGAGAACCGTTGAGCGATTCGTTAGCGAATTCGCAGGATCATATGATCCTCGTCAAAGTACCGCGCACCAACCTTCAAAGAATTCGGTTCCCTACCGTAAGTCTCAAAACCGAGACTCCCATAGAGTTGCCGCGCGGCGCTCTGGCAGGTTGCCACCGCCAACAGGATTTGTTCCAGCGACGAATCCCGCTTGACTCTCTCCAACAGTGCAACCAGCAGCGCGCGCCCCACTCCTTTGCGCCTCTGCGCCGCGCTCACATAAACTGCGTAGATGTGACCTTTATGCCTTTCCTTCAGTCCGCTTTCGCGCTGGTAGGTCGCGCTGCCAATGAGTTGGCCGGCATCGAAAGCGCCCAGCGTAAGGGAGTCTTCGGTTGTCTCGCGAAAGCGTTGCGCCGCGCTTTCCACGGAAGTGCGCTCATGCTCCTCTAACGATTTGCCGAATGCGAAAGGCTCGTTTCGAAGCGCCTCGCACCTGATCTGCCACCAAGCCGCGGCGTCGCTCTCCAGCAGGGTACGGATTTCCATTCCGCTCGTCCGAACCGCTACCCTTGATCCGAAGGCGGCCGCAGCAGCTTCAGTGGAATATTGAGCGCCGCGCCGTTCCTATAAACAGTGAGGTTGATGGTATCGCCCACGCGCTTCTTGGAAATCGCTCGCACCAGCGCATCTTCCCGGTCCACCGCTTGCCCATCAATGGCCACAATCAGATCGCCCCCCACTCCTAGTTCTACGTTGCCGATGGCCACAATCTGATTGGCGGGACGTATCCCCGCAGCCTCTTCGGAAGTCCCGCGGTACAACTGCTGCACCAATAATCCCCCGCGGCGCGGCAATCCCAAAGCCTCCGCCAAATCGCCCGCTACATACTCCGTGGTGATTCCAACCTTCGGCCGCTCCGTTACGCGCCCCGCTTTGTAATCGTCCAGCAGCGCCTTAGCACGGTTGATCGGCAGCGCGAAACCAATCCCCATATTCGTACGGCCCAGAATCGCCGTGTTAATGCCAATCACACTGCCGTTCGAATCAAGCAACGGTCCACCGCTGTTGCCGCCGTTGATGGCCGCATCGGTCTGAATCATTCCTTCTAGCCGTTGCTCGTTTTCGCCATCAATCGCGCGGCCAATCGAACTGACAACGCCTACCGTCAACGTTCCTTCCAAACCAAAGGGATTGCCGATCGCCAGCACCTTCTGGCCCACTTGCAGCCGGTCGGAATCGCCCAGTTTGAGCGACGCCCCTTTTTTCTTGAGACTGATCTTGATGATCGCAAGATCGTCGGAGCGGTCCGTTTCGAGCAACGTTGCATAGTACTGGCTTTGGTCGGAAAGCGTCACCTGCACCTTGCTGCTGCCCGAAATCACATGGGCATTTGTCAGAATGAAGCCTTCGTCGTTGATCAGAAAGCCGGAACCGAGACTCTGCGAAGCCACCGGTTGATAGAAAAAATCGCGCCGCACTGTAGTGCTGGTGATATACACGGTAGCCGGCTGGGCGGCGCGGTAAATATCGATGTTGTTCTGTTCATCCGGGGTCAGCCCCGCGCCGTGAACCGACGCCGGTTCACTCCATTGCGCCGCCCGCCGGAGCATGGGCGCGGAGAGTTCGCGCAGGCTCCAATGCGCGCGCGCGGTGAGCCAGAAAAAGCCCGCCGCGAAAAAAAAACTCCAGATGACAATTCGCTGTTTCAAAGCGCGCCACCTTCGGCAAACGCCTGCAATGCGCCGAATACCTCTTGCACCTGTTTCACTGTGTCTTCTTTACTTCCGCTGGTGTCAATCACAAAATCCGCATAACACTTCTTCTCTTCCAAAGATAGCTGCTTGCTGAGCCGCGCAAGAACCGCTTCCCGGGTAATCCCGTCGCGCTTGATGCCGCGGGCAATTTGCGTTTCTTCGTCGCAGGCCGTCACAATCAACTTGTCGCAGTGGGCATAGCGGCCCGTTTCTATTAGGATAGCGGCTTCCAGCACGGCAATGCCCTGCGGATCTTGCGCCGCGAAACTCGCCAGCATCGCCTGCTCTTGTTGAAAAACCGCCGGATGCACAATCGCATTGAGTGCGGCCAACCGTTCCGGCGCATTAAAAACGATGGACGCCAGTTTTTTGCGATCGATAGTAGCATCCGGCAACAAAATTTCGGCGCCGAATAATTCCACCGCCGGCGCGTACGCCGCCCCGCCCGGCTGCAGCGCTTTGTGACCGAGTTGGTCGGCGAAGATCAAATGGCAGCCGAGGCGCTCCAGCTCAGTCGCCACAAAAGTTTTTCCCGTGGCGTAGCCCCCAGTCAAACCAACTTTCAGCATGACTCAGTGCATTTCGGCCAAGTCAACCGTGTTGACCATGAGCATGGCAATCGTCAGTGGGCCAACTCCGCCGGGCACCGGTGTATACGCGGAACTGAGTTCCTGCATGGCCAGCGGTTCGACATCTCCCACCAGCGCCGACCCATTCTTTTCATACGCCGCCAAGCGCGCCGCATCATGCGCAAAAAGCGCTTGTACCTGCGCGCGATCGCTTACCCGGTTCATGCCCACGTCTATGACCACCGCGCCCGGTTTGATGAAATCGCGCGTAATGAGCGCTGTCTTGCCGATGGCGGCCACTAGAATATCGGCACGGCGGCATTCTTCGGCTAAGTTGCGCGTCTGCGAATGGCAAATGGTCACCGTTGCATTTTCATGCAGCAGCATGAGCGCCATGGGTTTACCCACAATATCGCTGCGGCCCACCACCACGGCATGTTTGTCCGCTACGGGAATCTTGGAACGATGCAGCAACTGCATGATACCCGCCGGCGTGCAAGCGCGCGGGGCGAAGCGGTTCACCACCAAGGATCCCAGACTGTGTATGCCGAACCCATCCACATCGCGAAACGGATCTACAATGTAGGGAATCACTTCCTCGGCGCGCAATTGCTTCGGCAGTGGCATTTGCACCAGAATCGCATCAATGCTCTTGTCTTTGATGATAGGGTCAACCGCCTCGAACAAATCGTCCGTGGAAATATTCCCCGGCGGTTTCAATTCAACGCCGCGAATTCCCAATTCTTGGCACGCCTTGATCTTGTTGCGGACGTAAATCTGCGATGCCGGATTGTCGCCAATCAGAATCACCGCCAGGCAAGGCGCGCGTCCTCGCCTCTTGGTGATTTCCTTGACCCGCGGTTTCAGTTCCGCGAGTATCTCTTGGCTCACTTTCTTTCCGTCAAGAACCACTCCGGCCATGCACTCGTGAGGATAACAGAGAGGCAGCGGCTCCCGCTCGTTGCCACTGACGGCTCGGCTAAAGGCCGTGCGTTGGACCTCGTTACCGCATGCTCACGCGCGCGGCTCGGCTCGCGCTTGTGCGGGAAAGCGCCCGTTGTTCTGTCCAGAAATTGCCGCAGCTCGCGCGGCTGTGTGTAACTGCACAGCTTCCCCGTAAACGCGGTACGTAGATTCAAATACCGTATCCCAAGACTGCATCAAGGCGTACTCAACCGCCACCTGTCGCATTCGCCCGAGCACTATAGGGTCTGTCGAAACTTTCTCAACCGCGGCAATAAACCCCGCTTCGCTCGCCGCCACGTAGCCGTTTACGCCGGGTTGCACCAGGAACTTGGGCCCGCCCTGATTCGTAACTACCGCCGGTACTCCCGAAGCCATCGCCTCTAACACAACGTTGCCGAAGGTATCTGTCTCGGAAGGGAAAACAAAGAGATCCATGTTGGCGTAAGCCTCCGCCAAGGCCGCACCGCGCAGTATACCGGTGAAGGTCGCATTGGGAACGCGGGCGCGCAGCCAGCGTTCCTCGCTGCCTTCACCAACAATGACAAATTCGAAATCGCGGCGGCCTTTGGCCAGCAAAGCAGCGGCTAGCACCGCTAGAAATCGGACGTTCTTCTCCGGTGTCAGCCTTCCCACATAGCCGATACGAAATGAACGACCGGTGCGATTGCGACGCGCCGGACAAAAGAGTTGCGTATCCACGCCACGGCGCATCAGGTAAGACGGTTTTCCAGTCAGCCCATGCGTCAAATCAATCAATTCCTGGTTGGGCGCCATCGTAACTACGGCCCTTCCATAGAACCACCGCAAGATTTGGATGGAAAGGTATTCAGCCCAATCGCCCGCCCGTCCGCTGATTTGCGCTCCCATGAAGCTGAGCAGACGCCGCAAACGGGTGCCCGCATACTCGTGCAAACTGGTCTGCCAGGAAATGACAAGCGGCAAGTCCAGCACCGCCGAAACATACGCCCCCAACGTCCCTACATCACCCGGACCCGTGATATGAATCAAGTCCGCGTCGAAGCTTTTCACTTCCGCCACAATGCGCCCGGCATAACGCATGAGCAGCACATCGTAATCCAGATTCGCGTCCAGCCCCACGCGTGCCGGCCCGCGCTGGAGTTGCACAATCTCCACCACGCCGTCGCGCAGCTTTTCCGTTTTCGGCCCGCAGTGTACGCTCAGAAACGGAATCTGCCGTCTGCGCGCAAATGCCTCCAAGTGGCGCGCCGTATGGGCAACGCCGTTCACTTCTGCAAATGTGTCGGGCAGAAAAGCGACGCGCGGATAGGCTTTCAAATAGCCGCCCCTTGATCGGACCAAACGGTAGCGCGATCATTCAGCGCCATCCGCAAAGCCGAACGCAGCGGCCTCCACTCCAGCAACCGCATCGCCCCCACAAACTGCTTCACAATCGCGGGTCCGCCGTCCGCCCAGAGAGTCGCCAAAGGCTGCGCAATCTTCGTTTCCGGATCGCGATAATAAACCCGGTCCGCCCACGTCCGCCGGCCTGCAAAGTTTTCCGGATATTCGCGAACCACATCCACCATCGTCTGCAGCACGCGCATTTTGAGCGGCTCCCGATACTGGGGCATGAAGACCACATGGCTCGAACGCTCGCGGCGGATTTCTTCCACGAACTCGCCAAAGGCAGCCGCGCGCGACAGATTCAAAATCGCGTTGGGTTCGCGGCCATGCCGGTCGCCGCCCGCCACCACCGGCAAATTCAGTTCCTGCCCCAGCGCCGCCACTTGTTTGTTCTCGCCCCAGGACCGCAGCCCATTCAGTTCCAGCGCATGAAAGAACCTGCCGAACCCGGCCAGCAAACACCGAAGCGTGGCCGCGTGCTGCTCCACGCCAATTCCTTTTTCGTCCCACAACGGGTGGTTCAGCACCAGCAGTACATCCGGCCGTGAATCGAGTTCCTGCAAAAGTCCGCCCAGCGCACGGACATCCGGATTCGCCGTAAACGCCTTAAACCGCTTCATCCAGTGCTCAGAATCGGCTAACGGCATATTATGCACGCCCAGGTGAAAGAATGTTGGTCCAAACGGAATCGTCCACTCCGTCGAGATCGGTATATTCTTGAACCGGTCGAGCACGTGCAGTTGCATGCCGGCGCGAATGTCGTCGTGATCGGTCAATGAAATCAGGGCGGGCAGTTTGAACTTTCGCTTGATTTGCTTTTCTTCCAGGCGGTAGGCTTGGCGCGGCGCCAGCGGCGGAGTCCAAAACGCATCGTCAAAGCTAAAACGCTTTTGTTGGCGGCGGTGGTATTCCATTTCCTGGCGGCGGATGGCGGCGCCTAAATACGGCACATGGGCGGTGTATTGCGGCACCATGGAGAGGCTTTCCTCGGAATACATGGTGTGGCTGTGAAGCGATACCCCCGAGCGAAAACCCGCCGGGACACTAGGGCATTGCCAGTAAAGCTGGAAGGAATTCTTGCTGGTAACGGTCATCTGATTTCGCCTTTAGTTCCACTGTCGTGGAAGTGTGTTGCTTTCAGATTTGTTCGCTATGAATATGCCGTGAAAAACAAAGTACTACCAAAATGTTTGATCGGGCTAAGTCGTGACAAAACGGTTTCAAAGAGTGAAACGCCTGTTCCTAATAAATTCCCTATTCCCCTGTCACCTAATGGCTGCTAGAGTAATCAGTAAATTGCCAGTAGCACGCTTGAGCGAAACGAAACATGAGACGAGCGGCAGCGGAAGTATCGAGTAGCGATGCGGTGACGACCGAGGCCGACCATCGGCCGGTGGACTCCGACGAAGGCAGCGTGGCCAAGCTAGAGGCTACGATTGCCGAGTTACGCGCCTTGGTAAAGGCCTATGAAGGCGTCTTCTATGGAAACCCCAATCCGGCGGTGATTTTTGCGCCGGATGATTTTCGCATTCTGGAAGCCAATAAGAACGCCGTCGAGTTATACGGCTACACGCGCAAGCAAATGTGTGAAATGAGCCTGCTGGATTTGTTTAGCGAAGACGCCGGCGAACGCTGGCGCAGCATGCTCGAAGCCGAACTGCGCAAGCCCTACAACACGCTCGGGCCCTTCGTCCACCGGGGCGCGGCCGGCCGCGAATTGGTGGTCAACATGGTCTCCTCCAGTTTCGCCATCAAAGGCCGCGACGCCCGCATCCTGCAGATTCAAGATGAGACCACGCGCCGTACCGCCGAAGACGCCGTGCGGGCCAATGAAGAGCGCTACCGCGAGTTATTCGAAAACGCCAACGACGTCATTTTCCTGCACGATTTGAAGGGCCGGCTGATGGCCATCAACCGCGCCGCCGAAAGCTTGACCGGCTACGCGCGCGCTGAGGTTCTCGGCAAGAGCATTGAGGGGCTCATCGCCCCCGAATCGCGCCACTTCCATCTGGACAGCATTCGCGCCCACTTGGGCGGCAGCCCCACGCAACATTTCGAACTGCGCCTGCTTCCCAAATCCGGCGGCGTCCGTTTTCTCGAAATCAGCACGCGCGTCATTTACCGCAAAGGCCTGGCGGTGGCCATTCAAGGCATTGGCCGCGACGTGACGGAGCGTAAGCACGCCGAGCAAAAGCTGCGCGAGTCGGCTCGCGAGCTGCAAATGAAGAACGAGGAATTAAGCACCGCCCTTCACCTGGCGCATGAAGCCACGCAACTCAAGGAACAGTTTCTCGCCAACACCTCGCACGAATTGCGCACACCGCTCAACGGCATCACGGGTATGATCAACCTGATCAAGACGACGGATCTGACGCCGGATCAGCGCGAGTACGCCAATGCCATTAGTCAGTGCTCCAATGACCTCCTGACCATCATCAACGATCTTCTCGACCTATCGCAAATCGGCGCTGGCCGTCTGGCGGTCGATAACCGCCCCTTCGATCCCGCCGAAAGTGTCCGTTCGGTCATCAAGATGCTTAGCCTGCGCGCCAGCACCAAGGGCCTGACGCTGACTTATGAGATCAATCCGCGCGTACCCGCGGTGATTGAAGGCGATAGCGTGCGTTTGCGCCAGATTCTGACGAACCTGATCGCCAACGCCGTGAAATTCACCAACGCCGGCGGCGTCCACGTGGTTCTGACTACCAGCACCGATAGTTCAAGAATTCGCTGCGATGTGGTCGACACCGGGATCGGCGTCGATGAGACTCTGCGCGACCGCATCTTCGAAGCCTTCTTCCAAGCCGATGGCACCAACCGCCGCCGCTTCGGCGGAACCGGTTTGGGATTAACGATCAGCCGCCAGCTCGTTGAACTCATGGGCGGCCAAATCGGCATGTTCAACAACACCGGTGGCCGCGGCGCAACTTTCTGGTTTGCCCTGCCGTTGAAGCCCGAAGCCCCGGTAATCCTCTGACGGATGGGGTCCAACACCGCATTCTGTCTTGTGATTTTCGGGTTCTTCGGCATCTACTGTGAATTCATTTGGCCCGGCCGCATCGTGCCGGGTATCTGCGGAGCGGCCGCGGCCGTAACCGGCGGTTATTTTCTTTGGCACGCCCTACCCACTGTATTCGGATTAGAACTGCTGGGGGCCGCAGCCGCATTCTTTGTCCTCGACGCTTTCGCCAACACCCGCTTCCTCGCCGGAACAATCGCCACCACCGCCCAGATATTCGGCTTCCTCAAACTAATCCCCAGCCCGCGCGGAATCCGCCCGGTCTTAGCCATCCCCTGGTGTATCGTTTTCGGCATCGTCACCATGACCTTAACCTGGGCCGGCCGCCGAGCCCGCCGCAATAAGAGGTCTGATCTTGCGGCACTAAAGTGATTGGCTGGGAGTGGCTTACAGTCGGGCTCAATGTGACAGTCCCAGTGGTCCGATCCAGCTCCCGCGCAATGGTTGAGGACGGTGCCGGATCGGCAAATGGCTGCTCATGCTGAAGCAGGTTGACGCCGCTCTTCAACTTGTCCAAATCCGAAAGTCAGTCCCAAAATGAAGGCATAAAACAGCCGTTAGAACACCCTGCCAATCTCTCGCGGCAGGATGCCCCAAGCGACAGTCCGAAACGCTCTTCCCCTCACGAGAGAACTTAGGTTTGGGGCATTTGTAGTACGGGCGTTTTTTAAGAAATCGACCAGGGTGCGCCAAAGCTTGCTACCCTCGAAACGGTGCCGACTCCGCCGAGCGATTATTTGTATCTCTCTCAAGAGGATCTCTACCGATTTGGAAATTCCACTTCGCCGCGGCTCGATCATCTACGCGCGCACGATGTCGATCTCTACGAACTCGATGGGATCGCGCACGTTCGGGCAAACGGCAAAGGCATTAGCCTTATAACAGAGCGCGAGGCAGCGAGCAAACCCGGCTGGTTGTGGCTAATCCCGCGAAATACGCCCATGCCGTCCGGCCTCGCCCTCAATCCCGATCGGCCCGGCCACTTCTCTTTATGCCCCGTTTCTGATATGACAGTAGATAGGTTCTGCGCCTTGTTATCGGAACTCGCGGTACTTTCCCAGAGAATGAGAAAGCAATGAACACGAAAACACTCGATTTTGAATTGAACGATTGGGAAGCCCGGTTTTTGCTGGAAGCTTGCCGTACGCTCCACGCGCAATGGCTCAAGGCCGCGCACGCCACGCTTGACGAAGACGAACAGGCCGATTACAGCAACGACCTCGGTCAACTTGAAATAGTCCAGCGCCGTCTTGAACAGGAATCCTGCAAAATTTTCGGCCCACAGGTCAAAGAGTTTTCACGCGAGGCTATCGCCGTGACACCGAAGCCGTAACGCCGCTCCGGCCGCCCTCAACCAGCTCGTTTGGCGAACCCCAAAACCCGTTCACAGCTTTCGAAAAAAATCCGCATATTTTTTTACTCCAATCCTCTCTATCATTTACCGCTACTTTGCCATCCCATCTCTCGCAACCGTGGCTCGGAAGGGCGGGGCCTATCCGCTACAGTTCGGTCAGGTCCAGCAAAGTGTTTACCTTGCCGGGCCACTTCCATTTCTGGCCTCAGAAATCTGGAACCATACTCACGAAAAGGAGTTCCCCATGATGAACAACAACCTGTCAGAAGCGCAATTAGCCGCCAACCGCGAGAACGCGCAAAAATCCACCGGCCCGGCCACGCCCGAAGGCAAAGCCAGATGCCGGCTCAACGCCGTCACGCACGGCCTCACCGCCGCCACCGTCCTCTTAGTCACAAAGGAAGACTGCCAGCGATACCTCAAACACACCGCCGACTACCTGCACCTCTATCAACCCGTCGGCCCGCAAGAGAGCGCTCTGGTCCAATCCATCACCGACCTCTGGTGGCGCCTCTCCACCATCCCCGTTCTCGAACTGGCCATCATCTCGCACGGCTGCCGGCTCCTCATTGATAGCAATCCTGATTTCTTCACGCAACCCGGCAATCAGGCCACTCTCGCCCTCGAAGCGCGCCGCAACAACGAAAAAGAGTTGCGCAATCTGCAACTTCAGGAAAACCGCCTTTCCCGCCGCCGCGAACGTGAAAACGCCGAACTCGAACGTCTCCAAACGGCTCGCAAAGCCCACGAAGAGGAAGCTCTCGCCGAAGCCGCCAAAACGCTGCTTCTGGCTATGCACGAAGACCCCGAAAAAGCCGCCGAGGGCGTCCGCTGCCCCGGCGTTGGGTTTGCTTTTTCAAAAGACCGTTTCAACACATTTTTCCGGCGCCTAAAACCCGTCCAGAAGCAAAAATTGCTGCAAGAAGCCCTGGCGGAAGCGGCCCAAGAGCCGGAAACCATGGAGGCTGCCGCCTAAAATCGCCCAAAGCCGCCACCCCTCATCAACCGTTCACCAAGAGTAAACCAGAAGTGTGCCTCTTAGTTACTCAGCGGAGGGCGGACTTGAGTCCGCGTGGAACTTTAGTTCCGCAATTTGATGCATCGGACCAAGAGACCGACCGCCCGTTGGGCGAAACAAACGGCGGGGCCGTGCAGGCAAGTGCGGCAGTATATATTATTGATTTGAGCCCAGTGAAGGCTGGCTTGGTGGCGCATCCCTGGGAATTTCTTCGCCCGGTGCCCGCGAGCGCGAAAGCGGGCCTGAAGACCCGCGCGGACTGAAGTCCGCCCTCCGCTTAATTTCACCCGCCCCAACCCCAGCCAAACCACCGCAAGCCCCCGCCCGGTAACATCGTGTAAAATTACAGCGTCTTGTTTTCTACTGCCGTCTAAATCTTATTTGGGATAAGGGATGAAGTCACCCAGCGCGCTAGAACCACCTCACGATGAGCGCCCAGCCGAATCGCTCTCGGCCAAGAACGAACCAGGGCTCTATCCAGACCTCGATCTGGATCACCCCGGCCCCACCAAGAACTATTGGTGGGTCTGGCTCATCGTTTTCGGGCTGATCGCCTACGGCTGCTTTGAGCTGTATCAGTCGGAAAACGCCCGCAAAGCGGACATGACCGCCAAAAAAGGCATGAAAGGTCCGCGCAGCCTGCCGGTGGTCGTGGCCACCGCTCGCTCGGGCGATATGCCCGTCTATTTGCAGGGATTGGGCACCGTCACCGCGAACAACACCGTCACCGTGAAGCCGCGCGTCGACGGCCAGTTAATAAGCGTCAATTTTCGCGAAGGCCAGGAAGTGCAGAAAGACGATCTGCTCGCCAAGCTCGATCCGCGCCCCTTCCAAGTGGTGCTCGATCAAGCCAAAGGCAATTTGGCGCAGGCCAAGGGAAATCTCGCCAAAGATGAGGCCGCTTTGCGCGACGCCCAAGCAAACTACGTGCGAGATCAGGAACTCTTCAAAGAGCAAATCATCGCCAAGCAGCAGTTGGATACCCAATTGGCGTCCGCCGACCAGGTTCGCGGCTCCATTGAAGCCGATAACGCCGCTATCGAAGCCGCCCAAGCCACCATTAACAGCGCCGAACTAAACCTGGTGTATACGCGCATCACCGCGCCCATCAGCGGCCGCATCGGTTTGCGCCAAACGGATTCCGGTAACATCATTCACTCTACGGACGCAAACGGCCTCGCCGTCATTGCCCAGTTGCAGCCCATTGCCGTGCTCTTCACCATTCCGGAAGATCAGTTGCAGCCCGTTCTCAGCAAACTGCGGCAAGGCGCAAAACTGCGCGCCGATGCTTATGATCGTGATGAAAGCAAGAAGCTCAGCGAAGGTACCCTGCTCACCGTTGACAACCAAATCGATCCAACCACCGGCACATCGAAGCTGAAAGCGGTCTTCTCCAATGAGAATCACGCGCTGTTTCCCAATCAGTTCGTCAACATCCGGCTCTGGCTCGATACCAAACGCGGTGCGGTGATCGTACCCATCGTCGCCGTGCAACGCGGACCTTCCGGCACCTTCGTCTATCTGGTCGGTCCAGACAACAAAGTCACCGTGCGCGCCGTCAAAGCCGGCCTCACGCAAGATGCCGACGTCGCCATTGACGACGGTTTGCAAGCGGGCGATGTTGTGGTTGTCGACGGCGCCGAAAAACTGGCCGAAGGCATGTCCGTGAATTTCCGCAAACCAGGACAAGGCGGCGGAGGAAAAAGCGCAGCCAGGAGTCCCAAACAATGAGTCCGTCTCGGCCGTTTATTCTGCGGCCGGTTGCCACCTCTTTGTTGATGGCCGGCATCCTGATCGCAGGCGCCATCGCCTACTTGCAGCTCCCGGTGGCCGCCCTTCCCGAAGTCGATTACCCCACTATTCAGTGCACCACCTTCTATCCCGGCGCGAGCCCGGAAGTGATGGCGTCTTCCGTCACAGCCCCGCTCGAGCGCACCTTCGGACAAGTGCCCGGCCTCAAGCAGATGACGTCGACGAGTTCCTTCGGCAGCTCCATCATCACTCTGCAATTCGATCTCAATTTGAACATCGATATCGCCGAGCAGCAGGTACAAGCCTCCATCAATGCCGCCGGCACCTACCTCCCGCCCGACCTGCCGAATCCTCCCATCTACAGCAAAGTGAATCCGGCCGACGCGCCCATCCTCACGTTTGCGCTGACGTCGAAAACCATGCCGCTCACCAAAATCGAGGATCTGGCGGATACCACTCTCTCGCAAAAGATCGCGCAATTGCCCGGCGTTGGTTTAGTCAGCATCAGCGGCGGTGAGAAACCGGCCGTCCGCATCCGCGTCAACCCCACTGCGCTGGCCGCCTATGGCCTCGGCATGGAAGACCTGCGCACGGCGCTGAACCAAACCAACATCAATCAAGCCAAGGGAAATTTTGACGGGCTGAAGCAGTCCTATATCATCGGCGCCAACGACCAGATCCTGACCAGCGGCGGCTACAAACCCATCATCGTCGCCTATAAAAACGGTGCTCCCGTGCGCCTGCAAGACGTAGCCACCATCATTGATGGCGCGGAGAACTTGCGCCAGGCCGCCTGGATGAATGCCACACCCGCTGTCATTGTCAACATCCAGCGTCAACCCGGCGCCAACGTCATCGCTGTGGTCGACCGCATCCATACACTCCTCGGCCAATTGCAGGCTTCCATTCCGAAAGCAATAGAAATCAAAATCCTCACTGACCGCACCACCACCATTCGCGCCTCGGTCGACGACGTGAAATTTTCACTCGTGCTCACCGTCGGCTTGGTGGTCATGGTCATCTTTCTCTTCCTCCGCAACTTGGCCGCTACTATCATTCCCAGCGTCGCCGTTCCGCTCTCCATCGTCGGCACTTTCGGGGTGATGTACTTGCTCGGCTACAGCCTGAACAATCTCACCTTGATGGCTCTCACCATTTCCACCGGTTTCGTGGTGGATGACGCCATTGTGATGATTGAAAACATTGCCCGCTATCTGGAACAAGGCGAAGCGCCTATGCGCGCCGCGCTCCGCGGCTCCGAACAAATCGGGTTCACCATCGTTTCTCTTACTGTCTCGCTCATCGCCGTCTTGATTCCCTTGCTCTTCATGGGCGATATCGTCGGCCGTCTCTTTCGCGAATTCGCCATCACCTTGGCCGTCACGATTCTGGTCTCCGCCTTTGTGTCGCTCACCCTCACGCCCATGATGTGCGCCAAACTGTTGAAGCACAAACCGGAAGCCGCGCAGGGCTGGTTCTATCGCAAATCGGAACACGCGTTCAATTGGGTCATTGAGAAATACGCCAATACGCTGCGCTGGGTGCTGCGCCACCAAACCGCCACTCTATTCGTAACGGCAGCCACCTTGGCCGTCACCATCTTCCTCTTCCTCATCGTGCCCAAAGGCTTTTTCCCGGTGCAGGATACGGGCGTCATCCTAGGTGTTTCCGAAGCTCCGCCCAGCGTCTCTTTCGCCGAAATGTCGCGCCTCCAGCGAGCGCTGGCCGCCGTCATCCAGCAAGATCCCTCGGTCGAAAGCCTCTCCTCTTTCATTGGTGTTGACGGCATCAACACCGTCATGAACAGCGGCCGTATTCAAATCAATCTAAAGCCGCTCGCGCAAAGGCCGGGCGTAGGCGAAATCATCCGCCGCCTGCAAAGCAAGCTCCAGAGCGTGGAAGGCATCACTCTGTATCTGCAACCCGTGCAGGATCTCAGCGTCGAAGACCGCGTCAGCCGCACGCAATTTCAATACACGCTGGAAGATGCCGACCCCAAAGAACTCACTACCTGGACCAGGAGCCTTGTCGAAAAACTCGACAAACTCGGCTCTTTGCGCGACGTCGCCACCGACGAACAGAATGGCGGCTTGGAAACCACCTTGGTCATTGACCGCGACACCGCCTCCCGCCTCGGCATTGGCATGCAGCAAATTGACGACACGCTCTACGACGCCTTTGGGCAACGCCTGGTCTCGACCATGTTTACTCAGTCGAACCAGTATCACGTCGTTTTGGAAGTCGCCAAAGACTTCCGCAACGATCCGCGCGACCTCGGCGATATCTTCATCCGCTCCGCCGCAGGCATGGAAGTGCCGCTCAGTTCGTTCACTCGCTTTGAAGAATCCACTTCGCCTTTAACCATCAATCATCAGGGCCAATTCCCGGTAGTCACCGTCTCGTTCAACCTGCCGCCGGGCGAATCGCTTGGCAGCGCCGTCAAGGACATTCAGCGCACCGAACAGGAAATCGGCCTCCCCGCCAGCATTCACACTGAATTTCAGGGCACCGCCGCCGCCTTTCAAAACTCCTTGGCCAACGAAGTCTATCTGATCCTCGCCGCCCTCGTCGTCGTCTACATCGTCCTCGGTGTTTTGTACGAAAGCTATATCCACCCCATCACCATCCTTTCCACCCTGCCCTCTGCCGGCGTCGGCGCAATTCTCGCTATCTTTATCTGCAAAGACGATTTCAACGTTGTCGCTCTCATCGGCGTAATTCTCTTGATCGGCATCGTCAAAAAGAACGCCATTATGATGATTGATTTCGCTCTGGAAGCCGAACGGCAAGGCGGCAAGGCCCCGCTCGAAGCCATTTATCAAGCCTGCCTGCTGCGTTTCCGGCCCATTATGATGACCACCATGGCGGCCCTCTTCGGCGGTTTGCCGCTCGCTTTGGGTTCCGGCGTCGGCTCTGAACTGCGCCGCCCTCTCGGCATCACCATCGTGGGTGGCTTGATCGTCAGTCAGTTCCTCACGCTCTACACCACCCCGGTCGTCTACCTCTTCTTCGACCGCTTGGCGCGGCGCTTCCCCGGCCACCGCCAACACGAAGCCGAATTGGCGCAACTCCATGCGGCCTTGGAAGTGGAGGCGGCCCGATGAACTTATCCGCTCCTTTCATCAAACGCCCCGCAGCCACCACTCTCCTGACCGCGGCGCTGGCGCTATCGGGCGTCCTGGCATTTAACTTTCTTCCGGTCGCGCCCCTGCCCGCCGTCGAACTGCCTACTGTGAACGTTCACGCCAATCTCCCCGGCGCCAGTCCGGAGACCATGGCCTCGTCCGTTGCTACTCCCCTCGAACGGCAGTTCGGCCGCATCGCCGGCGTCACGGAGATGACGTCGTCCAGTCAGCTCGGCAGCACTTCCATCACTTTGCAATTCGATCTCGACCGCAACGCCGACGCCGCCGCACGCGATGTGGAAGCCGCCATTAACGCCGCCCGCAGCCAGTTGCCCGCTAACCTTCCCAGCAACCCCGGCTATTGGAAAATGAATCCCGCCAACATGCCTGTCCTCACGCTGGCGCTCACCTCCGACGTATTCGACCGCGGCCAGATGTACGATATCGCCGACTCCATCCTCGCCCAAAAACTCGCTCAAATTGAAGGCGTCGGCCAAGTCCACACCTGGGGCAGTTCGCGCCCCGCCGTGCGCGTCCAGTTGAATCCGCATCTGCTCAACGCCATGGGATTGAGCATTACGGACGTAGCCACTGCTCTTCAAAATGCCAACGCGCACCAAGCCAAAGGCGCCATTGGCAACGACCACCTCTTTTGGCAGCTCGCCGCCACCGACGAGATCTTCAAAGCCCGCGAATACGCTCCGCTGGTTGTGAAATATCGCAACCAAGCGCCTGTGCGCCTGGCCGATTTGGGCAATGTTTTAGATTCCGTGGAAGACACCCGTAACGATGGCTCCGACAATGGCCGGCCCTCCATCGTGATGATGATTACCAAGCAGCCCGACGCCAACATCATCGACACCGTTGACCGCATCAAAGCGATTTTGCCGCAGTTGCAAGCCTCCGTTCCGCCAGCCATGAAACTGAACGTGGCGCAAGACCGCACCACCACCATTCGCGCCTCCGTCCACGATGTGGAACGAACCCTGCTCATCTCCGTCTTTCTGGTCATTCTGGTGGTGTTTGCGTTTCTGCGCAATGTTTGGGCTACCATCATT
>Ga0302319_10009548_pt1 | contig 18633 bp, 14 predicted proteins | sample Bog_T0_2_FD_203319 | JGI IMG/M metagenome (GOLD analysis project Ga0302319, IMG submission 203319) | Peat permafrost microbial communities from Stordalen Mire near Abisko, Sweden - Bog_T0_2 | ecosystem: Environmental > Terrestrial > Soil > Wetlands > Peat | place: Sweden: Abisko, Stordalen Mire... | reverse complement strand
CATGGATCATTTGCTCAACGCGATGGGCTACTTTGTCGAATTCGGCGACGACGACGACGCGCCGAGTTTTATCCTGCAGCGGACGCATCGCTGGCGGTGGCGGTTGAAACAGGTTCTCCAGCCCGCCGAATCGCTGCAAATTTTTTCCATGACCCCCTATTCCGGGTGGCCCTCATCCGCCTGGATTCAGCAACTCGTGCCGGTGGGCGCATCGATTCCCATTTTGGCGGAAAACGTGATCACGATGGTCGTCCTGCCCGAGCGGGCCGCCAGTGATACCAACCCTCCGCTGGCCACCGCTTACCATTACGATTCCCGCGATACGACGAATCTCCTCACGCTGCATCAGTTGCCGCCGCGCCTGCGCCTGGTTCTCGTCGTCATCGATCCGGCTTCAGCGGAAACTTTGGCCTCGCAAAATGGATCGAATCCGCCGCAACTGGTCTCCGCCTCGCTGTTCCAGCAGGCCGCGCAACTCGACGCCGATCTCGCGACCCTGGACGGCAGTCTCACCGCGCAAAAAATCGGGCATCGCATCTTCCAGCGCGTGATTCAGCTTCCCTCCTCGGACTGGTCGAACACGGCCACGCCGTAAGAATAGCGCATGAAAGCGCAAGTTCATCTTGTACCGAATTCGGTACAAGATAAGGCACGGTAAAATCATAGCGTTTGGTACCGATTCTGGCACATGAAAAAGCGCAAAAACATCGTAGGACCGAATGTGCGCCGGCTTCGGTGCAAGCAGAATCTTTCTCAAGAAAGCTTGGCCGCCCAATGCCAGTTAATCGGCTGGGACATAAGCCGGGAAGGCATCGCCAAGATCGAATCCCAGATTAGAGGCGTTTCCGATATCGAGGTCATGAAACTGGCCAAGGCGCTGCGCGTTCATTTCTCCGTTTTGTTTCCTTGAGTTTCAAGCGAATCCGCGATCATGAGCCGCATTGCCGTCCGCAATACCGCCAGTCGCCGGAACCTCTCCAGCGTTTCCGGCATGGTACTGATCATGGCCCTGGCCGCACTGGCCGTGATGTCGCTGCTTTTGCTCGCCTTGTTTGAGGGCGCATCCCACCAGACGCGCGGTTCGCTCAGCAACGCCACCGTGGCCCGCGAAAAAATCCTCGCCGATTCCGCCGTGGCGCTGGTCATTGGCCAGATCGAGCAGGCCTCGTCGCAAACCAATCAAGCCTGGATTTCCCAACCCGGGCTTCTTCGCGCTTACAGCACGAATGCGGTGCGAGCGCCCACCGCCTGCTACAAACTTTATTCCACCACGAATCTCGCCGCGATGACCGATACCAGCGGGAACCTCCATTTCCTCGCCGCCGACGTTCCCGCCAATTGGAGCAACGAACCGGGTCAATACACCGATCTCAATTCCCCGGCGCAGACGCCCGGCTTGTCCGGCCAGTCGATCTATCCGATCCTCGACCCCGCCGCCTTGACGAATCGGGCCGTAGCGACACAAATTCCCGGCGTCAGCAGTGATCTCGGCCCCGGGTCCAACGCCGTCGCCATGCCCGTCGCGTGGCTCTATGAACTCCAGGATGGCACGCTCGGTCCGGCGAGTAACGCCACCGCGGCCAACCCGATCGTTGCGCGCATCGCCTTCTGGACCGATGACGACACCTGCAAGATCAACATCAATACCGCCGGTTACGGCTCGCCCTGGAATACGCCCCGGCTCAACTCGACCAATGACGCGGCTTGGAGCGCCAACCCGCCCGCCGCCGGGGAATACACAGCCTATCCGGGACATCCCGCGACGACCTCGCTCGCGCTGGTCTTTGGCACCAATTCCTATTCGCCACAACAATTGCTCGGACTCACTCCCCGTTACGCGTGGGGCGGTTCCCAATCCGGCACCCAGGCCACTACACCGGGTGAAACTGTGCCCGCGAAAATGGACCGCCTCTATGCCTCGATCGACGAATTATGTTTCAGCACGAACATGACTGGATGCCCGCTCCAGCGCCAGGCCAACCCGGTCACCCCGGCGCAGCTCGAAGTCGCGCGATTCGTCCTCACCGTCCATAGCCATGCGCCCGAAACCACGCTGCTCGGCGAGCCTCGCGTGGCCATCTGGCCGGTGGCCGATTCCGCCTTTACCTCGACCGGCGCACCCCGTATGACCGCGACCGACTTCGCCCTCACGAATGTCGCCACCATCGGCGTCGGGTCGGGCAACCCCCGCAACTACTTTTTCCAGCGCAACGACCCGCTCAACACCAAAGACGATTTCGATCCGAACGCCTCATCTTCCTCCACCGCGACCACCAGCAATTTGCAACTCTTCAACGATCTCGTGAATCGCGGCAACGTCCCTCTGCCCGGTTACGGCTCTTCCTTCAGCGCGAAATATCCCGGCGCGAACTGGCCGCAAATCATGCTCGAAATCACCGACTTCATTCGCGGTTTGAACGCGGTTGATCCCAACTCCGCCCTTGCGCCTTTCGCTGCGGGCAATTCTGTCACCGGAGTGGGGCGCGGCTTCATTATCCCCCTGACCTGGACATACGGCACCGGATCGGGCCAGATGACTCTGCGCGGGCTGGGCCGTTGTCCGACGCTCTCCAGCCTCACCCTCGTTCTCTACGTTTCCGGTTTTGGATTCAAAAACGGCTCGGTCATCGACTACGGGGTAACGCCCGATAATTTTGCGGGCACGAGTTGGAAGGCAAACTTCCAGCCCGGCTCGCCCGAATGGAAAAACCTGAAGAGCGAATTAATCCGCGCCTTTGTGGTGCCGTGCACCTTTCAACCCGGTTGCGCTTACCCGGAAGTGAGCGACGGCTGCACCATCCAGATTTCGGGACTCGACTCCATTTCGGTAAACGGCAACGCGAACTGTTTCGGCTTCGCGCCCATGGCCACTTCTCTGCCATTGGGGACGCCTTTGAAAGCGCTTCCCGCCGACCGTGCCTGGGGCGGCAACGAGGGTCCGGTCTCCTGGCGGCAGACCTCCGATGCCCTGGCCAATGGCAGCATGACGAACTACCCGTTCGCGGGCGCCAACGCCTTTTCCCTTTCCGTTTTGCCCAATACCCCTGCGGCGATGCTCGATCCCAAAACGGGAGGTCAAGGCTGGCCGCCGACAAGTTCTCTTGGTTTTTCCAGCACGACTCTCACTGTCACCATCCGCGATCTCAAAAATAATCCGCTGCAAACCTTCTCGGTCAATTTTCCAGCCTTCTCCATCTCGGCCCACGAACTCACGAACAAGGGCGAATGCGATCACGCCGATGCCGTGCCGCCGCTGCCCTCCATTCCAGGCTGGAGCACCAACGCCGCCTGCGCCGTCGCGCCTTCCTGGTACATGAGCCTCCAGCACCGTCTGCAAACCTCGCAAAACAGCCGCGCCCTGATGATCCAGGCTGGAGACGTCAGCCGCAGTGTCGAGGCCAACACCGACCTCCGCGTCATCGCCGGGCTGACCAACGTCCCTTCGGCCTTCTTCTCTCCCATTCCGACCCTTTACGTCTCGCCGCAAGTCAACGCCATGGGCGGATCTCACGCCCAAAACATCCGATTTGCGGACGGAACCAGCGCCTGTTTCGCGCCTTACAATTCAACGGGCAACAGTTCCTTCGACAACACCGGCCTCGTCGCCTCGGCCCACTATGCCAAAACGATCACGCCTTTGATAACGGCGACTGATTGGGTTAGCCAGATGCCCGTTCCCTACGATCAATTTACCAGCCCATCCTGCAGCGTCCCGACAGGAACCAGCGCCGTCTACACCAAGAACAATACGCCCGGCGATTGGGACACCGGTCCCGGCTTTGCCCCCGACGGCGCGCAAATTAACCTCCCCGACAGCGGCACCACGAACGCCCCGTCCGCCGCCTATTTTTCCCTGACGGGCGGAAGCGTCGGCGCCCCCACGCAGCGCACACCCAACGCGCTCGTCCCGTCGCCGGTGATTTTTGGCTCGCTCCCCACCGGAATCAATCCGGCTTCACCCGCGCAATCGGCACCTTGGCAGACGCTCCTCTTTTGCCCCTACCCGGCGGCCAACAAAGCAGGCGAGCCCTATACGGGCCATCCGGGCGCCGCCACGCCGCCCGACCATCTCATCCTCGACAATTTCTGGATGCCCGTGGTTGAGCCTTACGCCATCAGCACCTGCCTCGCCACCGCCGGAAAAATCAATCTCAATGACCAGATCGCTCCCTTCACTTACCTCCATCGCAACACCGCCCTGCGCGCCCTCCTCGATGCCCTGCGCATTCCGGCCATTCCCGCCTCGAACGCCACTACCTACAAAGCGGCCGGGACACCCCTCACCTCGATTTGGAACCCCGTCGATGAAGACGCGACCATCGCCCAGATCGAAAGCCGTTTCGCCAACAACAGCGTGGACGCTTACCTCAGCGAAAGCGAAATCTGCACCGTGCCCCTTGTTCCCGGCGTGCAGAACAGTCCGTTCTCGACCAACGTCTCCACCACGCAAACCGCGCTCGCTTCCTTTTGGAGTTCCGGCGGTGGCCAGCTCACGGGCGACAACCTCCGCGAACTCCCCTACGCGCAGCTGTATGGCCGCCTCACCACTCGCTCGAATTCCTACACCGTCCATGTCCGCGTCCAGGTCCTGAAAAAGCTCCCGCAAGACCCAAATCAAAACATCTGGCACGAAGGCGTCGATCTCGTCCTCGGCGATTGGCGCGGCTCCTACGAAATCGAGCGCTATCTCGACCCCACCGTCGCAGCGCCTCAGGCCGGTCGGCCCCTCCAGGCTTACAAATACCGCATCGTCAGCGCGCGCCAGTTTGCTCCCTAGATTTGGCATCCATCAGGTGCGACCACTTTTCCTTGCCTGCCTCATCGATGCGGGCGTAGTATCACCTCTCCTAAAGTCGGTCTTGCGCTCGTGGCGAAATGGCAGACGCGCTAGTTTCAGGTTGTAACTATTTGATTTACATGGTCTTGCGTATTTTTTCAAGACCTTCCTTTTTAAGCATTTAGCCAAAAATTAATTTTTGCTGTTTTGCATGGAAAGGCGCGAATTTGCCCCCTTTTTGGGACAATCCGTGAAAGCAACCGTGAAGACTTCGGCCTACGAACCGGAAGCCAATCGAACATCAGTCCGTCAAGGTCCCAGCTTCTTATTCCAAGGAAGTTTGGCAAGCAGTAGGCCCATGCCGCACCAGTCGGTGATGCCGGCAAAGAGGAGGCCGGTGCCGACGAAGGCGGGGATGGCGATGAAGTAGGGCTGGACGAAAATGGCGAGCAGGACGCCGGTGAGGACGAAGGAACCGGCGGCGATGCGGACTTGGCGTTCGAGGCTGATGACTTTTGTCGTGCCTCGCGTAACGGGTAGACCGGCGTCGATCCACGCGAGCGTACCGCCTTCGACGACGACGGCATTATCGAGCCCTTCCTTCACCAGTTTTTCCGCGGCCTTGGTGGCGCGGGCGCCGGAACGGCAGAGCAAATAGACGGGCTGTTCCTTGAACAATTGGTTCGAGGTGAGCAGGGTCGCCGGATCGAACTGGTCGAGCGGTTCGTTGCGCGCCTGCGGGACATGAACCTCCGCGAATTCTACCGGAGTGCGGACGTCGATGACATTCAAGCCCGTGTGCGAATCGAGCAACTGTTGCAGGTGAATGGGCGAGATGGTTTTCATATTTGCGTGATACAAACCACCATCACGCTTTTTTGAGTTGGTGCAAGGCTCGCACCAAAACGTCGACTTCCTGTTGCGTGTTGTAGAACGCGAGCGAAGCGCGGACAGTTTTCTCGACACCGAAGCGGCGCAGAGCCGGTTGCGCGCAGTGATGTCCGGCGCGCGCGGCGATGCCCTGCTGGTCGAGATGCTCCGCGATTTTTTCCGGCTCGTGTCCGGCGATGATGAACGAAAGCACGCTTGCTTTATTGGCCGCGGTGCCGATCAAGCGCAGGCCTTTCACGGACTGGAGCGCCTCGGTGGCATACGCGAGTAACTCATGTTCGTACGCGGCAATCGGGGCCAGGCCGATTTTCTGCAAATAATCGACGGCAGCACCGAGGCCAACCGCGCCCGCGATGTCAGGCGTGCCAGCCTCGAATTTCTCGGGTGCGTTTTGATAGGTCGTCTTGGCGAAGGTGACGTTGCGGATCATGTGGCCGCCGCCCTGCCATGGGGGCATGGCTTCGAGCAGCGCCGACTTGCCGTAAAGCGCGCCGATTCCCGTCGGGCCAAAAACCTTGTGTCCCGAGAAAACAAGAAAATCGACATCAAGCGCCGTGACGTTGACCGGCATGTGGGGCGTGGATTGCGCCGCATCGACCAACACAGGGACACCATAGGCGTGGGAGATGGCGATGATCTGCTCAATCGGGTTGATCGTGCCGAGGGAGTTGGCGACATGTCCAACGGAAACGAGCTTGGTGCGTCCACTGAGCAAAGAGGCAAACTGATCGAGGATCAGTTCACCGCGATCATTGACCGGCGCGACGCGGAGAACAGCCCCGGTCTGCTCGGCGAGGAGCTGCCAGGGCACGATATTGGCATGATGCTCAATCGTCGTGATCAAAATTTCATCGCCCGCGCCGATGTTTTTGCGGCCATAGCTTTGCGCGACAAGATTGATCGCCTCGGTGGTGCCCCGAAGAAAGACGATCTCCTTCGCGTCCGCCGCGCCGATAAAGTCACGCACCTTTTCCCGCGCGCCTTCGTAGGCACGGGTCGCCCGCTCGGCGAGTTCGTAAGCAGCGCGATGAATGTTCGCATTGTCGCGGCTGTAGAAATGAGAGGTCGCATCAATGACCGACTGAGGTTTTTGGGTCGTGGCGGCGTTATCGAGGAAGATCAGCGGCTTGCCGTTCATCTTCTGATGCAGCGCAGGAAAATCGGCCCGGATGGATTCGACATCGAAGGCCGACAGCGCGGCGCCGTGGCCGATGCGCGTGGGTACGCCCGGTGATGATGGCAAGCGGGATGATTCGCTTCCGCGCAGAAAATAAAATTCGGAACCACTCAGCGATTCGGAGATGTAGGGCAGCGTGCCTGGGGATGACGGGCGGGCCGTCGTCTTTCCGGAACGCTGTTCCCCGTCGCGGTAACATCGAGGCTCGCCAAACGGATAGGCCTCTTCCGAACTCGCGGCATGACCGCCCGAGGCCGATTCCACCGGTTGGATCGCCGGCGATGAAGTCACCGGCGCATCGGGATGGACCGGCGGGGCAATCTCTTGGGCGTCGGTCGGGTACTGGCTGATTCCGGGCCCCTGGGTGACCGAAGGCGAACTGCTATCCGGCGAGTCGGAATAGATCTCCTTCACCAGCTGCGCGATGAGGTCGCTGTCGGGATTAGCGGGGATAGATGTAGTCATGATAATTGCCCACCAAAACATTATCGAGGCGCGCGATGGAATCTTCCACCAGAACCGCCGTGGAGAAATAGCGTGTCACGAGGTGCGACGCGACGGAGTTCTCATTGGTGCCCATGTACCGGACGGACAGCCCGGGTTCAACCTCGCCGGTCACGCCGGTTTTCTGGAGGCCGACCACTCCCTGTTCGCCTTCGCCGACACGCAGGAGCAGGATGCTCGTACTGCCCAGGCTTCCGCCCACGTTCGACTTGCCATTGATCAGAAGTTTGTCGCTCGGCACCAGCGGCACGCCACGCCAGGTGATGAAGGGCGAGCCGAAAAGATTCACCGTCGGCGGCGGCACGCCCCGGCGGGTGCACTCGCGGCCAAACGCGGCAATCGCCTTGGGATGCGCGAGGAAAAAGGCCGGCTTCTTCCAGACCAGGCCCAGCAACTCATCGAGATCGTCCGGAGTGGGAGGGCCGCTCCGGGTGGGAATGCGCTGCGAGGGCGCGACTTCGCTCAGCAAACCAAAGTCGGGATTATTGAGAAGCTCCCATTCCTCCCATTCCTTCACGGCTTCGACGGTGAGGCGCACCTGCTCGCGCAACTGGTCGATTTTATTGCTGTAAAGATCCGTGACGCGCGTGTGCGTTTGGAGCACCGTCTGAATGGTATTGAGGTGATACTCGCGCGGATCTTCCTCGTAATCGACGAAGGTGGTGGGAAGCTTCGGCTCGCCGCCCTGGACGGTCAGCAAGTCGATGACGCTCTCACCATACTCATTCGCCCTGGCTTGCGCGGCCTGACGGGTTTCGAGGGAACGGGCGATGGCATCGCGGATGGACGCCTTGCGCTTCAAGGCATCAAACTTCGTCCGGTCCAGGCTCAGGATGGTCGCATGCGTCAGCGCCTTGATGGCGGGGGATTTCAATGCGTCGCCGAGCAGGGCATCCTCACCATAAAAGTTGCCTTCGCCGAGGAGGCCCTGACGGAGTTTATCGCCATGCGGTCCGGCAACGAAGAGTTCAAGCTTGCCGCGCGCCACTACATAAAGCTTCTTCGAGGAGTCACCTTCCTTCGCAATGACCTTGCCCAAATCGTGCTGCTCGGTGGCAAACTCCCCGGCGATGGCCTTGAGCGACTCATCGTCGAGTCCACTGAAGAGAGCGATACCCCGAAGGCTCTCCGGTGCGATGTGCGCTTTCTTGCCGTCAATCTCCACGACGATCAGGCCCGCCTTGTTCACGAGAACCTTCCGGCGATTGACGCGATAAACGCCGCCGTCGACATCGACCCAGGGAAGGAGCTTATGCAGCCAACGCGGCGTTCTTGCGGCGTTCTGTGGTACAGTAACTGTTGCGGTTGCGAGATTGCGCGCGGCTGTTGCGCCCAGGCTCAGGGACGAGGAAGGGGTGGTGCTCATAATAAAGGATCGTTTGTTCTGATTTTTTTTGGCTTATCGGTCCGAGCCATCAAGCCGTTAAGACTTGGGAAGGGACGTGTCTCTTTCGTTCCCGCGTGGGATCCGATACGAAACGGAATAGACGAATGACTGCCGGAAAGTGGCAGATTCCTGTTGTCAGGTTCAGGCTTTTTATAGAAGCGGCCTCGCGACGACAAGAAAAAAGTTTTTATAACACTCACATTTTCAACACCTTGTATCTATACTAACCCAATAGATTTTTTAGGCCTTCACCCGTGCGCTAGCGGTCAAGGAGCGAACGATGGTGCCTTTTTCCCGGCGACGAGTTTCAAAATTCGCCGCCAGGCGAAGGGAAATAAAACAAGATAGATCAGAAAACCGAGCCAGGGCCCAAGCGTAATCGTTGATGACGCATTCCCGGTGATTTCCATTTCCAAAGCGAAGGTTCCCACGAGATACGGCCCTAAAAAAATCCAGGCCTTCAGTCCCTTTTCGTACTGGAGTTTTTTCTCGCAAAAGACGACGAGCCCACCAAGCCGGGTTGGCTTGTTGTTCCCATTAGGTTGGATCGCGCTTGTCGGAGTAATGGAGCGACGCATCAGGAATCTTTTTTCGCTTAGTTGGAGGCCCGGCGTTGAAAGCTGCGGCCTCCCGAGAGCAATTGGGCCGTGAAAGCCCGGAAACGGAATCGCGTTTTCTGTGTCTGATGCGGATGTAAATCCGGTGGCCACGGATCGCGTAAAAGAGTGGTGTTTGAAGGTGGTCGATGGGTGAAGTGCTGAAATTTGTTCATGCCGGGCAGAGGATAAAGAGTCCGAGTGAAGCGAGCTTAAAAACTTGTCGGCGTGAATCCGGCAAAGTCGTCATGGGAGGCAATCGACATGCGACAACCCATGTTCTTTTCTGTCATGGAGTCACCAATCACCAGCGAATGAAAGGGCCTCGCCTGGACTGCGACCACAAAGAGTTTCGAATGCATGACGATTACCTGAGCTCACTAGGCCGCAGCCAAGTCCACGACGCTTTTGTTTTCGCTTGAGCGGATGAGGTCGACCCGGCTCTTCCGGTCAAAATGGAAATTCAAGGGATGCAGCACGGGCTTGCTTTCATTACTTTCCCCGCTGGCATAAGCGATCTCCTCACTGAGGCGAAAGCCCACGCTGCGAATGGTCTCAAGGTATTGGGCCAGGACGCCTAGCTTGCGGCGAAGACGGGTTATATGGGAATCGATGGTACGAGTTAGGGTGTTCCTGTTCAGCCCCCAGACGATATCGAGCAGTTCATCTCTTTTCAGAACTTGGCCATAATGCTCCATGAGCCGGGCCATGAGCTTGAATTCGAGGTGGGTCAAATCCAACAACCTGTCGCGGATGGCAATTTCATGCCGCACGGGATCAAGCCGTATCTCGCCTAGAACAATAACTTCCGGCGCCAGTTCCTTTTTCAGATGGCGACTGATCGATTTCTTAATGCGTAAAATAATCTCCCGGTAGCTGAAAGGCTGGGTGACATAATCATCGGCCCCGGCTTCAAAACCGGAGATGCGCTCTTCCTCCGTGGCCGCCGAGGCAAGAATGATAATGGGAATATGGCTCGTGGAGATACCTCTCTTTAATAAATAGCAGAGGTCCATGCCCGCCGTTTTCGGAAGGGTTAAATCCAATAGGATGAGAGAAGGCTTCCTGACTTCAGCATGCTTTAAACCAGCGGCCACACCCCGCGCAGTCAGGACTTCGAACTCCGCGGCAGGAAGACCAGTCCGCAGGTGATTCGGAAGATCGCCATCCTGACCCACGACAAGAATTTTGTGCAACATAAGTTCGATCGGCTAAATTTCGAAAGAGAAGTATTCCTCTTCGTCCGCAGCCCATCCCCAGGGAACGCCGGAAACATGCGACTTAATCTCAATTGAGTCATGCTTCTTCTCATTCTGCGCAGCGGGGTGGACCGATTTTTCCGACACGTTTTCCAGAGACAAAAGTGATCCGTCATGGAGGGATAGAGGGCTGTGCACGATAGAGCAAAAGTTGGCTGACAAGGACTGGCTCGCCGGGGAGCCTAATAATTCCCACTTAGGACCTTGTTTGGGTTGTTTACGAACCAGCAACATATTATTTCTATAGAATTAGTATAGAATAAAAGAATGTCAATGCGAAAAATAAAGATAAAATCGGTCGGTGGCGATCCCAGGAACCCTACCGACGCCAGGCTGCTCAACGCCCTAGAGTGGAAAGTTTCGACACCAGAAGGGCGCCCGCTTGGTGCAGCGTTTCATCTTTTTTGGCAAAGTGAAAGCGGAGGTAGCGATGCTCGGGTTCGCGGAAGAAGCTCGACCCAGGCACACCCGTGACGCCGATGCTTTTGGTCAGCTCTTCGGCGGCGATGCGGTCGCTTTTGAAGCCGAGCGACGAAATATCGACCAGAGTATAATAAGCGCCCTGGGGCGTGGTGAAAGGAAGTCCGGTCTGGCGCAGGTAGCCAAGGAAGAGATCTCGCTTACGGGTATATTCCGCAATCAGTTCCGCGTAATAGCTGTCGGCAAAGTTGAGCGCGGTGACAGCCGCTTCCTGCAGCGGAGCCGCCGCCCCGACGGTGAGGAAGTCATGCACCTTGCGGGCCAGCGCGATAATTTGCTCCGTCGCGGCCACGTAGCCGAGCCGCCAGCCGGTGATCGAATAAGTCTTCGACAGCGAACCGCAGGTGAGCGTCCGTTCCCATGCGCCGGGCAGCGTGGCGAAGGGAATGTGCACGTGCGGCGCATAGACGATGTGCTCGTAAACTTCGTCGGTGATGACGAAGGCATCGTATTCGGTGGCGAGGCTGAGAATGATGAGCAGTTCCTCGCGAGTGAAGACCTTGCCGCACGGATTGGAGGGATTGCACAGAACGATGGCTTTTGGCCTCTGGGCAAAGGCGCGCCGGAGTTCGTCGGCGTCGAAGCCGAAGTCCGGCGGCTGTAGCGCGACGTAGATTGGTTCCGCTCCGGAGAGAATGGCATCGGCGGCGTAGTTCTCGTAGAAGGGCGAGAAGACGATCACCTTATCACCCGGATTGCAGGCGGTCATCATGGCCACCATCATCGCCTCGGTGCTGCCGCAGGTGGTGACGAGATGCTTGTCGGGGTCGATGGCAAGACCGGAGAAGCGGTTGATCTTCGCGGCCAGTGCCTGGCGAAAACGGGCCGAGCCCCATGTAATCGAATACTGATGAAAGGAACCACGCGCGCTTTGTTCGAGCGCCTCAAGCAGGGCCGTGGGCGGTTCAAAATCGGGAAAGCCCTGAGCCAGATTGATCGCTTGATGCTGGTTGGCCAGACGGGTCATCTCGCGAATGACCGATTCCTGGAAAATGGCGAGTCGTTGGGCGGTGGCGGGCATGTCGTGGTCCCATTAGTCGATAACCGACTCAAGTGGCAAATCCGCTTTCAAGCCGTTCTTCTCGATCCACTCGGGATTATAGAGCTTCGAGATGTATTTGTGCCCCGAATCGCAGAGAATGGTCACGACGGTCTGGCCCGGTCCACGCTGACGGGCATAACGGACCGCCCCCGCGATATTAATGCCGGAGGAGAGTCCGAGAAAAATACCCTCTTCCGCCCGCAAGTGTTGGATGATCGTAAAAGCGGTCTGATCGTCGATGCGATAAGCCTCGTCCACGTCGAGGCCTTCGAGATTTTTCGTCACCCGGCCCTGGCCGATCCCTTCCGCAAAGGAATCTCCGTCGTTGGTTTCGAGATTGTGGTTCTTGAACCACGACCACATCGCGGCTCCATAGGGGTCGGCGCAGACTGCGGCGATCCGCGAATTTTTCTCTTTCAGGTAATGGCTCGTTCCCGCGAGCGTGCCTCCTGTTCCGACCGAGGCAACAAAGGCAGTCACCACGCCGTTCGTCTGAACCCAAATTTCGGGTCCCGTGGTGCGATAATGAATTTGCCGGTTCGCGGTGTTGTCAAACTGGTTCGCCCAGAAATATCCATGTTCCACCGCCAGTCGCTGCGCCACTTTATTGTAATTGCCGGGATCCTTGTAAGGTTTTTCCGGCACGACGATGACTTCCGCGCCGAGCGCCCGCAGGGTTTCCATTTTGGCCGGGGATTGGTTGTCCGGGATGACGATCACGGTGCGGTAGCCCCTGGCTTGACCGACCACGGTATGGCCGATCCCGGTGTTGCCCGCCGTGCCCTCGATGATGGTCGCGCCCGGCTTGAGCTCGCCCTTGCTTTCGGCCGCCTCAATGATGCCTAAGGCGGCGCGGTCCTTCACTGAACCGCCCGGATTCATAAACTCGGCTTTGCCGAGAATCTCGCATCCGGTCAGTTCCGACAGGTGGCGAAGACGTATGAGTGGCGTGTTGCCGATGAAATGGGTGACACCGTGATAGGAACTCATGATGCGAAAAGTAGCCGCGCGCGGGCCGAATGCCGATACGATTTATACGCGCGGAATTTCGAGCGGTTGGGAAAAACGTGAGCGTTGGGTCCGCTCGATCTGAACGACCTTGGAGTCCTGCACAATGATTTGCACCGAGCCATATTCCAAACCAGCCAGCGCGCGCAGAATCCGCCGGACCACCTCCGCTTCGTCGGGAGTAGGTTCCGCAGAATGCTTAGGCTTCGCCAGAAACGCCTCGTCGATTAAATCAGTTTTTTGAGCCAAAGCTGTTCTCCTCTTACGTTGACCAAGCCGAAAAAGACGATATTGTCTATGGAGCTACTTAGCAAGTCACTTTTACCACATTAAAATCGCCCCGCTCATGGATGAATCCTGGAAACAAATGGTCTCCGACGTCGTCGCGTCCTACGCCAAGCTGGGTGGGCTGAATAACCAGGGCGTGCACAATATGCCGTCCAAGCGCGCCGTCGGGCAGATCTGCGAGGACCTGTTGCGCATCCTTTTCCCCGGATTCCATGACGATGACGCGATACACGATAATACCGTGCTAGACCTGACGGAGGAGCGCCTCTTCACTGTGGTCAAGCGGCTGGAAATCCAGGTGCGCAAAAGCGTACGCATAGGCGATCCGCATCGCCCGACGGGACGGACCAAGCCGATCCTGCTCAAGTTCTGCAAGGACCTCCCGGAAATTCGCCAACTCCTGCACACCGACATCCAGACCGCATACGACGGCGACCCGGCCGCACTGAGCCGCGAAGAGATCATCCTCTCCTATCCGTGCATCGAGGCGATCGCGATCCAGCGGCTCGCGCACCGGCTTTATCTCTCCGAAGTGCCGATCATTCCACGCATGATGACCGAGTGGGCGCACAGTCGCACTGGCATCGATATCCATCCGGGCGCAAAAATCGGCTCCCACTTTTTCATCGACCACGGCACTGGCGTGGTTGTGGGCGAGACGTGCCGCATCGGCAATCGCGTGAAGCTTTATCACGGCGTGACGCTCGGCGCCCGCAGCTTCGCCAAGGACGACAAGGGACAGATCGTGAAAGGAACCAAGCGCCATCCCGAAGTGCGGGACAACGTAACGATCTATCCCAACTCAACCATTCTCGGCGGAGAAACGGTGATCGGCGAGAACTCGACCATCGGGGCCAATGTTTTCCTCATGCACAGCGTGCCACCGAATTCCCTGGTCGTGCATGAACCAAAGCAGCTTTCCATACTCGACAAATCGGCGAAAGGGAAGGAAGCGCCGCTGGAGTGGTCGATATAACGGAAGGCCGTCCTCAAAAATAGCGCTTCCTTGAACTCCCTGTTTGTCGGTATAGGTTACCGACATGCTTTCCAAACGGGCGAAATATGGGCTCCGCGCGCTGGTGCACCTCGCCCAGCATCAGGGCGAAGGGCCGCTCCAGATTGGACATATTGCCGAAACGCTGCATATTCCGAGGAAATTCCTCGAGGCGATTTTGCTCGATCTGCGCTACGAAGGCATCCTCCAAAGCCGCAAAGGACGGGAAGGCGGCTACTACATGGAGCGCTCACCCGACACGATCCCCTTGGGGCGAATCATTCGCTTCATCGACGGCCCGCTCGCGGCCGTTCCCTGCGTGAGCCAGACCGCCTACGCGCATTGTGATGATTGCCCGAGCGAAAAAACGTGCGTGATCCGCTGCATCATGAAGGAAGTTCGCGACGCGACGGCCAGCATCCTCGATGCGGCGACGCTGGACCAACTCGTCGTAAAGGCCAATGAATTGGGCAAAGTCGCCGAGCTCGAATACCAAATTTAGAAAAAAGAAAACCCGGCGCGAGCGTGGCCGCTCGTGCCGGGTTCTTTTACTAGTAGTTTCTAATCAATCCAGGATTACAAGCCACCTTGGGAAAGAGGGCCGCCGTCCGAAGAACGATTAACATTCAGGTCGGCTGCAGGCAGAGCCGAGAATGTCGGGAACTGGGCCTCAACCAACGTCTCGAAAGACGCAGAGGTTGAAGACTGGGTCGACGGAGCGAGGAAGCTCTCGTAGCTCCAGAAGGTGTATTCGCCTTCGGAAACGACAGGATCATTCACGCCGTCCGTCGTGGTTGCAGCGACACCGTTGTAGGGGAGCAATTTCGCTCCCGTCGTCGCAGTACCGGCACCGCTGACACCATTCTGCAGCGCCTCGTTCGTATCGTCGTTGTCGAGATACGTGACGAAGAGCGTGTTAGCCGGAGGCGTCGCGGTGATGGCCTGAAGCAGACCGATGTTGAGGGAGCTCGTGCTCGAATCAGCGACCGAGCCGCCGTTAAGCGAGGTGCCGAAGCTGGCAAATCCCGTATCGCCAGCGGGCTCATAGATGCCCGTGCTGGGAACCGTACCCGCAGGAGCCTGGTTGACCGCCGTGATCGTTCCGCCAATCACATCGCCCTGACTGTCGAGCGTACCTGTACCTGTGGTGATAGCCGGCACAAAGCTATTGATAAAGGCGTTCGTGCCAGGAGGCTGGACGCCAATTTCCGCCAACGCGACAGTACGTGCTCCTGACCCGGCATCACGCGAGAGCGCATACACAGTCGTGCCTTCATCGGAATTATTCCCGGTGAAGAACGAGAGCGGCAAGGAGCCCAACGTGTAGAGCAGGTTGGCCTGTGTCGTGGTGATGTTGTTGAAGCGGCTCGGCGCACCCGGGCTTACCACCCAGTGATACACCTCGACGCCGCCCGGGTTGTTGCCCAAGTCAGCCGTCAATGTCTGGTAGTTGGCGGTGAAGGGAGAGCCGTGGGATACAGCACCGTAGAACGTCTGGCTGCCGTTGAACAGGGTCGAAGCTTGGAAGGTATCCGAGGCCGTGATCCAGTTGGCATCCGGAGTAATGACTGCGGTCACACCAGCCGACCCTACATTACTAGGAGATGCAACCGTGCCCGTACCGTCCGCGATGAACTTCTGGCTTTTCGACTGACCCGAAACCGATTCAACACCCGCCGTGGAGCCGGAAAACGTAGCGTTGATTTCGAGGTCGGTGCCCGACGCAAAGTTGGGAATCAGCCACTGATTTTGCTTGGCCGATTCAGTGGTGCTGCCCTGCAAGCGATGACCGGTGGCAGGAATGGCGGCGCTACTGGAAATCAGTCCAGCGGTACTACCGAAGCTTTCTACAACGGTTTCGATCGCATCGTTGACGGGTTGGCGGAAGGCTGGCGCGCCGACGACGTGGATTTTGACCAAGGTGTTTGCGAAGGCCGATCCGGTCAGGGTGGCGGCGAGCGCACTTATTACTACAAGATGTTTGATTGCTTTCATAGTTTCTTTCGATTTTTTGTGTGTTTTGTCAGGGTCGGAGAAGGGCGCGAGCCCAACCCCTTGTGATGGTCATCCGCTACTTACACCGCGGAATTGCTCGAATTCCGGCGACGCAGGACCCAGAATAGGGCCAGCGAAATGCCAACCAAGGCATAAGAGGAAGGCTCGGGCACAGCTTGTGCCGTTGCCGTGAAGGCCAGATCGCCACTGCTGTTCAGGCTCAGGGTACCGAGGAGACTACCAGGCGCAGTACCGCTGCTCGTCTGCGCCACCTCGTAGAGGTCAAGCACCGCACTGGTCGGCAAGGGGGTCGATGCATCCGAGTTGTAGTCGAGGTCCGACGTCGCAAACCCTGCCCCGAATCCGAAGTTGCTTTTGGTTTTGTTGAAATAAGCGAACCCGCTCGAGTCGGTTACGGTAGTATCTACCGCAGGAAGGGATGACGTAGATCCCGCTGAAGGAGTCGCATTGCCAACGTCATTGTAGAGACTTTGGATGTAGGATGCGGCCGTCGTTTGGCTCGATTTCTCCGTCGGGGCCGTCGCGAATGTATTCCACGAGGTGATGATGGTTTTGGCCGCGAGCGTGCCGCTCCCGAGAGAGAGGCTGCTTGAGGACTCCGTGTCACCGATGAGACCAAACTGCAGGAGCGAGGAACTGGCCCAGCCGCTACCGAATTCGGTCGACAAGTCGCTGCTCGACAGGTCGAAGGTTTGCGAAGTAGAGAACTGCGAGATGGATCCAAGATCCACCTCATAGACGTTCGAACTGCCGCCGGAGCCGGGTTCTTCGAAGCCGAGAATGACATCGCCCGCAACCTGTGCGTGAGCAGAGGTCGTGGCAAAGGCCGCAGCAATGGCCATCGCCGCAACTGTGGTGGTTAATTTGATTAGTTTCATTTTATTTTTTTGGTTTTTGGTTTTTGGTTTTTGGTTTTTGGTTTCGGACTATCTCCGATTGAGGTATGAAGAAATACAGATATATTCCTACTATGTCAATAGATTAATAGGACATTGGTCGCTGAAAGCTTTGATAGTTGGCATATATTGCTTTTAATCAGATTGTTATGATTACTGAAAAAGAGAGTATTTTTAAGCTCAATTCTGCCATCATGTACTATATCTATCAATTTAATAGCTATTATAAGGTTGATGCTCTGCATCGTGGCGTTGTGTTAGTTGGTTTAGCCCTACGGAATCAGTCGATACCGTCCCCGCCTCCGTAGCCGAGGATCTCAACCGTGATGAGCGAAGGCAGGTCGTCCGGATTCTGCGGCGCAACCTGGTTGCGCGCATTGTTCTGCGTTTGCGTCGCTGCGTTGTTGGCGGCACCGGCGGCGCTGGAAGCGGCGGACAACCCGGCGATATTCGGCGTGCTCGCCGTCGGCACGCCAGCCGATTTACCGCCAACTTGGATGTTGCCCGCATTGAGCACCTGTACGGCGGCGATATTGAGATTGCCGGAAGCGCGGATGCCGGCGTCACCAGCGTTGACCGTGCCATTGGGCGCGATCAAGTCGACATCCGCGGGCGGCGCGCCCTCCACTGTTTCCAGCACACCAATGCCGCCGCCCGTGGCGAGGCCGGCGAGATCAGTCTGCACCGCGCCGCTTTGCGGATCGACAAGAACGCGAGTGGGCGGGGCCGATTGGACGGTCTTGGAGGAAGCACCCGCAGCGATGTCGCCGTTGGTGGACCAGATGATTTCGTTGCCGCCGCTAAGCGTGAAGATACGCGAGGTGCCGACGTTGACGTCGCCGCTGGCGAAGATGGAGATGTTGCCGCCGTCCTCGGTGAGAATACCCTGATCGACAGGCTGCACGCCGGAGACATTCAGGCCGACGTTGAGCTGTCCGCCGGGGACAAGGAGGCTGATGTTGCCGCCGTTGGTGGTCTTGATTTCGCGCGAGGTGAGCGAGATGTCGCCCTGGCCGGGCCACGCGGAACCCGGAGTCGCCCCATGGAAGAGGGCCTTGATCGCGGCGAAACCGGCATCGTAATTGCCCGCACCGGGGCTGGAGAGGTTGTTGTGATCGCGACCGGCATCGCGGAGCACGAGGTAGAAGATGTCGAGGGCGAGGTCGTCGCGCTTTTCTGGCGTCAGCCCAGCCTGAATGATTTGTTCCTTCGTGGTCAGGCTGGAATCGGTCGTTCCACTAAAAATATTCCAGACCTGATCATCAGTGGCACCAGCCACGTCGAGAAGTTGGCCCAAATCAGGCAGATATCTTGCAGA
>Ga0302319_10009545_pt1 | contig 18635 bp, 18 predicted proteins | sample Bog_T0_2_FD_203319 | JGI IMG/M metagenome (GOLD analysis project Ga0302319, IMG submission 203319) | Peat permafrost microbial communities from Stordalen Mire near Abisko, Sweden - Bog_T0_2 | ecosystem: Environmental > Terrestrial > Soil > Wetlands > Peat | place: Sweden: Abisko, Stordalen Mire... | reverse complement strand
CCGGCGGGTCCTCGCGCAACGGGCGCGACACGGAAGGCCGGCGGCTCGGCATCAAGAAGTTCGGCGGCGAGGTCGTGATCGCCGGCAACATCATCGTCCGCCAGCGCGGCACCAAGTGGCATCCGGGCACCAATGTCGGCCTCGGCCGCGACCACACGATCTTCGCCCTGATCGACGGCAACGTCGAGTTCAAGCGCCGGGCGGGCGACAAGGTGCACGTGTCGGTCCGACCGTCCCAGGTGGCTGCCGAGTAAGCGCCGACCGTCGCGCATTGCGTTAGCACGGGGGTCGGCGCCAGCCGGCCCCCGTTGTCGTTTAGGCACACCCGCATGAAGTTCCTCGACCAGGCCAAGATCTATCTGCGCTCCGGCGACGGCGGGGACGGGGTGATCGCGTTCCGCCGGGAGAAATTCCTGGAGTTCGGCGGTCCGGACGGCGGCGATGGCGGCAAGGGCGGGGACATCGTGGTCGAGGCGGTGCAGAACCTGAACACGCTGATCGACTTCCGCTACACGCAGCATTTCCGGGCAAAAAAGGGCGGCAACGGGGCCGGCTCCGACAAGACCGGCGCCGGCGCCCCCGACCTGGTGGTCAAGGTGCCCATCGGCACGGAAATCCTCGCCGAGGACCGCGAAACGCTGCTGGCCGACATGGACAAGCCGGGCAAGCGGATCGTCCTGCTCAAGGGCGGCGACGGCGGATTCGGCAATACCCACTTCAAATCCTCGACCAACCGCGCCCCGCGCCGGGCCGACAAGGGCTGGCCGGGCGAGGAGCGCTGGGCCTGGTTGCGCCTGAAGCTGATCGCCGATGCCGGGCTGGTCGGGCTGCCAAATGCGGGCAAGTCCACGTTCCTGGCAGCGGCGTCCGCCGCCCGCCCCAAGATCGCCGATTATCCGTTCACTACGCTGTATCCGCAGCTCGGCGTGGTGCGGTTGTCGGCCGCCGAGGAGTTCGTGCTGGCGGACATCCCCGGGCTGATCGAAGGCGCGCACGAAGGCGCGGGGCTGGGCGACCGGTTCCTCGGCCACGTAGAGCGCTGCGCTGTGCTGCTCCACCTGGTGGACGGCGCGGCCGGCGACGTCGTGCAAACGTGGCGCACGGTGCGCGAGGAACTGGCGGCGTACGGCCACGGTCTCGCCGACAAGCCTGAGCTGATCGGGCTGAACAAGACCGACGCGATGACGCCGCGCGAGACCTCGGCGCGCCGGGCGGCGCTGGCGAAGGCGTCGGGGCGGCCCGTGCTGCTGCTGTCCGCGGCCAGCCATCAAGGCGTGCCCGAGGCGTTGCGCGCGCTGCAAACCGCCATCAACGACGCGCGGCGGGAACGGGCGGCATGACGGCGATCTCGAGACCATGATTCCCAGCCTGGCCTCCGCCCAGCGGATCGTGGTGAAGATCGGCTCCGCGCTGGTGGTCGATCCCAAGGTGGCCGCCCCCCGCACCGTCTGGCTGGATGGGATTGCCACCGACATCGCGGCGCTGCGTGGACGCGGCGCGGATGTGATCGTGGTGTCGTCCGGCGCCATCGCGCTCGCCCGCCGCAGCCTTCGCCTGCTGCACGCGCGGCTCCGGCTCGAGGAGAAGCAGGCCGCCGCCGCCGTCGGCCAGATCAGGCTGGCGCAAGCCTGGAGCGAGGCGCTGTCGGCGCATGGCCTGACCGCCGCCCAGCTTCTGCTGACGCTGAACGACACCGAGGACCGCCGCCGCTACCTGAACGCGCGGGCGACGCTGGACACGCTGCTGGGGCTTGGCTGCATTCCGGTGATCAACGAGAACGATACCGTCGCGACCACGGAAATCCGCTTCGGCGACAACGACCGGCTGGCCGCGCGCGTCGCCGAGATGGTGCAGGCCGACCAGCTCATCCTGCTGTCCGACATCGATGGCCTCTACACCGCCGATCCGCGCCGCGATCCGGGGGCGGCACACCTCCCCGTGATCGAGACGATCACGGCGGAGATCGAGGCGATGGGCGGCGAGCCCCCGCCCGGCTATTCATCCGGCGGCATGCGCACCAAGCTGACCGCGGCGCGCATTGCCACCCAGGCTGGCTGCGCCATGGCGATCGCGCATGGCCACACAATCCGGCCGCTGGCGGCGCTGCAGGACGGCGCGCGCTGCACCTGGTTTCTGCCCGCGCCCGAGGGCCGGTCCGCGCGCAAGCGATGGATCGCCGGTGCGCTGGCGCCGCTCGGCGTGCTTGCGGTCGACGCGGGCGCTGTGCGGGCGTTGCGGGCGGGACGCTCGCTGCTGCCGGCCGGCGTGCGCGGCGTGACGGGCACGTTCGAGCGCGGCGACGCGGTGGTGGTGCGCGACCCGGACGGGGCGGCACTGGCGCGCGGCCTCAGCGCCTACGCCAGCACGGATGCGGAGCGCATCGCCGGCCACCGCTCCGACGAGATCGAGACGATCCTCGGCTGGCGCGGCCGCGACGAGATCATCCACCGCGACGATCTTGTGCTGCTCTGAGCAGCGGCGCCAAAGTGGAGCGGGGGGCGTAGCAAGGACGCCGGGAATGTTCATCGAAACCGAGTCCAGCCAGCAACTGCAGCGCGCCGCGGCCGCGGCGCGGGAAGCGGCGCGCATCCTCGCGCGCAGCCGTGCCGATCAGCGCAACGCGGCGCTCACTGCCATGGCGTCGGCGCTGCGCGCACAAGCGGCGACGATCCTGTCCGCGAATGCGCTCGACGTTGCGGCCTTCAGCGGCACCCCGGCCTTCCGCGACCGGCTGACGCTGACCGAGGCCCGCATCGAGGCGATGGCCAAGGGGCTGGAGGACATCGCGACGTTGCCCGATCCGTTGGTCCGGGTGCTCGCGGAATGGACGCGGCCGAACGGGCTGCGCATCCAGCGGATCGCCCAGCCGATCGGCGTGATCGGCATGATCTACGAAAGCCGGCCGAATGTCGGCGCCGACGCCGCGGGCCTTTGTCTCAAGTCCGGCAACGCGGTGATCCTGCGCGGCGGCTCGGACAGCGTGAACAGCGCGCAGGCCATCCATGAGGCGCTGACCCAGGGGTTGCGCGACGCCGGCCTGCCGGAGGCCGCGGTGCAAGTCGCACCGACCGCCGATCGTGCCTATGTCGCGGCGATGCTGGCCGCCGCCGGGCTGATCGACCTGATCGTGCCGCGCGGCGGGAAGTCGCTGGTCGAACGCGTTCGGCGCGAGGCCCGCGTACCGGTGCTCGCCCATGCCGAGGGCCTGTGCCACACCTATGTCCATGCGGCCGCCGATCCCGCCATGGCGCGGCGGATCGTGGCCAACGCCAAGATGCGCCGCACCGGGATCTGCGGCGCCACGGAGACGCTGCTGATCGATCGTGCCGTTGCGACCACCCTGTTGCCGGCGATCATCGCCGACCTGCGTGCGTTGGGCTGCGACTTTCGCGCCGATGCCGCCGCGCGCGATATCGTCCCCGACCTGCCGCCCGCGCAGGACCCGGACTTCGACACCGAATGGCTCGACGCGGTGCTGTCCGTGCGGGTGGTGGACGGCATCGAGGACGCGCTCGCCCACATCGCCCGCCACAGCAGCGAGCATACCGATGCGATCATCACGGAAGACGCCGACGCGGCCGGGCAGTTCCTGCTCGGCGTGGACAGCGCGGTGGCGATGTGGAACGCCTCGACGCAGTTCTGCGACGGCGGCGAGTTCGGCTTTGGCGCGGAGATCGGCATCGCCACCGGACGCGTCCATGCGCGCGGTCCCGTCGGATTGGAGCAGCTCACCACCTTCCGCTACCTGGTGCGTGGCAGCGGCCAGGTGCGCCCCTGACCGATCGCGGGCTGCATGTGCCGCCGCCGCCGCGCGATGCCCAGCGGGGCGATACCCTGCCGCGCTTCGGCGACCGGCGGCGCATGCGGGTCGGGCTGCTCGGCGGCTCGTTCAACCCGGCGCATGCCGGGCATCGGCACGTTGCGGACTCCGCCTTGCGGCGACTGCGCCTGGACCAGGTGTGGCTGCTGGTCTCGCCGGGCAATCCGCTGAAGCCGGAGCAGGGGATGGCGCCATTCGCCCAGCGTCTCGCCTCGGCGCGCCGCATCGCCGACGGACGCCGCGTGGTGGCCAGCGGAATCGAGACGACGCTGGGCACGCGCTTCACCCGCGACACGCTGCGCGCATTGCTGCGGCGCTTCCCGCGCGTTCGCTTCGTCTGGGTGATGGGCGCCGACATTCTGGTGCAGTTGCCGCACTGGCAGCGCTGGCGCGACGTGGTACGTCACGTGCCGATGGCGGTCTTGCCGCGTCCCGCCTATAACCGTCGCGCGCTGGCGGGGCCCGCGGCGCGGCGGTTCCGCACCGCGCGGCGGGCGGCATCGCTGGCCCCCGTGCTCGCGCTTGCCGGCGCGCCGGCGTGGGTGTTTCTGCCGGTGCGCCAAACCCCCGTGTCCGCCACCGATATTCGCGCCGCCGGCAAAGGAGCCGTACCATAGCCAAGCCACCCCCATCCCCCGCTCGGCACCCCGCCGCGCCACGCAAGAAGACGGCCAAGCCGACGCTGCCGGCCGCCGACAAGACGCCGGGCACCGTGCGCAAGAAAACCGTCGCCGCCGGGCCGCGCAAGAACGCGGCGCCGCGCGCGCATCCGCCGGAGCCCTCGAAGCTCGACAGCCTGCAGGCGGTGATCACCGGCAGCCTGGAAGACGACAAGGCGGAGGCGATCGTGACGCTGGACCTCGCGGGAAAGGCATCGTTCTGTGACCGCATGGTGATCGCCACCGGCCTGGCCGACCGGCAGATCAGCGCCATGGCGCAGCATCTGAGCGAGAAGCTGCACAAGGCGGGACTGAAACGGGTGCAAGTGGAAGGCGCCGGCGTGTCTGACTGGGTGCTGATCGATGCCGGCGACATCGTCGTGCACCTGTTCAAGCCGGAGGCGCGGGCGCTGTATGCGCTGGAAAAAATGTGGGGCGCCGACCTGGACGAGACGGTCTAGTCCGGGTCGCGCGCCGCCGTCCGACGGATGTCGCAGTTGTTTCCTGAGCGCCGCCGCATTGCCCAGCTCGCGTCGCATTGGTATCAGTCCGCTAACCAATGCCGTGGATACTGTCCGGGGCAGCGGGCCCGCTTGTTGTCACAGCGTCGCCATGGCGGTTTCGGCCGGTGCCTGGCTCGACGGTAGCAGGAGACGGCATTGATATCGCGCATCGAGAGAGAGCTGCTGGGCGGATTTGGCACGGCCCTGGCGACGCGACCGGCGCGGATCGTGGCGTTGGTCGTTGCCGTTTTGTTGGCCGGCTTCCTCAGCTACAAGGCGGTCACCAACCAGATAACGGAAACCAGCGTGCTGTCGGAGGACAGGGTGAGCCTGTCGCGCTACGTCGATGGCACCGCGGCGCGCCCGTTTGCCTATCGCTATCTCACCCCGGTGCTGGTGCGGTTCGCCAAAGACACGCTGCAAATCCCGGCATTGCTCCGGATGATGCCGGATGCGGTGCAGGAGAAAGCCGCCTTCCTGTGCACGAAATCCGTCGCCCAGCCGGTCGCCTCATGTGACGAGGTCGTGTCCTATGCCGTCGTCGCTTATGGAACTTTTTTCTGTTTCCTGCTCACGATTTACGCAATTTCCAACAGGCTATTTGGCAACGTGCTGATATCTCTATCATCATTGTTCTTCTCCTTTTTGCTGGTGAACAGCATACTCCTCCTTGGATTATCGCATGCCTATGACTTCACGGTGCTGATGGTTGTGAGCCTGATACTTCTATGCCTGGAGCGCGGCTGGACAATTCTGTCCGTCATCGCGATAGGGCTAGGATTTGTCGCAAAAGAGACCATCATCATCTATCCGCTGGCATTCTTTTTTGTCAACCTGGGACGCCTGCCATTGTTGAAGAATGTCGCATATTTCTGCGGGACAATCGCTCTATTCATACTGGTACATGGCGCAATACGCCTGCATTTTTCTGACAATATTGGCGCGGGGCATGAATACTACCTGCCATTACAGATATATTTCTTCACCGAGCACATAACGCTCAGCATTCTGCTGTTCATGGTGCTGTCCCTGATTGTCGTGTTTTACCGCTTCCCGCGGAAGGCCCAGTTTCTGCGCCGGGCCAGCATCGTCATTCTGCCGTGGTTCGTCCTCTACCTGCTGTTCGGCGTTCAACGGGAATTGAGGGTGATGGTCGAGATCCTTCCCCTGGTTGTGCTGCTCGTCACGGACAGCGTCTCGCGGCTGATCCTTGGCGACTCGATCGCTGCGCGGCCAGCCATCGAGGCCTAAGCAGAGAGCCGTTCGATGTCGTGTCACGAAAAGAAAACGATTGCGATCGGCACCCGGACCGATTAGCTGCCAGCGGAAAACTCCCAACGGGTCCATGGACGAAGAAGACGCTGGCGTTACAGATGGGCTTGGCGGCGGTTCGCCGCCGGGACGGCCCCTGGTCGTCGATATGGACGGCACCCTGATCAGGTCGGATCTCCTGGTCGAGTCGTTTTTTGCCCTGCTCTCAAGCGCGCCACTCCGTGCCGTCTTCGCGCTGGCGTCCCTGTTGAAGGGGCGTGCCGCATTCAAGGCGCGGATTGGCAACGAGGTGACGCTCGCCCTCCACCACCTGCCGCTGAGCGATACCCTGGTTACGTTGCTGCGGGAGGAAAAGGCGAAGGGACGGCGCATCTATCTCGCCTCGGCCGGGCATGGTGACTACGTGCGGGGACTGGCCGCCGAACTCGGGCTGTTCGACGGCGTGTTCGCCTCGGACGAGCGCACCAACCTGAGCGGCGCGACGAAGGCGCGGGTGCTGTGCGACGCGTTTGGACACGGCGGGTTTGACTACGCCGGCGATTCGAGCCCCGACCTGGCGGTCTGGCAGGCGGCGCACCGGGTGCTGCTGGTCAATGCGTCGCCGTCGCTGATCCGCACCGCGCGCCGCCGCTTCGCCGACGTCACCGTCATCGAACCACGCAGCACGCGGTCGACCGACTACCTCCGCGCCTTGCGGCCCCACCAGTGGCTCAAGAACCTGCTGCTGTTCGTGCCGGCGCTGGCCGCGCATCAATTCAACGCGACGACGCTGGTTGCCTGTCTGCTGGCGTTCGCAAGTTTCAGCCTGTGCGCTTCAAGCGTTTATCTGCTGAACGATCTGCTGGACCTCCGACATGACCGCGTGCATCCGACCAAGCATCGGCGGCCATTGGCCGCGGGGAAGGTGCACCTCGTGCATGGCGCGCTGCTGGCGCCGGCGCTGCTGCTGGCGGCGGCGATCACCGCGCTGGCGCTGCCCTGGTCGTTTCTGCTGGTCCTGGGCTGCTACTACGCGTTGACCACGGCATACTCGGTCTATCTCAAGCGCCAGCCGGTGATGGACGTGCTGACGCTTGCCGGCCTGTATGGCATTCGCGTCTACGCCGGCGCCGTCGCCATCTCGGTGGTGGTGTCGCCCTGGCTGCTGACGTTCTCGATGTTCCTGTTCCTGTGCCTCGCCCTGGTGAAGCGCACCGCCGAACTGATCGAGCGGTTCCAGAACGGCGGCGCCGACCCCGCCGGCCGCGGCTATCGCCTGACCGATGTCACGCTGCTGCAGACGATGGCGACCAGCGCCGGCTACGTCGCGGTGCTGGTGTCGGGCCTGTACATCAGCAGCGTGGCGGCGACCTCGCTGTACGGATCGCCCGAGCGGCTGTGGATCATCCCCGGTATCCTTTTGTACTGGATCAGCCGCATCCTGATCCTGACGCATCGCGGCGAGATGCATGACGATCCCGTGCTGTTCGCCGCCACCGATCGCACCAGCCTGGTGTGCGGTGCGCTGTCGGTCCTGGCGGTGCTGGCGAGCATCCGATGATTTCTGCACGCAAGGGTAGGGTGGATAAGCGGAGCGCCATCCACCAGTTCGTGCCGTGGTGCGGTCTGCGGCCGTGAGGGGCGCCGAAGCGTCAGGCGGGCGCCAGGTCCTATCGGGCTGGGGCAATTATCCGCGGGTCGCCGTCCATTCCATAACCGCGAGCGACCCGGCCGAAGCGGTGTCGGCCATCCGCGGCAACGAAACCCTTATCGCCCGCGGCAATGGCCGGGCCTATGGCGACGCGGCGCTCAACCTGCGGGTGACGCTGTCCATGCTGCCGGCGCGGCGCATTCTGGCGTTCGACGCCGAGACCGGGCGCCTGACCTGCGAGGCAGGCCTGATGCTGGCCGATATCCTGGATCTGATCGTGCCTCGGGGGTGGTTCGTGCCGGTGTCCCCCGGCACCAGGTTCGTTACCGTCGGCGGCATGGTGGCGGCCGATGTGCACGGCAAAAACCACCACGTCGCCGGCACTTTCGGCGACCACGTGGAGGCAATCGAGCTGGCCCTGGCTGACGGCCGGATCGTCCGCTGCTCCCCGGCCGAGAACGCCGGGTTGTTCGCTGCCACACGCGGCGGCATGGGGCTGACCGGCGTGATCCTGTCGGTGTCTTTCCGCCTGATCCCGATCGAGACTGCCTTCATCCGCCAGGAGACCCACAAGGCAGCGAACCTCGCCGAGGCGATGGACCTGTTCGAGCGCTCCGGCGGCTGGACCTATTCGGTCGCCTGGATCGACTGCCTCGCGCGCGGCGGGTCGCTCGGCCGGTCGCTGGTCTATCTCGGCGAGCACGCCAGGCGGGAAGACCTGAAGCGCGGCGCGGCCTCGCCGCTGGCGGTTGTGCCGAAGACAGGCCGCCGGATACCGGTGGATTTTCCCGGCTTCGTGCTGAATCGCTGGAGCGTGCGGGCGTTCAACGAACTGTACTACCGCACCGGCCGGCCCGGCACCGCGCTGCTCGGCTACGAGACCTACTTCTACCCGCTGGACGGCATCCTGGAATGGAACCGGATGTACGGCGGGGCCGGGTTCGTCCAATACCAATGCGTGCTGCCGAAAGCGGCAAGCGCGGCCGGCCTGACCGCGTTGCTACGGCGGGTGGCGCAGGCGGGCACGGGATCGTTCCTGGCCGTGCTCAAGCTGTTCGGCGCCCAGGACGGGCTGCTGTCCTTCCCGATGGAAGGCTACACGCTGGCGCTGGATTTCCCCGCCACGGCGCGGACGTTCTCCCTGTTGATCGAACTCGACGCCATCGTGGCCGACCATGGCGGACGCCTGTACCTGGCGAAGGACGCCAGGACCGGTGCCGCGATGCTGCGGCGCGGCTACCCCCGTCTTGCGGCGTTCGAGGCGGTGCGCCGCGAGATTGACCCGGGCTCAAAATTCGCCTCGCTGCAGTCGGAGCGGCTTGGCCTGTGACGCTGGCGAGGGCGTCGCACGCCCGGCGCTGACCGGGCTCCCGGCGCTGCACCCTGAGAGGGCCGTTGCGGTCGGGAACCGGCACCCGGTTGCCACCACATTGCGTCCGGCCGCGTTGAAGCCTGTAATGGCGATCTAACCCAACTGTGCAAGCGAGTCTGCGCCGGTTGGGCCTGGAGGGGGAAACGGACCCATGCTCAGCATTGCGGTCATCGGCGCCGGGCGTCTCGGCAGCGTGCATGCGTTCAACATCGCGAGCCACCCCCGCGCGCGGCTGGATGGCGTCGCCGACATGGACGCGGCGGCGGCCGCGCGCCTTGCGCGCGCCTGCGGCGCCCGGGCGCTGACGATGGATGAAGCGTTCGGCGCCGACGCCGTGGTGATCGCGACTCCCACCCCGAGCCATGCCGACTTCATCGAGCGCGGGGCAAAAGCGCGCCGGGCCATGTTCTGCGAAAAGCCGATCGCGCTCTCGGCCGATCGCGTCCGCGCGTGCCTCGATGCCGTGCGGGCCGCCGGCGTGACGCTGATGGTGGGCTTCAATCGGCGCTTCGATCCGCATTTCGTCGCTCTGGAGCGCCGTTTGCGCGCCGGCGAAGTCGGGGAGCTGGAGTTGCTCACCATCATCAGCCGCGAACCGGAGCCGCCGCCGCGCAAATACCTCGCCGGCTCAGGCGGGCTGTTTCGCGACATGACCATCCAGGATCTGGACATGGCGCGCTTCCTGCTCGGCGAGGACCCGGTGGACGTGCACGCCGCCGCGTCCTGCCTGATCGATCCCGAGATCGGCGAAGCCGGTGACGTGGACACGGCGGTCGTCACGCTGCGAACGGCGCGCGGCCGGCTGTGTACGATCTCCAACTCGCGGCGGGCGACCTACGGCTACGACCAGCGCATCGAGGCGCACGGCTCCGCGGGCCTGCTGCGGGCCGGCAACGTCACCGCGACCACGGTGGAACTGGCGACCGCGCACGGCTTCGTCAGCGATCCGGTGCTGCCGTTTTTCCGCGAGCGCTATGCAGCGTCGTACCGTGCCGAGATGGACGCGTTCATCACCGCGCTGGCCGACGGCGCGGCACCGCGCCCGAATGGGGAGGACGGCCTGAAGGCGCTGCTGCTGGCTGACGCGGCGGAGGAATCGGCGCGGCAACGCCAAGTAATCCAGGTCGCGCTGGACTGAGCCACCTGTGGCGCGTGGCGGTGGTAGGGCGGCGAAGCGAAGCGTCCTCCGCCTCTTGCGGTGTGGCTTGCGGCAATGGCGGATGGCGCAAGCGCTTATCCGCCCTACCAAGGGAGCGTCCCTCGGAAAGCGCCGCTGGATCGAACCGCAGCCACCACGCGGCGGGTCAATCGGCCGGGCTGACCTCCACCGCCTCATAGGGCTGCCGCCGCATCCTTTCCAGATTGATGCCTTCGATCCGCAGCAGCCGCGTGGGACCTTCGCGCAGTGGCGAGTGCAGTGCCCCGGGCTCGTACAGCATGGCCATGCCCGCGGTCAGCGTGTAGTCGCGCAGGCGGCGCACCTTGCCGGGGGCGCTGTCGGTCGGCGCTTCGACCAGCTCCCAGTCGGTCATGATGGTCTCGCCATCCACCTGGCCATAGATTGCCCAGGCCGGCCCGTGGTCGTGCGGTTTGGTGTTCCTGGCTCCGTGATAGGCGTGCGCCACGATGGCGAAGCCCAGTTCGGGGTCCTCGTACACGACCTTGCGCTCCGGGGTGTCAGCGGGAACGTAGGTGGCGACGAAATCCGGGTCCTTCAGGACCTGGCGCACCAGCGCGCAAACCTGTTGCCGGCCCTCCGTACCCGGTTTCGCCTTCAGCGTGTCGCGGCATTCCGCCGCGAAGTCCTCCAAACTCAGGCACATTGCCTTCGCCTCCTGTGTTCCGCGCCCGCTACCGCCGATACGGGTAGCAATGCGCTCGCTCCAGCGGGATGCCGAAATGCTTCGACAACGTCTCGATCGCGTCGCCGTGCCGGGCGTACGGATCGGTGTTGCCGGGTCCGACCAGGATACAGCTGAACGACATATCGGGCTTGCCAGCGGGCGGCATCATCGCGGTGACCAGCGCCGCGCCCTCGGCATCGCGCAGCGTCAGGAACAGCGGCATGACCCTGGTGATGTGCGCCTCCTTGCCGATCTCCTGTTCGATGAACGCACTGGACACCGGGCGGAAGCTTTGTGCTGCCTTCTCGCGCTCCCGGCGAAAATACCGCTCGACGGCGTGGCGCATCGCGGCGGATTCCTGCTCCGCCTCGGACTCCGTCACAAGTTGGAACCAGGTCCGCCCGCCCGGTGCGTCGCAGACATACTTCATGCATCCTCCGGCACGGCTTGGCCTGTCTTTGCAGCCAGGGCTAGGATGCGCCGGCACGGCAGGCGAACGCCAGCGCACCTATTATGTTGGGTGACGCAGCGGACAAGAACAGGGCAGGACGGCGGATCAACCGGGCGCACGCCGACAAAACATCGAGGGAACGAGCGTGGGTTCTTTCAAGAGTACGGAACGATATATTGCCTCACGCGATCTGGAGGTTGCGGTCAACGCCGCGGTGACGCTGCAACGTCCGCTGTTGGTCAAGGGGGAGCCCGGAACAGGAAAGACCGTGCTGGCGCACGAGGTTGCGCAGGCGCTGGGCCATCCGCTGATCGAATGGCACATCAAGTCCACGACCAAGGCGCAGCAAGGCCTGTACGAATACGATGCCGTGTCGCGGCTGCGCGACGGGCAGTTGGGCGATCCACGCGTGCACGATATCGGCAACTATATTGTGCGTGGCAAACTGTGGGACGCGTTCGACTCGCCTGATCCGGTGGTGGTGCTGATCGACGAGATCGACAAGGCGGACATCGAGTTTCCCAACGACCTGTTGCTGGAACTCGATCGGATGCAATTCTTCGTCTACGAAACGCGGCAGACGGTCACGGCAACGCGCCGGCCGATCGTGATCATAACGTCGAACAACGAGAAGGAACTGCCCGACGCGTTCCTGCGCCGCTGCTTCTTCCACTACATCCGCTTTCCCGATCGCGAGACGATGGAGCAGATCGTCCAGGTACACTATCCGGATATCCGCAAGGACCTGGCACGCGAGGCGCTGACCGTGTTCTTCCAGGTGCGCGATGTGCCGGGGCTGAAGAAGAAGCCGGCGACGTCGGAGTTGCTCGACTGGCTGAAGCTGTTGATGGTGGACGACATGCCGGCCGAGGCGCTGCGCACGCGCGACACGCACGTCACGATCCCGCCGCTATACGGCGCGCTGTTGAAGAACGAGCAGGACGTGCATCTGTTCGAGCGGCTGGCGTTCCTCGCACGTCGCGGCACGTAACGGCGATGTTCGCGCAATTCGTCCTTGCGCTGCGGCAGGCCGGTCTGCCGGTTTCGATCACCGAATACCTGACGCTGCTCGGTGCGATGAAGGCGGGCACGGCGTCGTTCAGCGTCGAGGATTTCTACTATCTGAGCCGCGCAGCCCTGGTGAAGGACGAACGCCACCTCGATCGCTTCGACCGCGTGTTCGGGGCGTGCTTAAGGGCAGCGAACCGCCGGAAGGCGTCGCGCCGCGCGAAATCCCCGAAGAGTGGCTGCGCAAGCTCGCCGAGAAACTGCTGACGCCGGAGGAGATGGCGGAGATCCAGTCGCTCGGCGGCTTCGAGGCAATGATGGACCGGCTGCGCCAGTTGCTCGACGAGCAGAAGGGCCGTCACCAGGGCGGGTCGAAATGGATCGGCACCGCCGGCACGTCGCCGTTCGGCGCCTATGGCTACAATCCGGAAGGCGTGCGCATCGGCCAGGACGAGTCACGCCACCGGCGCGCGGTGAAGGTGTGGGACAAGCGGGAGTTCCGCGACCTCGACGACGCCGTGGAACTGGGCACGCGCACCATCAAGCTGGCGCTGCGGCGGTTGCGCCGGTTTGCCCGCCAGGGCGCGGCGACGGAACTCGACCTGCCGGACACGATCCGTGCAACGGCGAAGAATGCCGGCACGCTGGACCTGAAGCTGGTGCCGGAGCGGCACAATACGGTGAAGGTGTTGCTGTTCCTGGACGTTGGCGGCTCGATGGACGAGCACGTCCGCGCGTCGCAGGAACTGTTCTCGGCGGCGCGCTCGGAGTTCAAGCACCTCGAGTATTTCTACTTCCACAATTGCCCGTACGAGCGCGTCTGGCGCAACAACCGCCGCCGCCACGAGGAGCAGATCGACACGCATGAAGTGATGCGCACCTACGGCGCCGACTACAAGCTGATTTTCGTCGGCGATGCGTCAATGAGCCCGTACGAGATCAATGTGCCCGGCGGCAGCGTCGAGCATTGGAATGCGGAGCCGGGCGGATTGTGGCTGCAACGCCTGTCATCGCAGTATCGCTGCACGGCCTGGCTCAATCCGATGCCGGAGCGTGTCTGGGGCTACACAAGGTCGGTCGGGATGGTGCAGAACCTGATGGCGGGCCGCATGTTTCCGCTGACGCTGGCTGGCATCGACGCGATGACGCGGGAACTCAGCCGATAACGGAGGATGATATTCGTGCTGTTGCCGTACGATGGTCGTGTGATCGCCTATGATCTTGTCGGACCGGAGACAGGTCCGGTGGTTTGCATGACGCATTCGCTCGCGTCGGACGGCGGGATGTGGGCTGAGCAGGTGCCGGCTTTGCTTCAGGCGGGCTTCCGGGTGCTGCGGATCGACATGCGCGGCCATGGCGGCAGCGATCCCGTCGCCGGGGCATACACGATGGGCGCGTTGGCCGCCGATGTTGCCGCGGTGCTGGATGCGCTATCGATCGCGCGCGTGCATTACGTTGGGCTGTCGATCGGCGGCATGATCGGGCAGGCGTTCGCGCTGGAGCATCGGGACCGACTGATCTCCGCGTTGTGGTCCGATACGCTGCCCTGCGCCCCGGCGGGCAGCGCGGATGTCTGGGCGCAGCGCGAGGCGGCGGTGCGGCAGGCGGGTTCGCTGGCGCCGCTTGCGGACGGGACGATGGAGCGCTGGCTCACGGACTCGTTCAAGCACCGAAATCCGGGCCGGTGGCGGCAGATCCGTGACACGATTCTGGGGACGACGCCCGCCGGGTATCTCGGCTGCGCCGCGGCGCTGCAGGCGTTCGACTTCGTGCCCAAGCTGCCGTCGATCGCGCTGCCGGTGCTGGTGGTGTGCGGCGCTGACGACACGGGCACGCCGCCGGAGGAGAACCGCCGTCTCGCTGGGCTGGTGCCCGGGGCGCGCTACGAGGCGATCGCGGGGGCTCGCCATTTGCCGAATGTCGAGCGTCCGGAGGCGTTCAACCGGGAGCTGCTGGGGTGGCTGGCGGCACAGGTCCTTAAGTGATGGGTTCTAAGGGGCGTCGCCCCTTAGCGGGGTTTGGGGCAGAGCCCCAACCTTAACGCTCGGAATGCACAGACCCCGGCGCCGGCAGCGCCCGTCCCCCCGCCTCCCGGCGCGCCCGCGCCAACAACGTCCCGCAGCGCTGGTCTTCCGCCTCGCTGGTGCCGAACTGGACCGTCGGCAGCAGCGCCAGCGGGGCGAATAGCACGCCAAGTCCCACCGCCGCACCGGCGCGCGCCGCGATCGCCGGGCCCGGCAGGATGAATGGCTTCTTGAACGTCCCGCCGATGTCGATGTCCGTCGGCAGCGACCCGATGCTGAAATGATTCGACTCCGTCCTGATCCACAGATTCACCCGTTCGTCGCGAAGATCGACATCGCCGCCGCCATTGATGATCGCCTCGCCGGTGTCGAGCACCAGCGCGCGCACCCCCATGACGCCGCGGCGCAGGCCGAAATCGCCGATGAAGCACGCGACCGACGTCTGCTGCGGCATCCCCAGCGCGGACAGCAGCGCCTTGCCGAATTCGAGGCCCGACAGATCGACCAGCAGCGCGGACAGGTCGCCGCCGGCCATCGCCATCTTCAGCTCGCCGTTGCCGTTGCCGAGCATCGAAGACAACGAGTTGCCCTCGGTGTCGATCGCGCCCGCGCCGCTGATCGCGCCGGCGCCGTTGAAGGTGTGGGTCGCGGCCATCAGCCGGGCGACATCGACGCGCTGCAGCTGGATGTCGGAGCGGACGCGCAGGTCGTGGCCGACCGGCGTCAGATCGATATCGCTCTTGATCTTGCCGAAGCCGACGCCAAAGGCGATCGGGTGAACCGAGATGCGGCCGTCCACCAGGTCCATCGCGACGGTCAGGTTGTCCAGCGGCACGCTGCGGCCTTCGATGTGGTTGCCGCGGTAACGCAGATGGATGTCGGCCCAGGTGAGATGCGGCACGTTGATCGGCGTGTCGGGCAGCAGCTTGCCGCTGGCGGTGGTCGTCGCGGACTCGGCCCGCTGCTGGCGGGTTTCCCCGGCGGTGCTGGCGTGCGCGGGCTCGGCGCCGATGAAGCCGGCCAGGTCGGTCAGATCGACGCGGTTGGAGTGCAGGTCTGCGGTCGCCTCCGGCCGCTCCCTGCCGGGGTCCACGGCGATCGTGCCGCCGATATCGCTGTTGCCGAGCCGGCCGCTGAAATCCTCCAGCCGAATGCGCAGGCCGCCGGCGAACACCACCTTGCTGCTGACCTCGTAGGGCGGCGTCTTCGGGATCGGGAAGCCGATCAGGTGTTCGAGCAGCCCCATGTCGGGGCCGGCGACGCGCAGCTTCAGGTTGGCGCCCTTCAGCGCGAGCGGGTCCTCGATGGTGCCGTCCAGGGCGAGGTGCGTCGGCCCGTTGGCGACGGATGCGTCGATCGGCCAGGGATGCTTGGGATCGCGGAGCGACAGGAGCGCGCCGCCGACCAGCTTGCCGGTGATCGGCGCGCCGGCGTAGGTGCCCTTGGCCTCCACCACGATCTGCGCCTGCTCGCCGGTTTCCCGCGTGGCGACGTTTAGCGCGAAATCGGCCTTCAGCCGTGGGATGTCGATGCGCGCCGTGCCGTCGTCGATGCGCAGGTCGCCGATCTTGGGGGCGCTGGTGGTGTTCGCGGTCTGGGAGGTCCCGCTGCTGGACATGGTGAGCTTGTAGTTGGCATGACCGTCTGGCGTTTCGGCGACGAAGGCGCGGGGCTCGGTGATCGCGATCAGCGGGATCACCACGGTTCGGGTGTGGATGTAGGACATCACGTCAACCTGCGCAGAGAGCTGCTTGATCGAGGCGAGCGGTGGGTCCTTTTGCGGCCAGCCCGGAGGGTTCGCGACCGTCACGTCGTCCGCGGTGACCCGGACGATTCGGCCGAGCCCGACATGTAGATGGCCGATCGTCACCGGGCGTCCCAGCGTGGACGAGGCGGTCGAGTCGACCAGCGGGATGAACCAGTCCCAGCTCCAGAGCAGCACCAGCGCGACGATCAGCAGCGCCGGCACGCCGATCCAGGCCAGCAGAGTCAGGGATTTCTTGGTGGTTGCCATCGGGGCTCAACGGCCGGGGGGCGGGCGGGTTCTCCGGTGCGGTGCTTCACTTGTGCGCCTGACTTGTGCGCCTGACTTGTCCGCCGTTGGGCGCGGGCCAAGTTTTCGGGATATGTGCGGTCGTTATGCGAGCTTCCTGCCCCCGGAGGCCATTGCCCGGATGTTCGGCACGGCGAACCCCTCGCCGGACATCGACCCGTCCTGGAACCTGGCACCGAGCCAGCCGGCCCTGGTGGTGCGCCGCCATCCCGCCACCTTGGAGCGGCGGCTGAACGTGCTCCGCTGGGGGCTGCTGCCGCATTTCGCCAAGGATGCCGGCGGCCGGCGGCCGATCAACGCGCGGGCCGAGACGCTGGCGGTGTCGGGGATGTTCCGCGGCGCGTTTGCCGCGCGGCGCTGCCTGGTGCCGGCGAACGCGTTCTACGAGTGGCAGGCGACGGCGACGGGCAAGCAGCCGTTCGCGGTGGCGCGGGCGGATGGGACGCCGCTGGCGCTGGGCGGGCTTTGGGAAGGGTGGCGCGGGCCGGGCGGGGAGATCGAGCGCTCCTTCTGCATCATCACCATCCCGCCGAATGCCGAGATGGCGGCGCTGCACAACCGCATGCCGCTGGTGGTTGAGCCGGCCGACTGGCCGTTGTGGCTGGGCGAGGTGCCGGGGGATGCCGCCGCGCTGCTGCACCCGCCGCCGGACGGCTCGCTGCGGCTCTGGCCGGTGGGGCGGGCGGTGAATGCGCATGCGAACAACGACGCGTCGTTGCTGGAACTGGCGGCGGCGGGGTGAGGCAGCCTGTTCTGTAGACGACCGCTTTGCGCCTTTCTCCCTGTCCACCGCGATCGGCACGGTGGAGTCGCTAACGAGGCGAAGGCTGGAAGCCATTTTGCGTTTTCTGCCGGGATAATATAATCTCCCACCGGAGAACATTTATGGTGCGCCATGCAAACACCGGAGGAATCCCTGTTCACGCCGGCCGAGGCAGCCGTTTTGACGCGCTTGTCCCTGAAGGCGGTGAACAACGCGATCGACAAGAAGGCCATCCCTGCCGTGGCCGGTCGGCGCGCTGGGCATGCGACCCGGTTGGTTGACCTGCGCGCGCTGATGTCGCTGACCCTGGAGCGCCGGCTCGCGGATCGCTTCGTACCCGAACTGCGCCGTGAGGTGTACGATGCAATGGCAACCGCGCCGCGCAACCGGGTCTCGCTCGACGGGGGCTTCCTCACCATCGACCTGCGGGAGCCGCGGCGGGAGCTGGCGACCTCGCTACGCGCGCTGCGCCGCGCCCGCGATGCTGCTGTCAGCGATCCAGACATCATGGGCGGCGCCCCTGTGTTTCGGGGCACCCGCGTTCCCGTGCATCTGATCGCGACATTGCTCGGGCAGGGTTCGACCGAGATGGATCTGCTTGAGGCTTATCCACGCATGACGACCGAGATGGTTCGCCTGGCCCCGATTTATGCGGCCGCCTATCCGCTGCGGGGGCGTCCCCGGGCGCAGCCTTGGCACGATCAGCCGCCGGTCCGCAGCACGCGCCGGGCGTTGGCGACGATCGGGGTGGGATGAGGTTCCTGATCGACGAGTGCCTGAGTATCGATTTGGTTTCGATTGCCAGCAAAGCAGGACACGAAGCCCAGCACGTCGCCCGTGTCGGCAAGGCCGGATGGAAGGACTGGAACGTCGTGCGCCATGCCGCCGAAGGAGACTTTGTGCTGGTCACGAACAACGCCAGCGATTTCCGCAGGCTCTATGCAAGGCAGCCGCTGCACGCCGGCCTCGTCGTTATTGTTCCGAGCGTCAATCGCGAGGAGCAGCAGCGGCTTTTCCTCGGTGCGCTTGACGAATTGAGGCGATTCGGCGAGCCGGTTAATCGTGTTCTTGAGGTGGACATTGAGGGAGATGATGTGACGTTCAAACTCTACGATCTCGCGGCAGATGCGTCCTAACCGGAGCTTCCTACTTTCATTTTACGTAAGCCATTGATTTCGCGAGCAACCCTTGAGCGGCCCGTCTAAAATGTAGCCATGTAATCCAACATTTTAGACT
>Ga0302319_10009543_pt1 | contig 18638 bp, 18 predicted proteins | sample Bog_T0_2_FD_203319 | JGI IMG/M metagenome (GOLD analysis project Ga0302319, IMG submission 203319) | Peat permafrost microbial communities from Stordalen Mire near Abisko, Sweden - Bog_T0_2 | ecosystem: Environmental > Terrestrial > Soil > Wetlands > Peat | place: Sweden: Abisko, Stordalen Mire... | reverse complement strand
TTGCTTGTACGCAGAAGCCGGATGGAGGATTCGCACAGAATTTCTGGATTGACGGGACAGCCTACTGGAGCGGAATGCAACTGGACGAAGTGGCTTTCCCGGTGATTCTGGCGTGGCGATTGTGGAAAGCGAATGCGCTAGGCGATCTGGAGATTTTTCCGTTTGTGGAGCGGGCGGTCGGGTTCCTGGTGCGGCATGCGCCCATTACTCACCAGGAGCGTTGGGAAGAGAATGCAGGCTACTCGCCTTCGACCCTGGCAGCTGTGATTGCGGGCCTGATTTGCGCCGCGGACATTGCGCATGCCCACGATTCGGTGGAAATGGCCGTGTTTCTGGAAGAGTACGCCGACTGGATCGAAAAGCATCTTGAAGATTGGACCGTGACCAACAACGGAATGCTGCTTCCGGAAGTCACGAGGCACTACATGCGCGTCCGTCCGCCGGAAACGGGCGAAGCGTATGCGTGCGAGGATTGCGGGATCGAGACGATTCGCCTGCAAAACCGGCCGCCGGGGACGCGGACCGAATTCGAGGCTCGCGAAATCATCGATGCGGGCTTTTTGGAACTGGTGCGCTATGGGATTCGGAGAGCGGACGATCCGCTGATGGTGGATTCGCTCAAGGTAGTCGATGCAGTGCTCAAACGCGGGCTGCCGCAGGGGCCAGGTTGGCTGCGCTACAACTGGGACGGCTACGGAAACCGGCCGGACGGCGGGCCCTACCAGGGATGGGGCCAGGGGCGCGTGTGGCCGCTGCTTACCGGTGAGCGTGCGCACTATGAGCTGGCGGCGGGAAACGATATCAGCGAGCTGATTAGGACATATGAGAGGTTCGCCACAGCCGGACAGATGATGCCGGAGCAGGTTTGGGATGAGGCTAGTCAGAGCGGTTCGAATGCGCGGCTGGGTCAGCCGGCCGGGTCGGCGGTGCCGCTGGTGTGGGCCCATGCAGAGTATGTGAAGCTGCTGCGGTCAGCCGTGGATGGAAAAGTCTTTGACCGCATTGATGCGGTTTATGAGCGGTACTGCGAGCCTGAGGGACGCAAGAAAGTACGCGGAGATTTGGAGATTTATTCTCTAATGCGGCCAATCCAGAAAATTGCAGCGGGGAATACTCTGCGGATTCTAGATGAGAAGCGATTCGACCTGGTATGGAGTGCGGACGGCTGGCAGACGAAGGAAACGATCATGAGCCGCAGCCTAGGCAGTTCCGGTTTTAGCGCCGATATTCCGGCCACCAGCAGCGGAGATGAGAACAACGGCAAACTGCAATGGACTTTGCATTGGACAGAACAGAACGCCTGGCTTGGTTACAATGTTGAGGTGCAAGTTGAGGGCCAATAGCCGAGCGGGAAAACGAAATCCGCGCAAATCCGAATAAATTGATTTGCCGGCGCATCGAACAGCAAGGGAAAGGACACTTACCAACTTTATGAGTCCAAGCATTGCGGAACTTTCACTCGACGAACTTTCGATCGACACATTGCGGCTGCTGGCCGTGGACACCGTTCAAAAAGCCAACAGCGGCCACCCGGGCGCTCCGCTGGGCTGTGCTCCGATTGCGTATTTGCTGTTTCACAAGCTGATGAAACACAATCCCAAGAACTGGAAGTGGGCCGATCGGGATCGCTTTGTGCTGTCGAATGGACACGCCTCCGCGCTTCTTTATGGGACGCTCTTTCTATCCGGATACAAGCTTTCGCTGGACGATCTGAAGAGCTTCAGGCAATGGGAATCGATCACCCCTGGGCATCCTGAATATGGCGATACTGAAGGCGTTGAAGTTACAACGGGGCCGTTGGGGCAGGGGATCGCAATGACCGTCGGCATGGCGATGGCCGAGCGGCATCTGGCTGCTATTTATAACAAGCCGGGCTTCGAAATTGTGAATCACCATACCTTTGCGCTCTGCGGCGACGGCGACCTGATGGAAGGCGTGAGTCACGAGGCCGCGGCTCTAGCAGGAATGCTGGGCCTGGGCAAGCTGATCTGGATTTACGACGATAACCTGATTTCGCTGGATGGACCCACGGAGCTGAGTTACAACGACAATGTCATGGAGCGCTTCAAGGGCTACCACTGGCATACGCAACATGTTGCCGATGGCAACGATCTTTTTGCCATTGAAGCCGCTATTGAAAACGCCAAGGCTGAAACTGAGCGACCGTCGATCATCGCGGTTCGGACGGTGATTGGCTACGGCAGCCCCAAAGCCGGCACTAACAAAGTGCATGGCGAAGCGCTGGGCGCGGAGGCTGTAGCGGCAACCAAGAAGTTCTTCGGCTTTCCTGAGGATCAGAGCTTCTTTGTGCCGGACGATGCGTTGGCGAACTGGCGCAAAGCGATCGATCGTGGCGCGGAACTGGAATTTAGGTGGAAAAAAGAATTTGAAGGTTACGCTGAAGCTAATCCCGAGTTAGCCGCCGAATTTGAGCGCACACAGAAGGATGTGCGCAAATCTGGCTGGGAAAAGGCGATTCCGAGTTATCCAGCAGGCAAGCCACAAGCTACGCGCAATGCCGGCGGGGCAATTATGAACGCGATTGCCGAGTTAGTGCCGGAGCTTTTTGGCGGCGCGGCGGATCTAACTGCCTCGACTAAGACAATCTTCAAGCCGGGCGAGAGTTTTCACGTGACTCCGGTGGGGCGGAATGTGTTCTTTGGCGTTCGTGAATTTGGTATGTGCGCAGCAGTAAATGGAATTGCGGCGCACGGTGGATTAATTCCGTTTGGGTCGACGTTCTTCACGTTCTCGGACTATTGCAAGCCGGCGATTCGGCTGGCCGCGCTGATGAAGATTCGCTCGCTGTTTGTGTTTACGCATGACTCGGTAGGATTGGGTGAAGATGGCCCGACGCACCAGCCGATTGAACATCTGATGGCGTTGCGCGCGGTTCCGGGGCTGACGGATTTTCGTCCAGCCGATGCAAACGAGACGGCGGCTTGCTGGAGGCTGGCGCTTGAACGGACCGGACCAAGCTGGTTTGCACTGAGCAGGCAGGATTTGCCGGTGATCGATCCTACTGTCGTAGACGTTTTGGGTGGCGTGAGCAAGGGTGCGTACGTGTTACAGGATGTTGCCAACCCACAAGTCCTGCTGATGGGCACTGGATCCGAAGTATCCGCTATTGTTGACGCGGCAAAGCTGCTTGCCGCAGAGGGAATCGCGGTCCGTGTGGTGAGTTTCCCAAGCTGGAAAATCTTCGAGGAGCAATCGCCGGATTACAAGGCGAGCGTACTGCCCGCAAGCGTGCCGAAACTTGCGGTTGAAGCAGGCGCAACGCTCGGCTGGTGGAAGTATGTAGGTCTTGACGGTGACGTAATTGGGCTTGACCGCTTTGGAGCTTCGGCGCCGGGACCGATTGTGCTCGAGAAGCTGGGATTTGGAGCCGAGAACATTGCAGCGCGAGCCAAGAAGCTGGTGAAGTAAGTAAGAAGTTGTCAGTGATCAGTTCTCGGTATCCGGGACCAGTTCAATTCTTTCCGATAACTGACAGCTGAATACCGACCACTAATAAGGGAGTTATCGTGAAACTCGTAATCAGTTCGGATCATGCCGGGTTTCCTCTAAAAGAGGAAGTTCGTGCTTACCTCACCAAGGCTGGACATGAAGTGGTGGATCTCGGGGCTTATGAGGTCGACCCGCTGGACGACTATCCAGACTTTGCCGAGAAGGTGGGCCTCGCGCTGAAACGGGGAGAAGCGCCGCGCGGAATCCTGATTTGCGGCTCTGGCGTGGGCGTTTGCGTGGCTGCCAACAAGATTCCGGGAATCCGTGCAGGCATGTGTCACGATACTTACTCGGCGCATCAGGGCGTTGAGCACGACGATATGAATGTAATCGTGATGGGTGCGCGCATCATAGGATCGGAGTTGGCGTTTGAGTGTGTGAATGCGTTTGTTGGCGCCAATTTCATTGCTACCGGGGAGAGATTTCAACGGCGATTTAAGAAGGTGCTGGCGATTGAGGCCAGATACCAGTGCGGAGACGGATCGACTAATCCGGCTTAGGTTCGCTTAAACCAGAAGCTTCATCAAGCATTCATCAGAGATACTCATACTGAAAGGCGCCGATGTTCCCCTTCGACGTGATCCTTTTCGATGTTGGCGGAGTGCTGCTGACCAACGGTTGGGACCATAGCGAGCGCGCGGCTGCGGCTAAATATTTCCATCTCGATCTGGCTCCATTTGAAGCCCGGCATGCTGCCGCATACCCAGCCTGGGAGCGGGGTGAGACTTTGCTCAAGGATTATCTGGATGCAACCGTCTTCAACGAGCCGCGACCTTTTTCACAGGATGATTTTTTTGGTTTCATGCTGAACCAATCTAAGCTGCTGCCGGATGGAGCTCTGGGAATCCTCGAAGAACTTTCCGCATCTGATAAATGCATGGTTGGTGCACTCAACAACGAGGCGCGCGAGACCAACGAGTTCAGATTCGAGAGCTTTGGATTGAGAAACTACTTCGCGGTTGCGCTAAGTTCGTGCTACCTGGGATTGAGGAAGCCTGATCCGCCAATCTACAAGCGAGCGCTGGATATTCTGGGCCGGCCCGCAGAGCGGGTTTTGTTTATTGATGACCGTGCCGAGAACGTGGCGGGCGCGGTGTCTGTGGGGATGCGAGGCATTCAATTTTTGGGCGCGGATTCTTTGCGACGGCAGTTAGTCAGTTTGGGAATCATTTAACAGTTTGGTAATGGAGGTTGTATGCAACTGGGATTGATTGGTCTGGGCAAGATGGGCGGTAACATGGCGGAGCGGCTGCGTGTGGGCGGCCACCAGGTGGTAGGCTTCGACTTCAACGCGGATGCTGTAGCAAAACTCACTGCTTCGGGAAATATCGGCGTCTCTACGCTGGAAGACCTGGCGAAGAATCTCACAGGCCGCAAGGCAATCTGGATCATGGTGCCGCAGGGCAAGCCTGTCGACGACACGATTGCCAGGCTTGAAGCGCTGCTGAATCCAGGAGACATCCTGATCGACGGCGGTAACTCGAATTACAAAGACACAATGCGCCGCCATGACGAGATAGCCGCGAAGCATTTCAACTTTGTCGATGTTGGAACGTCGGGCGGTATCTGGGGCTTGAAGGAGGGTTACAGCATGATGATCGGCGGCGACAAGGAGCCGGTCGAGTATCTTCGCCCTATCTTTGAAACTCTTGCTCCCGCAGTCGACAAGGGCTGGGGCCACGTGGGCCCCGGTGGCGCCGGACACTTTGTGAAAATGGTACACAACGGGATCGAGTACGGCATGATGCAAGCCTACGCGGAAGGCTTTAACATCATGGAGCAGAAGAAGCAACTGGAGCTTGACCTGACGCAGATATCGCAAATCTGGCGCTTCGGCAGCGTCGTACGGAGTTGGTTGCTGGATTTGACCGCGGATGCCTTGTCGAAGAATCCGAAGCTCGATGGTCTTGAGGCGTTTGTCGAAGACTCCGGCGAGGGACGCTGGACGGTGATGGAAGCGATCGATCTGAATGTCTCGGCGCCAGTGATTACGGAGTCGCTTATGCGGCGCATTCGTTCGCGCGAAGAGAATAACTTCGCAGACCGCATGCTTGCCGTAATGCGCAATGAGTTTGGCGGACATGCAGTAAAGAAAGACTAATCGCTAGTTATTGGTCATTAGTGATTGGGAACGGCGAGCTAGTGGGAGGTAGGAATGGCGACGATGCAGATGAGTGTGCGGGCGGAGGATCTTTTGCAGGTAAAGCGCTCCTCGGAAAATGTTCCGGACCCTGGGATCCTGGTAATCTTTGGCGCGTCGGGCGATTTGACCAAGCGGAAGCTGCTGCCTGCGCTGTTTCACCTGCGCCAGAACAACCTGCTTCCCGACAAGTTTTCGATTGTGGGCGTAGCACGGCGGCCCCTTGGCGACGAGTTTGCGGCCGACATGCGCGACGGGATCATCAAGTACGGCGGCGGCGATGCCGGCGACCCGAAGCTCGAGGAATTTGTAAAGCAGATCAGTTACTTCCCCCTGAACTTTGATGACCCCCAGAGTTATGCCGGACTTAAGGCCGAGTTAGACCGGATCGACAAGGAAAAGGGGATTGGCGGCGACCGTCTCTTCTATCTCGCGACTGCGCCTGAGTTCTTTGCCGGAATTGTCGAGAACCTTGGCGCGCAGGGCATGGCGCATCCGGAGCAGGGTAAGACGGCGGTGGTGATTGAGAAGCCGTTTGGACACGATCTGGATTCGGCGAAGTTATTGAACCAGCAGGTAAACGCCGTATTCCATGAGAGCCAGGTCTTCCGCATCGACCACTACCTGGGCAAAGAAACGGTGCAGAACATCCTGGTCTTCCGCTTTGCGAACGGGATCTTCGAGCCGATCTGGAATCGGAATTACATTGACCATGTTCAGATTACCGCGGCTGAAACGCTGGGTGTGGAAGGGCGCGGACCGTTCTATGAGAAGGCCGGTGCACTGCGTGACGTAGTCCAAAACCACATGATGGAGCTGCTGAGCTTTGTGACCATGGAGCCTCCATCCAGCTTTGAAGCGGAAAGCGTGCGTCGCGAAAAGCTGAAGGTGTGGCAGGCGATTCCTCCCATTCCGATCCTGAATGCGGTGCGGGGACAGTACGGCCCGGGAGTTATCAACGGCCAGCGCGTGGTAGGTTATCGCGACGAAGAGCGGGTCAATCCTGAGTCGGGCACGGAGACCTACGCGGCGCTGCGGCTGCAGATCGAGAACTGGCGCTGGGCCGGCGTTCCCATTTATTTGCGCGCGGGAAAGCGGCTGAAGCAGCAGGCCACCGAGGTGAGCATTCAATTCAAACAGCCGCCGCTGCTGATCTTCAATCGAATGCAACACAAAGGGCCGTGCCAGGAGATACAACCCAATCTATTGACAATTCGCATTCAACCCGATGAAGGAATCGCGCTGCGGTTTGGGGCCAAGGTGCCGACTTCTTCAGACATGTCGGTGTGCCCGGTGAATATGGACTTCGACTACGAAGCAGCGTTTGGCAAGTCAAGCGCCAACGGCTATGAGAGGCTGCTGCTGGAGTCGATGCTCGGCGATCAGACGCTGTTTGCGCATCGCGATGGCGTCGAGACGACGTGGGCGCTTTATACGCCGATTCTGGAAGCGTGGGCGGCAAAGAAGCCTGAAGTGTTTCCAAATTATTTTGCGGGTAAGTGGGGCCCGGAATGCTCCGACCGGCTGTTGGAGCGGGATGGGCATGCGTGGAGGAATGAACTGGGCAGGAAGGGATAAAGTCAGGAATCGGGATTAGGAGCAGGGATCAGGGTACTCGAAGATGCGAGTCTGCTAAACTTGCTCGCAGCCAACACGAGCTGATGTCATGAGACCTTATCATCTCTATGCCTTCTTACTAGCACTTGCGATCGCGGTTCCCTTGCATGCAGAAACCTGCCGCGAGATTCATGGGCGGGCGATCTCATACACGGGTGACGGTCAACTTGTGATCTGGCATATCGGAACGCATCATGATTTCTATGTGAAGGATGACGATTCCCGGAAGCTGCTGTCTGCTTACCTTCCAGAAGACGGCAGCAAAGCATTGTTTGCTAATTTCACAATTTGCCCTGTCGAGAAATAAGCGCGAGGCGCAGCCCAGGCGGTGGTCGTGAAGCAAATCCGAAACCCCCATGTCATAACTCGTAAGGATTGGAACGAGTAGGTATTTAGATTTTGAGTAGGGGATAAATCGCCTGAGTTAGCGAGTCGATTCACCTCCGCTTCCTAACATCCACCACGATTGTTTCAGCTAGCCGGTCTTGTGCGCACATCCTATTGCGATCCCAGAAGAATTGGGCAAAGCCGAGACCTCCCTCGAGCACGGATGCGCCATATCCCAGCCCTCGTTCGATCGATTGCCACAACCCCATTTTTGGCCCGGTAAGCGACATCACCCTGGTGCGGGCAACCCATTTGCCTGGGGTCTGCCCGTTGCTGAAATACAAGGCGAATCCCCAGTACAGAATCATGACTACAACGTTGCCCAGCTCATGGAAATCCCAAACGATGTGTATGTTGGTCTCGTGGAGGAGAAGCGATCTGCATGCGAATTCGAGAGGAGCCCAAATCGCAACAGCTATGAGAAGGTCTACAAAATACCCCAGCAGCCTTTGCCAGAACGCGGCCAGCGGCAGCCCATTCAACTCATCCATGCGAGCGGTCTCATGCGCATGAAACCTGCGAATCGCCTTTTCCTTGCTCATGGGGTGTAGTTTAACGTATCCGAATTTCGAAAACGCGACCGAGTTTCATTGGCTATTGACTCCGAATCGAGGTTTGCTGCCGGGATCTATTCGCGGATGATTTTTACAAAAATGCCGTCGGGGAGCTCGCCTTCGAGCAGATGAACTACGCCGCCTTTTACATAGCCTTCCAAAACCTGGCGGGTAGGCTTGGCTACCGGCGGAGCTGGTTTGGGTGCAGGCTTCAACGGCGCGTCGCTGACTCGGCGGCCCAGGGCCTCAGTGGATTGGGAAGCGGGCGTGCGGCCCATTCCTTTGTCCATCGCTTCGTTGGCCAGGCGGTCGGCTTCCTGGTTGCCGCCGCGAAGTGTGTGGCGCATCTCGAACTTCTCAAGCTGCCGCGAAAGTCGTCTGGCTTCTTCATAAAGCGGGCGCAGGACGGGGCTGGCGACTTTGTACTGTCCTTTCATCTGCTTGACCATGAGCTCTGAATCGGAGACGACGCGCAGGCGCTTCGCATTGTTCTCGATGGCCCATTTCAAAACTGCCAACAGGCCGGAATATTCGGCGTAGTTATTGGTCTGAATGCCGAGAAACTCGCCGAGGCGGGCGACTACGCGGCCGTCGGGGGATTCGACTACGGCTCCATAGCCGGATGGGCCGGGGTTGCCGCGGGAACCGCCGTCGCAGTGGGCGGTGTACCAGCCTTCAGAGGCGGAGGGGTCGGGAGAGGCGAAGAGATTTCCAGTCATCGTGTTCTAGTGTAATGGTGGGGGGGCGAAGCTGCATGCGAAGTGCCCGAAACGCAGATCCTTCGGCTACGCTCGGGATGACAGATTTTTTATGATGATAGAACGACGCAATATTTCACCGCGGTGCCGGTGGGCGCGATTTTTGTTACCGATGGTTGGTCAAAAGCATCTGAAGGGATATGAGCATGGAAAAGGCAACATTTGGTGCGGGATGTTTCTGGGGCGTCGAGGCGGCGTTTGCTGCCATCCCGGGCGTAAAGGCGACGGCCGTAGGTTACGAGGGCGGAAAGTTGGAGCGGCCCAGCTATAAAGACGTATGCACGGATTCGACCGGTCACGCTGAGGTGGTGGAGCTGGATTTCGATCCGGCGCAGGTGAGCTTTGAGAAACTGCTGGACGCGTTTTTCGAGCTGCATGATCCGACGACATTGAATCGACAGGGGCCGGACTGGGGCACGCAGTACCGCTCGGCCATCTTCTTCCACTCGCCGGAACAGGAAGCGCAGGCGCTCAAGAGGATTGAGCAACTGACAGCCGAAGGGCGATTCAAGCCGAAGCGGATTGTGACTAAAGTGGAACCGGCGCAGACTTTCTGGCGGGCCGAAGAATACCACCAGAAGTATCTGGAAAAGCGCGGGCAAGCCAGCTGCCATATTTAGTGATTAGTCATTAGGGATTAGTGATTAGTCGCCGATAGGCTCTTGGCTCTCCGGCTCTCCTGCCAAGCCGTCCACGGTTTCCGCGGTCAGGTACTCGGGGTGGGGAGTGTTCTTGTCGTCTGATTCGGCTGTGCTGACGGCGCCCGGTTCGTCGATCCACAGGCAGGCGATCCACCAAACTACAATGGCGAAGTAAAGAACTCCATTGGCATTAAAGAGCTTGTCGCGCAGACCCATGATGCGGTCGTACTCCGCTTGGGAGTGGGGGACCGCGTGAAGAGCAATCAGTTGCCAAAAGCCTTGCACAGCCAGTTGGCCAATGGACGCGGTTGAGAGGCCAATGACGATGCGCTGCGTGTGAGAACGCCAGCCGGCGCCACAGCTTCGGCCGAAGAGCACAACCAGCACGCCAAGTTCAATGGTAAGCAAATCCACCAGCATGTCGAATTTCTGAGCGCCTAACTGCATCAACTGCAGCGCAGCCATTGGGGAACTGGCGGTGAGGGTCTTCCATGCCGGCCACGGACCCCAGAAATAAAGTGCCGTCCCTGCCACCACCAGAATCGCCAAGGCACCAGCAAACCAGGTTCTGCGGCGAACCGGGGCGAACGCGCGGCGCGCCATCTCAACCACGACGAGAAAGCCCACTATGGCGGAAACGTCGGCCATGGTGACGAAGATGGCGGTCAGCGTGATGGTCTCCATGCGGCCGAAGAGCAGGCGGCTGGCGACCAGGCGCAAGGCCATTAAGACAATACTGAGCGTGAACCAGGGGAAACGCTTGATTCGGTCGCGACCCAGCAGGACGACGAGCAGAACGAGTTGCGCTGCGAAAGTGAGCGTCCAAAGAACTTGAACGGTCGAAAAGTGGAAATTCGGATGCATTTTGGCCTTGTCCGGGCCGCGCGTGGGCTGCTGCGCTGACCACGTTATTTAGTTTAAATGCCTTAGCCATGCCGCAGCATCGTTGACAGCAGGCTCGTTGAGCGCGGGGACTCTCCGGAATAATCCAAAGTGCGGTATGCTGGAAGAGCGCGCCCGTAGCTCAGCTGGATAGAGCGAACGCCTCCGGAGCGTTAGGTCGGGAGTTCGAATCTCTCCGGGCGCACCATAGTTAGAGTTAAAGCTTTCCGGTTACTCAGTTCCTCCCATTGCAGAAGCCGAATCAGCCTTTACCGGCATCTTCGGCTCGGGCGTTGTGGCGTTGCTGTCGAATTTCTTCCATCACAGACTGGATGAGGGCCTTGGCGCCCTCCATGCCGGCGAGAACGGCTTGCAGGTCAAGCGCAGGTTTGGCGGGGTTGCGGTTGGATGCGCAATAGACACCGTGCTGGCCAACCATGATCAGCGAGTCGGTGAGAAGATCGAGGGCCACAGCCAGGCGCCCCCGCTCGACGCCCATCATGAATTCGTGATGTTCCAGGTCGGCGCGCTTTTCTTCGAATATGTTCATACTTCAAGCCTACGCGAATAAGCCGTGAAATGGCGTTATCATGGTGCAACGAGACGCCATGGCCCCCACCGAAAGCGAAGCGATGACTGCCCAAAATGAGGTCTGGCCTGCCTTGCCCCAGGCCGCGTGGAGCGACACCTGCGCCACTTTGCAGCTTTGGCTGCAGATGGTCGGCAAAATCCGGATGACCCTGACGCCACCAGTCAATCACTGTTGGAACGTGACTCTTTACCCTACTGTCCACGGCCTTACAACCGGACTCATAGCGTATGGCACGCGCACTTTGCAGATTGATTTCGATTTCATGGAACACTTGCTGGTGGTCGAAACCAGCGAGGGTACGAGCCGAACGATTCCGCTGAAACCGATGACCGTTGCGGAGTTTTATGAGCGGTTGATGTCTGCGCTCGATTATCTCGGTACGCCGGTGCGCATTTGGAAGATGCCCTGCGAAGTTGCAGCGCCGATTGCGTTCGACACAGATTTCGTGCACCAGGCGTATGATCCTGAATTCGCACAGCGGTTCTGGCGTGTTTTGTTGCAAACGACGCGGGTATTTTCCGTTTTTCGTGCCCGTTTCGTTGGCAAGGTCAGCCTTGTCCATCTATTTTGGGGAGCGATGGATCTGGCTTGCACACGCTTCTCGGGCCGCACAGCGCCGGAGCATCCCAGCATGCCTGGCCTGCCCGATCGAGTGACGCGCGATGCCTATTCGCACGAGGTGAGCAGTTGCGGATTCTGGCCTGGAGCGCCCGGCATTGAGCCCTTCTTTTATAGCTATGCCTACCCGGAGCCGCCGGGATACGCACAGTATTCTGTCGCGCCGAATGGAGCTGGATTCAATGCTGCATTCGGCGAATTCGTTCTGCCGTATGAACAGATGCGGCAATCTGCGGACCCTGATTCGGCGTTGCTCGAGTTCTTGCAGAGTACATACGAGGCTGCTGCGAATTGTGCGAAATGGGATCGGGCTGCGCTGGAAATCTAACGGCAGCCGAGCTGTTCATTTGGCATGAATGTAATAGATAACTCCATCAAGGTCGTCCGTGAGCAGAAAAGCGTCGGGACCGATGCGAAGAATGCCGCAGGGGCGGCCATTCACCTTGCGATTGACCAGAAAGCCAGTGATGAAATCCTCAGGCTGGTGATTGTTCGCATCGAAGCGGACCACTCGATAGCCTGTGCCAATTGCCGGATGGCTTGCTCCATGGAGCGCGACAAGAAATGAATCGGCGAGCAACGGATTGGCAGAATCGAAATACTCAAGTCCCAATGGGGAACTATGGGCTGCGAACGTGGTGTAGACCGCCGGAATCCTGGAGCAGTCGAACTGGGTCGGCGGCGGCCCGGCAGGAGGCGCAGGAACAATGTGGTCCGTCGGTCTTGGATCGGAAATGAAGTGGTCAGCGTGAGCAACGCCGTGATCGAAGTAGCAGGTTGGCCACCCGTAGTTGGAATCCGCTGGAACCGGATGCTCTTCGCTGTCCAACTCAAAGAACGTGTCTTCCGGGTCATGGGTTCCCAGATGGTCGGCGCCCATATTGGTTGCGAAGAGCGCCCCACCATCGATCGAATTGATGTATTCCATCCCGACAGCATTGCGCAGACCGCGAGCCAGGATCTCCTGATGCGCGCCGTCAGGGTCCATAGCAGTTAATGTAGCCCGGACGTCTTCTTTTTCCCGGCATGCGTTGCAGGAGCTGCCGACAGTCACATAGAGGCGCGTCTTGCCGTGCAGAGTTGCGAATGCGACTGTGCGAGTTAGATGCCAGCCTCCGTACTTATAGTTCAGGCCATAGTCGGGATAAGTCGCGAGTATCTCCGGCGGCCCGGAGGGCGAGTTATCGCCAGCGCTGTACTTATAGCGCAGTAGCTTGTCTGTTAGTGGCAGATAGAGCCATGACTGACCGGGTTTTCCATCCTGCGCCGGCTCTGTGTAGAAGGCTAGATTGTTCGGATTGCGAAGATGTTCGAGATACGGCGTAACCTTGGCAAACTTGCCGGTTTTCTGGTCCCAGCCGTCGAGAATATAGACCTTGCCGAGGCTGTTATCCCCGAGATCGTGCATGTCTGTGACGAGGATACGGTTGTCAGGCGACTTGGCCATGAAGCGAACACGCTTCAGGCCCTGCGCAGCTATGTTGATGGTGAAGTTTGCAGGGAGTTTCAAGACAAGAGATTTACCATTGGCGAGTCGAATGGAGTGCGGTTCCGGCTGTTGCGCCGAAAGGATGGCAGCGGACACGAATACGGCACAAAAAGCAGCGCTGATTAAAGACATTCTTGCCAATAAAATCATTGCTCTTATGATGCGAATTTTCCACCAAAGGGAAATTAGGGATCAAGAGAGTTAGACCAGAGCGAGTCCATTCTGTTAGTTTTCAGATTTTCCTTCGATATAGAGCTTTGGCGTCTCGGATACTTCGATGCCTTCTACAACGGAGCCGAGATGCCCAGGTCCGTCGCCCCAGCGGTTGCGGAGCCAACGGTTCACGGGCTCTGAATACCCGCGAGCCACAAGCATGCCCAGCAGCGCCGCAAGAACTATGACGACGGCAAAAAGTATCGGGACTGCCATCATCGGTTTCCCGGCTGCAACAAAGAGGTTGAAAAGGCTCAACACAATAAACCCATGAGTGAGGTAGATCTCGTAACTGTGTTGGCCCAGGCCGAGTAGCGGTTTGAAGATGCGGGGAGCGTCCCACTTCGACTGTGCCGCTGCCGCGATAACCATGCAGGCGCCGATAGCCAGGAAGGACATTGAGAGTCCGTTGCGTTCGAGACCCCATTTGGACAGCAGGTCTGAAAACGCAAGAGTGAATATGAGAACAGCAATACCGAGGGACGCCAGCACAATCAAGACTCGGCGCGAAAAACGGCACTGCGCGACAAAAATTGCCGTAAGGCAGCCGAGGGCGATTGCATCCATTCCACCCAGGTAGGAATACTCCCTCCAAACCCCATTGTGATTGAAAGCGTAGGAGCGGGCAAAGGGGCCCAGCGCCACAAACGCAAGTAGCGGAACAAGCAAGAACCGGACGCGTCGAAACACCAAGCAGGCGATCGGGAAAACAAGATAAAACGTCTCCTCGACCGAGAGGGACCAGAGGATGTCCCAGTTGACCGGAAGATAGCCGCGTTGAGCCTCAAGCAGGTTGATGTGGAAGGTGAGCGCAGCCAACAGAGCGCGGCCAAGACCTCCGGTTTCCGGCGAGACGATGAACCCGCTGATACGCGCGAGATGGAGCACGCTCAGCACTGCAAGCAGTAGAAGCAGCAGCGGGGCGATGCGTGCGAATCTGAGCTGATAGAACTCGCGAATATTCACACGCCCAAGCGAACCCCAGCGGCGGATTGCCGTGGACGTAATCAGAAATCCGGAGACGGCGAAGAATATCTGCACGCCTTGCTGCCCATTCCAGACGAGCGAGTCAACCAGCTGGTCCGGCAGGCCTTTCGTATAGGGAACATGTGCTCCGCGCAGCCGCATGTTGACGTGATTCATCAGCACAAAGAAGATGGCGAGGCCGCGCAGAATGTCGACGCCGTCAAGCCGCGACCAACTGCGCGCAGGCTTGGTAGTCTCCGTTGAGGCCATACCTCAATTTTGCATGATTGGAGAGGTATTTACTTCGACTTTCACCGGACCAGCATCATCGGATCTATCCGGGAACTACACACACTGCCTGCCGCCAGCTTCCACGTTGAGCCATCTGAATAGGTCACCGAATTGAGGTCGATCATACTCACGGCCGACAAGCCAGGCACAGCTAGATCCGTAGAAATCTCTTGAGGGGCTATCGGAAACTTGACGTCAAAAGTCTTTGCCGCGTCCGAGGCGTCCTGTGTGGACATGGTTTGCACCATCCGCCCTTTATTCGCGAACCCATGGACAGTAACGTTGGCCGCAACAACCCGCCTCGAATTCGAACCGGAAACAATCAGATGAAGCAGCTGCGCGATACCTTTTACCTGGACGCTGTTGACCATCATGCGGTCGCCGCCGGGCGCTTGCCTCGCGGTCAACGAAACCGGACAGCTTGGTGGGGCCGCAACTTGGATTGCCGTCGTCTTAACCTGCTCCTGACCGCTCAGGTCTGAGGTCACAACAGCAAAGCCATTCTGGGAGCCCGTTTGTGCTGCCAGCGCGGCTGATCCCAGCACAATCATGAACGAAACAAAAGCAGCACGAATCATAATCTGTCTCCTTGGGTCGGTTTCCGGAAGCGCCCGGCTGTTGGACGGCGTTGGCCACACACGGTAACAAATTACTCCACCCGCACCCTTGCTGCAAGGGGAGCATCATTGCCAGGCAATCCGTTCAGCCCTGGGTGCTGTGTTACCGTTGCATTACGGCGACCCTGAGCCGGGCCTGACTTCTCGGCCCGTGCCAAATGCCTCCAAATGGCCAGAAATCAGGGATCTGCCGAGCGAAACGATTGAATGCCCCAACAGCCGGAATTGTCGTCGCCTCTTTTGCCCGCGAGCCCGGCTCAACAGCCTGGTCCCGCTTTATCTTCCGCGCCAGCCCCAACGCCGCTTTCCGCCGCTCAAACTGACCCCGAACTCGATGCAAGTAACGGAAAACACTTCCCGCAAAGGATTCCCCGCTGGCTTGAGCGTGCAGAATTGTTCCTGAGAGTAATGCTGCGGATGTACATTGGTTTGGCGGTATGTTATGCGCCGTGGTCAAGGCTCTTCTGGGACCAGAATCCACTCTTTCTGCAGTTTCCAACGCTTTCCGTGTACGCAGCCCACGGAGCGGTACGGGGCCTTATATCCGGGCTGGGGCTTCTGAATCTGTGGATTGCATTCCACGATGCGATCCGGCACGGGACGGATAAACAATGAGCGATAAAGAACAGTTCCCAGACGCCTTGGAGCCGGCACCGGAAAATGAGGGGCCCGGACCATTGGTTGCCGGGTTCACTGCTGCGGACCCGGTCGTAGTTTCGGCCGTGAAGCAGGAATCCGCACAGTCCGGCGGGACTCCCGGCGCGCTTGAAAAGGCTCCGCTGGCGTATGAAAACCCAACCTTCCTGAATGGCGCCGACGGACGGATGATCCGCATTATGGCGGAGTATCTGGAGCCGCTGGCACGTTTCCGCCGTGAGAAGATTCAAGACACGGTTGTCTTCTTCGGTTCGGCTCGGTTTCGCGGTCGTGAAGAGGCTGATCATGCCCTGGAATTGCTTGACAATACCGGCTCGACCCAAGCCGCGCCGAGTCATGAACAGCCCGCCAGCGTTCCCGAAATTGTTGAAGGCACTGCCACCGATCTTCAGCGCAAACGCGCCGTGGCGGCAGTTGAAATGGCCCGCTACTACGAAGATGCGCGTCGCCTTGCGCAGATGCTTACAGCCTGGGCGAAGCAGATTCCGTCTCGTCGACACCGGTTTGTAGTCACCTCAGGCGGCGGTCCGGGGATCATGGAAGCGGCCAACCGCGGAGCTCACGAAGCCGGCGGCAAGACCATTGGACTCAATATCAGGCTGCCATTCGAGCAGGCACCGAACCCATACATTACTCCCAGCCTCAACTTCGAGTTCCACTACTTCTTCATGCGCAAACTGTGGTTCGCTTACCTGTCGAAGGCGCTTGTCGTGTTCCCTGGAGGATTCGGGACGCTCGACGAGATGTTCGAGATCCTCACCTTGGCGCAGACACAAAAGCTGGCTAAAAAAATTACCGTCGTGATTTACGGTTCCGAATACTGGAAGAAGGTCTTCAACCTTCAGGTACTTGTCGATACCGGCGCAATCTCTCCCAAAGACATTGAACTGTTCCAGTTCGCCGACACTCCTGAACAAGCCTTCGAGATGTTGCGCAAAGGACTTACAGAGAATTACCTGGCTGTCGAAGCTGAAGCGGCGAAGCAAGCGACCGCCGCAGTAGCCGCAGCCACGGCAAGCAAAGAACTCATGTCAGGCTGGACGCTTGAAGACTTCCTCGGCCCGGACCTGGCCAAGACCAGTAAATAATAGGGACCGCCGCTGCTCATTTCGGCTGCGGCGGCGGCTCCGTTTTTATCGGCGATGGACTGTCGGGAAACCACCCGTGAATCTCATCCGGACCAGGCGGCGGGTCGTCGGCCAGGAGCGCTTTAGCCCAATCGGGAACGACGTAGTCTTGGCGGTCGAGCGACCAATGAGCTGTCTGCTTTCCGTTCCTCACCTCGAACAGTGCGCAATCGAAGAATTCCTGGCCATGCTGGGGACCCGTATGAAACGCGACCTCATCGCCTCCACTGAGAAAAATCCAGTTCCGGATACCCTGCGCCCCTGCAAATCTCCGGAGCACACGACCGCCGCGCCAAACGTCTATTTCCAGGGGAATTGCATACGCGTAGTTCGTGCCCACTTCGAAAGGCGCAAACATTTGTTCGGCACGCCAGCCTACCGTTTTCCCATCTGACGCGATCTTGATATCACTGAACCCGGCGCCGGTTTGCCACTTCTTCGGTTTGATCATGTGCTCGTTCCCGTCGGCTGTGACAATGTGAACATTTCCGGCTCCGTCCACGTACGCCCTTGTTACGGATGGCTCCATGGAGGAAAGCGCTGACGAGCAGGTTGCGGCAACGCAGAGCAGGAGGAACAGGGAGCGCATAAAGAATCATAGCGCTTTCCAATAATTCCAGAGCATCCATCGCTGATTCTGCTAGGCTTGAGTCAGAAAGGGGATAGTCGATCTTGGCCTTGAGCCGACTCCGCATCTCGAATTCAGCGCAAAATCGGACATATGTTAAATTCTCTGGTTTTTAAGCCTGTTTTTGCAGGGTTTTCCGGTAACTTTGTAGATTCCTTGGTGAATTGAAGGGTAATTCTCCTCATCTTAACTTCCCATTTATGAAAGGAAGAGGATACTGAGTGCAGAAATCCGGCAAGAAACAAAGCGGAGAAGGAGCGGATATGGCCAGATCGAGTGTCTCGTATCTTTGGCGCGACCCCCATGCACCCAATGGTTTTCGCACCGGTGTTTCCCTCCATAGCCATACCAACCAGTCCACGGAGACGTTGGACTTCCTGGCAAACTTCGGTAATCAATATCCGGTACTGCGGCCGTTTCTGTCACGGATGGAGCGGCGCTCGGAGTCCATGCACGGCATTCGCATCAACTACGCGGCGGCCTATTGGACCCCGCCAATGACTCCCAAGCTGGCCTTTGACCTCGAGCGCAGTCAGATCGAGAAGCTCGACCTCGCTCCCATGGTCTCCATCACCGACCACGACACGATCAACGCGCCTATGCTGCTGCGGACGATCCCCAGCGCGCGTCAGATTCCCGTTTCGGTCGAGTGGAGCGCGCCGTATGGCCCGCAATCCTTTCACCTCGGAGTTCACAATCTGCCCAGCGCTCGCGCGACGGAGTGGATGGCGACCCTGGCCGAATACACGGCCAATCCAAACGATGCGCGCCTGACGGAAATTCTTTCGGCTCTGAACGCGGAGCCAAATGTGTTGGTTGTGTTCAACCACCCCATGTGGGACCTCTACCTGGTGGGCCAGGAAAAGCACGAGTTCCTGGTGAACGAATTTCTTCAAAAGAACGGCGCATTCCTTCACGCGCTGGAGTTGAACGGCCTTCGTCATTGGGCGG
>Ga0302319_10009540_pt1 | contig 18641 bp, 16 predicted proteins | sample Bog_T0_2_FD_203319 | JGI IMG/M metagenome (GOLD analysis project Ga0302319, IMG submission 203319) | Peat permafrost microbial communities from Stordalen Mire near Abisko, Sweden - Bog_T0_2 | ecosystem: Environmental > Terrestrial > Soil > Wetlands > Peat | place: Sweden: Abisko, Stordalen Mire... | reverse complement strand
AGCAGGGCGTGGGGCATGCGGTCAATACCTACGGCATGTCCGACGATGAAATCCGCGAGGCGCTGAAGAAGTTTGCGCCAAGCGGATTCGGCACCGTTTTCGATACCGTGGGCACCGGCAAGTCGCTCGCGCTTGGCATCTCTCTCCTCGGCAAGGCCGCTACCCTCGTCAACCTCGCGGTTCACGACGAGGACCTCCCGATCAACTTCCTTAAGCTCGGTTCGGAGCGCCGTATCGTCACGAGCTGCAATTTCGAAATTGGGGACTATCCGAAGGCGCTCGCCTGGCTCGAGGCCGGTCGCCTCAAGGTGAAGGACTGGCAGACTAAGATTCCCTTGGCCGATGCCCCCGCCTGGTTCGAACGCATCACCGCCAACCCAAACGAAAAGGGTGCATTCAAGCTCGTCGTCGACCCCTGGGAAGGGCGAGATTGAACAGCCGAATCAACTCATTCCTGCTGGAAAACGGCCTCCGTCTGGTCGACAACCCCTGCGTGAGTCCCGATTTCTGCCTCGATTGGGAGGGGCTCAAGGCTCGCATCGTGGCAGGCGGGCTCGCGGTCTATCCGAGAAGCGAGATCGCCATCGGTCACGGCGCCCTTTTCTTGACCGAAGACCTGGCAACCGGAGACTGCGCATGGGTCTTCAAGGGTCGCACAGCACCAGACCTCGGTGGGAGCTTTAGTCACCTTGGAGAGACCTGGTTTCCCGCCAGCTGGGCAAACCTGATCCTCCTAAAGAACCTTGTCCTTGAGCACAATCCCGAGGCCACCCTCTTCCCCGTCGCTTCGCCTGAACTCGGCCACTCCAGTCTCGGGGTGGGCGCCCGCTTCACCACCCTTCACTGGCCAGGAGTCGATTGGGCGATGAAGCACCTTAACCTGGGCCTTACCGCCAATCAGAACAGCATTCCGCGTGAATTGGTGTACGACGTCGATGCGATGCTCGATGGGAACCTGGACCGGGTCCCATTTCCGTTCATCGGCGCCGACGTGCCCGAAGGGCATCAAGGCCAGAGCGTGCAGGGCATGAGCCACGGCTGTGTGCTCGCCAAGGCAAAGTCCGGCTTCCACCGCCTCGGCATATCCTGGGGTTTCAACGCCGACCATCAACCCATCGGGGGCAAGTATGAGAGCCGCGAAGACAAACTGGTGGAAGGTTGCCTCCTCGCAAGCTACATCACCTTCGATCTCTCACCCGAGCTATCCCTGGGCCGCGCCATTCCCATCCACTTGTGCGATGCCGCAATCCTCTCAAAGGCCAAGGCTGTGCTGGCCGAGCGTGGCCTCATGGTAGATGAGGCGGAGTTCGATGGATTGGTCGGCAAGGTTTGGACCTCCATGGTCAAGATGAAGCGGCGCGATGAGAAGTACGCCGCTGCCCGCGCCGCCGCTTTCAGCAATCCCGTCGGGCGGCGCTACCATCGCGAACTCTCCATCGACGAGCTGCCTGGGCTCACTACCCCTGCGACCAGCGCGGTAATGCTTGCCCTTTGCGAAGCGTTCGAGATGCCGGTTCAGTACCTGGCACCCGCTTTTGGGTTTCAAAAAAACCTGCCCTACCCCGACAATGATCGGCTGCGGGCGATGTTTCAGGCGCAGTGGGACGTCTGCCACGCGTTTGGGGCCAGCATCGGCGTCCATTCTGGGTCCGGCAAGTCGGCGGAGAATTATCAAGCGATTGGCGAGATCACCGGCGGAAGATTGGAGATCAAGACCAGCGGGCGCTTCACCTACGAGATGGGCCGGGCCCTGGCGTCATCGACGGATCCTGGAGATCGGGCGCTATGGGCGGATTGGCACGGGTTTGCGCTGACCCTGGCCTCCCAAGGTGCCTACAGCGATGACCCCGTCGAGCGGGCAGCCGCGCGCACCTTCGTATCGGCCGATCTTCCCGGTCACCAATTTGCGTCCCTGGAGCGCACCCAAGCCGACCTGTTTGCTCAAGAATCGTCTCCCGAACACCTTTGCTTCGTGGAGTACAACTTTCTATATGTGCTTGCCACAAATGGGCGGGCCAACAAAGAGGCTCTTGGAGACCATTCGTCGGCCGGCTACCGCCAGCGTGCCCGCTTTTACTCGGTGAGCGCGGAATCCAGGCTCAAGTTCGCCAAGAACGTGGCCGCGTATCTCATCTTCCTGGCCCGAAACACCGGGCTTGCCAGGCCGGAGAAATGCGACGAGGCGGCCCGAACGCTGGCGGGCGTCGAGAGCTTGGCCGCACTGCAGTAAGTGGGCAAGGGACCATCGGTTACGGCGCGCCGGCTGCGTGGAGATTGTCTCGCTTATTCGGCTTAAGCTCAACGGAAGCTCCGGCCTTCTGCCCGAGCCAGCGGACCTTCCAATTGGCTAGACTACGAACTATGGCATCCTTCATTGGCGAAGATTTCCTTCTCCATGGCGAAGCGGCCCGGCGCCTCTACCACGAGTTCGCCGAAGGGCAGCCTATCTTTGACTACCATTGCCATTTACCGGCCGCCCAAATTGCGGCCAACCACCGTTTTCGCGACCTGTCGGAGATTTGGCTGGAGGGAGACCACTACAAATGGCGCGCGATGCGCGCCAATGGAGTCGACGAGCGCCTCATTACCGGAGACGCCACCCCCTGGGAGAAGTTTGAGGCGTGGGTGGCGACCGTGCCCTACACGTTGCGCAATCCGCTCTACCAATGGTCCCACCTGGAGTTGCTGCGGTATTTCAACATCGATCTGACGATCCAGCCTGCCAACGCCAAGGACATCTGGGACGAGGCCAACCAACAGTTGGAGAACCTCACCACCCACGAAATTCTGCGGCGAAACAAGGTCGCCGTAGTCTGCACCACCGATGACCCGGCCGACTCACTGGATCATCATGCCGCGATCGCCAACAGTGGTCTAGCGACCCGCGTCTACCCCGCCTTTCGGCCCGACAAGGCATTGAGGGGGGGGCCCGGATTTCACGACTGGGCCGAGCAGTTGTCAAGCGCTGCCGGAATGCCGGTTCGCGACGAGGCAACCCTCATGGAAGCGCTCAGGCAACGCCACGCCTTCTTTCACACCATCGGTTGTCGACTCTCCGACCATGGTCTTGCCAACCTCGGCGCCGATTTGGCCGCCCGTGGGGCTGAATACCCGGCAGGGACTTGGGGGGACCCCCGGAAGTTGATGGTGGAATTTGGACGCTGGGATGCCGCGGCCGGTTGGACCAAGCAACTGCACCTTGGGGCACTCCGCAACGCAGCCTCCCGCGGAGCCAGACGCCTGGGGCCAGACACCGGATTCGACGGCATTGGCGATTCGCCGCAAGCCGAGAGCCTAGCCGCATACCTCGACGATCTCGACCGCGAGGATGCGCTGCCGCGGATGGTTCTCTACAACGTGAATCCCGCCGACAACTACGCGTTCGCCGCAATCGCGGCTACCTTCCAGGGGGGTGGCATCGTCGGGAAGGTGCAATATGGAAGTGGTTGGTGGTTCTTGGATCAAAAAGAGGGCATTGAGTGGCAACTGAACGCGCTTTCAAACAACGGCCTGCTGCGCCGGTTTGTTGGCATGCTGACCGATTCGCGTAGCTTCCTTTCCTACCCACGCCACGAATACTTCCGCCGCGTGCTCTGCAACGTCTTGGGCACGGAGATGGAAAGAGGCGATCTTCCGCCGGATTATGAACTCATCGGAGCTATGGTCTCGGAAATTTGCTTCGACAATGCACGCCGGTTCTTTCGGCTTGAACTGGCGCCGGAGTTCGCGGCGTGAAACGATCTGGCTACCGATGGGCCATCTGCGCGTTGCTTTTCCTCGCAACCACGATCAACTACATTGATCGGGGCGTCATCGGGATTCTCAAGTCGACAATCACCCACGACTTGCACTGGAGCGAAGTTGCCTACGCCGACGTCGTGTTCTGGTTCCAACTCTTTTACGCCATCGGCTACGCCGTGGCCGGCCGTTTCATCGACAAGGTCGGAACTCGCATTGGTTACGCGTGGGCGGTTGGCCTTTGGAGTCTGGCGGCGACCCTTCACTTCGCCGCTCGCTCGGTGGTGAGCTTCTCAGTGGTGCGGAGCCTTCTTGGACTTGCCGAGGGTGGAAACTTCCCCGGGGCCACCCGTGCCACCGCCGAGTGGTTCCCTCGCAAGGAGCGGGCGCTGGCCTTTGGCTTCCTGAACGCGGGTTCCAACGTCGGGGCGATCGTTACGCCCCTGGCAGTGCCTTGGATCACTCTCCGCTTCGGTTGGCCGGCGACCTTCGTGGTGACGGGATCGCTGGGATTCCTGTGGCTCATCGGATGGCTCACGATCTACAAGTCACCGAGCGAAGCCTCCAAGGTCAACGCCGAGGAGCTGGACTTGATCCAGAGCGATCCGGCCGAGCCCAACGTCGAGATCCCTTGGCTGCGCTTACTTCGCTACCGACCTACTTGGGCGGCCATTTTCGGAATGGCGCTGACCAGCCCGGTCTGGTGGTTCTATCTGTTTTGGATTCCAGATTTCCTTGGCAAGACCTACCATCTGGACCTCACGAACATCGGCCCTCCCCTGATTGCCATCTACCTCATGGCCGACGTCGGTAGCATCGTAGGAGGGTGGATATCTTCGCGTCTCATCAGTTTGGGATGGCCGGTCGGCAAGTCGCGCAAGCTCGCCATGCTGCTCGCGGTTCTCTGCGTGGCGCCCCTTCTCTCGGTTCCCGGAACTTCTGACCTCTGGCGGGTCACGGTCCTCATCGGGCTTGCCGCCGCCGGTCATCAGGCCTTTTCCGCCAATCTCTACACCCTCGTTTCCGATACCATGCCGAAGCCGACCGTTTCCTCGGTCGTCGGTCTGGCCGGCATGGCCGGCTCGGTCGCGGGCATGTTCATGGCCAAGTTCGTCGGCTGGCTGCTCGACACCACCCACAGCTACACCCCCGTCTTCCTGATCGCTCCCGCTGCCTACATCCTCGCCCTGATCCTGATCAGCCTCCTCCTCCCGAGGTACGACCAGACGATCACGGAAGAGTTCGCCGAAGAAGTCCCTGCGTAGTGATTTTTTGTCTACGTGCTTATCGAGGCTGAGTTCGTCCACCAAACGGCAATGAACGGCCCCATAATGAAGCGGTGACCGCGCAGACTCCGATGCTGAAGCAGTATTTCGCCGCCAAGGCGGAGCATCCCGGCGTGCTGCTCGCCATGCGCGTGGGGGACTTTTACGAGTTCTACGGCGATGACGCGGAAACCGCCGCCGATGCCTTGGGAATCACGCTGACCGGCCGAGACGACGGGACCAATGGGAAAGTGAGCATGGCCGGGGTCCCGTTCCATTCAGTGGATAAGTATCTCGTGCGGCTGGTCGCCCAGGGCATCAAAGTCGCCCTGTGCGATCAATTGGAGGACCCCAGGAGCGCCAAGGGACTTGTGCGGCGCGGAGTCACGCGGGTGCTCACCCCTGGCACCCTGATGGAGGACTCCATGCTGTCCTCCCGACAGAATAATTTCCTTGCCGCCATCTGCATGCGCGACGGGCGGGCGGGACTGGCCACCCTTGATCCCAGCACCGGCGAATTTGCCGTCACCGAAGTGCAAGGGGAGCAAATCCAAGACCGCCTGCTTCAAGAGCTGGCACGCATTCGGCCGAGCGAACTGCTGCTGGGCGGCGACGCCGAACCTCTCGGTCCGCTAGCCCATGATGGACTGGGCTCGGCAATCTCCGAATCCCCAATGGTCCAACCGGAGCGAGCTCATCGCCGGCTCCTTGAGCAGTTCAAAGTGGCCAATTTGGAGGGCTTCGGGTGCGAGGACAAACCCTCAGCCCAGGTTGCGGCGGCGATGATTCTCGCCTATGCCGAAAAGAACAAACTGCCCCTTAGCCACATCGAAACGATGGCGACGTACTCGGTCGACGGCTTCATGCGGCTCGATCTTGCCACCCGGCGGTCTCTGGAACTCACCACCAATCTCGGGGACGGTGGCCGGCGATTTACCTTGCTGGATGTGCTCGATCAGACCGTGACCGCAATGGGGTCCCGCCTTATCCGACGTTGGATCGAGCAGCCGCTGCTCGATACCCCCACCATTGAGGCGCGCCTGGATGCCGTCGCCAACTTCGTCGGTCAGCCCATGGTGCGGGGAGACCTTCGCGAGAGCCTCAAGAAGGTCGCCGATATGGAGCGCCTGGTCTCGCGCATCACCAACGATCTCGCGTCTCCGAGAGATGTCGCCGCCCTGCGCAATTCGCTCAACGCAATGCCCTCGCTTGCGGCCCCCCTCTGCAAAGTAGGGGTGGGGCGCATCCAAGAGCTTCGCGAACGCATCGGCGATCATAGCCGCCTGGCCAACTTGCTGGTCCGGGCGATCGTCGCCGATCCACCCCATAGCGCCCGCGAGGGCGGCATCATTCGGGAGGGATTCGACGACGAATTGGACAAACTGCGAGACCTCGCCCGCAACGGCAAGTCCTACATCGCCGGCCTTGAGCAAAAAGAGCGGGAGCGCACCGGCATCGGGAATCTCAAGGTGGGATTCAATTCGGTCTTCGGCTACTACCTTGAGGTCCCCAAGAGCCAGATCGCCAAGGCGCCAGCAGATTACATCCGCAAGCAGACCACCGCCGCCGCCGAACGCTACATCACCGCCGAACTGAAGGAGCACGAGTCCCTGGTCCTCGGCGCCGAGGAAAAGGCAGCCGCGCTGGAGTCCGACGTGTTCGGCAAGGTGCGCCGCCAGATTGCCGAACAAACCCGCTCCCTGCTTGAGACCGCGCGTGCGTTCGCCGAGATTGATGTGCTCGCCGCCCTCGGAGACGTCGCAGTGCGTCGCCACTATGCGCGGCCCACTTTGGCCGCCGAAGATGGCATCGCCATCGAGGCCGGACGGCACCCGGTGGTCGAGGCTGAGGGCGCTGCCTTCGTGCCCAACGATCTGACATTGGGAGCGCGCACCAACCCCGGTGAGGGCGCTCGGGTGATCGTATTGACCGGGCCCAACATGAGCGGCAAGTCAACCTACCTGCGCCAAACCGCGCTCATCGCGCTTATGGCCCAGATCGGCAGTTTCGTGCCGGCACGGTCTTGCCGTTTGGGAGTGTGCGACCGCATCTTCGCCCGAATTGGGGCGAAAGATGAGCTGGCCCTTGGGCAGAGCACCTTCATGGTTGAGATGATTGAGAGCGCCAACATCCTCAACCACGCCACCGAACGCTCGCTCGTGATACTCGATGAAGTGGGAAGGGGAACTTCCACATTCGATGGCCTAGCGATTGCCTGGGCAATGGTGGAGCACCTGGCGGCGGTCGGCGCGAAGACGATGTTCTCGACGCACTATCACCAGCTCAACGCACTCGCCGATCAACTCACCGGGGTGGCGAACTACCGTGTCTCGGTGGAGGAGATTGGCGATGACATTGTGTGGACCCATCGCGTGCTCCCAGGTGGCGCCGATCGCTCTTACGGCATCCATGTGGCCCGCATGGCCGGGGTGCCGGGGACGGTGCTGAGGAGGTCCGCCCAGGTCCTTGCAGACCTCGAAGGCGTCGATGCCGCCCCTCGCGCCGAGGTACGCAGCCTTCAAAAGTTGCAGTTGACTCTCTTCGAGGCCGAAGACCCTCTCGTGGTCGAGAAGCTGCGGGAGTTGGACGTCAATCGGCTCACGCCGATCGAGGCCCTACGCCTCCTCGACGATTGGAAGCGCCAATTCGGCGGCCCCAAGTGAGATCGCCTTCTAACTCGCCACTAACCAGGCATTCACCCAATGCCTATGAGGTTCGCCCCGGATAGACGAGCAGCGCCGCCTCAAGACAATCCATGGCTTGGGCGATGCGGGCGGTATTCAGTACGTAAGCGATGCGCACCTCATCCTTGCCTCGACCCTTGGTGACATAGAAACCCGTGCCAGGAGCAAGCATCACGGTCTTGCCTTCGTGATCGAAGCACTCCAGCAGCCACTGGCAGAACCGGTCGGAATCATCGATTGGGAGGCGAACCATGGCATAGAACGCGCCATCAATCGGCGGGCAAATCACTCCGGGAATCGCCCGAAGTCGCTCGACAACCAGGTCGCGGCGGGCTCGATATTCCTCACGCATCTCCCCAAAGTAACTCTCCGGCACATCCAACGCTCCCTCCACGCCGAGCTGGGCAAGGCCTGGAGGAGAGAGTCGGGCCATCGCAAACCGCATCATCGAACCCATGAGCTCCGCATTCTTGGTGACGAGGAAACCCAGCCGGGCCCCGCAAAGGGAGTAACGCTTGGATACCGAATCGATAAGGATCGCGTGTTGTTCCAGCCCGGCTAGCTGCAGAACGCTCGGGGGCAGAACTCCGGTGTAGTTGAACTCGCGATAAACCTCATCGGAAATGAGGAAGAGGTCATGTTTCAAGCAGAGCTTGCCCAAGGCTTCCATCTCAGCTCGACTATGGATAGCGCCCGTGGGGTTATTCGGATTGCAGACGACGATGGCCCGAGTCTTGGGCGTGATGTAGCCCTCAATGGCCTCAGCGGACGGGATCGCGAAGTTGTCCTCAATGCGGCTGGGCACACCCACGATGCGGACGGCGCTGACCGAGGCGAACCCAAGGTAGTTGGCGTAGAGCGGTTCCGGAATGATGATCTCGTCGCCGGCATCGCAGCATGCGGTCATCGCAAAGCACAGGGCCTCGCTTGCGGCGGTCGTCACCATCAAGTCGCCTTCCCCTAGCCGGACGCCGAGCATGTGCTCATAGGTCGCTCGCATCTTTTGCCGCAACGATGCGTTGCCCGCGCTGTGGCTGTACTCAAGGGTTCGCGGATGATTTCGGATGACCGCATCCCAGAATTCTTTGGGCGAGGCAATATCCGGCTGGCCGATGTTGAGGTGAATCACATCGATGCCCCGGCCCTTGGCCGCATCCGCAAACGGAACAAGCTTTCGAATTGGCGACTGGGGCGCGGCCAGCGCCCGCTGAGAACTGTGGGGCATCCATTATTGTGGACGATTCAAACAAAATGCCCCAAGAAAATCCCCCCGATCCCGCCACCTTCAGCGCACTGACGCTCCAGGATTCGAGGCAGTTAGCCGAGGAGACCGGCCCGGCCGGGGGTCCGGGGATTCGGGAAGCTATCGCAAACGGGTATACCGTTCCCTTGCGCTTGCACGAGCGACGCCTACTTGAATCGCGTGAAAATCGAACAAATCTTTGATATCCTCCCCCATCGGTTTCCGATGTTGCTCGTTGACCGCGTTCTTGAAATGGAGCCCGGCAAGTCCGGCATCGCGCTCAAGAACGTCACGATCAACGAAGCGTTCTTCCAAGGCCATTACCCCGGCGTTCCCATCATGCCGGGTGTGCTGATCCTTGAGGCGATGGCGCAGGTGGGGGCCCTGGTCATCATGTCGGAAGACCCGGAAAGCGGTCGCATCCCTTTGATCGGCGGTATGGAGGACGTACGCTTCCGCCGCCAGGTGGTGCCCGGGGACCAGTTGATGATCCACATTGAAGTGCTATGGCGCCGGGGCCATGTCGGTAAAATCAAGGCGGTCGGCCGCGTCGATGGCGAGGTCGCCGCAGAGATGTTACTCACCTACACCATGAGGCAGGGCAAGCGCTGAGGTGGCCAAAGTCCATCGCCTAGCAGAAGTTCATCCGGGTGCCCAGATTGCCGACGACGTCGAAATCGGTCCATTTTGCCTCATCGAAGATGGAGCCGTGATCGGCTCAGGCTGCGTGATTCAGTCACATGTGGTTATCCACGGCGGCACAACGTTGGGGGAAAACAACATCGTCCGAACTGGCGCGGTGCTAGGGGGCGCACCTCAGGATCGGCACTTTGGAGGCGAATCGACCTTTCTCACAATCGGCAACAACAACATGATCGGCGAATTCGTCACCATGCACCGGGCAACCGGCGAAGGCCGTTCCACGCTGGTGGGAGACAACTGCTTCATCATGGCCTACTGCCACCTTGGGCACAACGTACATCTGATGAATTGGGTCACGATGGCCAACAGCGTGGGTGTTTCCGGACACGCCACCATCGAGGACTACGCGACCCTCGGTGGAATGTCCGGCGTCCATCAATTCGTGCGGATAGGCAAGGTCTGCATGGTAGCAGGCATGGCCCGGGTGGGTCGCGATGTCCCGCCGTTTATGATCGTCGCCGGGGCGGCATTCGATGAGGTCAAGGATATCAACGCGGTGGGCCTTCGCCGATTTGGCATTACCCCCGAACGCCGAATGGCGCTTCACCGCGCCTGCAAACTGCTTTACAAGTCCCAACTCAACCTTACTCACGCCATTGAAACCGTTCGCCGCGAGGTCCCGATGACCGAAGAAGTCCAGTATCTTCTCGCCTTCGAAGAACGGCGATTCAAGGGCAAGAACGGCCGCGGCGACCAGAGGTGAGGGTTTTCATTTCCGCCGGCGAAGCCTCCGGCGACGCCTACGCCGCCGCCCTCGTTCGGGAGATGCGCAGACTCACTGATGAGCCCCTTGAGTTCGAAGGGGTGGGTGGAAGGTTGATGCGGGCAGAGGGTGTGAATCTGGTGGCCGACTCAACCAGTTGGGGAGCGATCGGGGTGATCGAAGCGGCGCGGATGCTACCAAGGGTATCGGCCCAAATGCCGACCGTCCTGGCCAAGCTCCGCTCGGGCCCGCCCGGTGTGTTGATCCCCATCGACTTCGGATTCGTGAACATCCGCCTTGCTCGGGCGGCCAAGGAGGCGGGCTGGAAGGTGCTTTACTTCATTCCGCCAAGCTCTTGGCGTCGGAACCGACAGGGTCGGGATCTTCCCCAAATTACGGATGCCATCTCGACCCCCTTTCCGTGGTCCGCTGAAATCCTGAACCGCATGGGAGCGAATGCTCACTGGTTCGGGCACCCGATTCGGCAGTTGCTGGCCGAGAGCGGTCCGGTAACCACAACCGTCCGCGATTCCATTGCGGTGCTACCCGGCTCGCGCCGTCAGGAAATTGCCCAGCACCTTCCCCTTGCCGCGCGGGCGCTGATGGGCCGAACAGAGGTTATTGATTTTATTGCCGCACCCAACATCGGGGTTGAGCGTTTGCAGGCGGCATGGCGGCAACTGGCACCCGAACGAAGGGATCGCTTCACCGTCGCCGACAAGTACGTGGCACTGCGCCGCGCCAAGGTGGCGATGGTCTGTTCCGGGACCGCTACTCTTGATGCCGCGCTAAGCGACTGCCCGATGGTGGTCGTGTGGAAGACCTCCATCTTCAATCACCTGGTGGGATTTGCCATGGGGCTTAGCGGCAAGTCGATCGGCCTGCCCAACATCCTGCTGGATGAGCGGATCGTGCCTGAACACGTCGGGGCCTTCGTCACCGGTCAAGAGCTTTCCACGGCCCTTGACCAAGTACTTGCCGACCCCCAGCCTCAGCTTGAGGCTTTCGACCGGCTGCGAGACCTGCTGGGGCCGGAAGACGCCATCACCAAGACGGCGGAACTGGCCCTGAGTCTGGGCTAGTCGCTGTTAACCGCCAGTGCATGCTCAACGTCGAGCTGAATCGGGATCCGAACCCAGAAAGTGGACCCCACCCCCAAGGTGGACTCAGCCCAAATCTTGCCGAGGTGGACCCGCTCGACCAAATGCTTCACGAGATAGAGCCCAAGGCCCGTCCCGTAGATGCGCCGATTGTCCTCGTTATTGACCCGGTGGAAGCGCTCGAACACTCGCGTCAGCTGGTCAGGCGCAAGGCCAAGGCCCTCGTCTTGGACACCAATGAGCAGGTGATCGCCGTCAACGTGGCCGTGCACGGTGATCGTGCCTCCACTGGGTGAGTATTTGACCGCGTTGTTCAGGAGATTGGTGAGAATCTGATCCAATTTGTCGGCATCCCCCACGATGTCGGGCAGCGGTTCTGGAGTGTCTTCCGCGATCTTGTGCCGGGTAGTGGTCTGTTGCTGGATCATCACCACCTTCTTCAGCATTTCGTTCACGTTGACGGTCTGGTAATCGGGTTTTAGGCTCTGACCGGCTTCAATGCGGGCGGTGTTGAGGAGATCGTTGATCAAACGGGTCAACCGGTCGCACTCCTGATCGATAATCGAATAGAATTCGCGACGCTCATCCGGTGCGAAGCCATCGTCCATCAGGAGGGTGCTCACAAAGCCTTTGATCGCCGTGAGCGGGGTCCTCAGCTCATGAGAGGCCATCGCCACAAAGCTCGACTTCATCTTGTCGACGTTGCGGAGCTCGGTGATGTCCATGAAGATGGCCACGACGCCAAGGTCCTTCCCTTCCTCGCTTCGCACCATCGCGGCCTGGACTTCATAAGTGCGCTCCAGCCCGGCGATCGTGACGGTGATGTCGATCTTGCCGACCTCGTCCCCTTTTGTGACGTGCAGGTAAGCATTGCGCAGCTTTTCAAGCTCCCGCTCGTTGTCCATCTTCAAGGACTCCCAAGCGTTCTTGCCCACCACGTCCTGTTCGGCATCGAAAATCGCGCGGGCGGTGGCGTTGATTTGACTGATGCGGCCATCCGGGCTGATGAGAATCAAACCCGCGGTGAGGCTCTCAAAGGTTTGAAGGAGTTCCTCGCGCTCTTCCACCACCTCGCGGTAAAGCTGCAGGTTGGCGATGATGGAGCCCACGTTGCGAGCCATGCGCTCAAGCAACCGGACGTCTTCCTCGTTGAACTCTTCACCGTGGCGTTTGTTGAAGCTATGGAGGACGCCGATGATGTTCCGATCAATCACCCGGTTCTCTTCATCGCGCTTCTCAATAAGCAAGGGCACGGTGATGCCGTTCTGGATATGCAACAGGGCAAAGGGATCCTGTTGGGTACGCGGATCGCCGATCGCGTCGTTGTACATGGCGGGGCGTCCCTCGCGGAACACATGCCCAGAAATGCCTTGAGTCGCCCGGACACGAAAGAGCTTGAGCCGATCCTCTTCAATGCCATAGGCAGGAGGAATGCCGATCAACTCAGCCTTTTCGCGATCATAGAACATGATCGCGATCTTCTCCGCCTGGAGAATCATGGCAATTCGCTGGACGAGACGTCGCAAGGTGACGTCGGCCTCGTTGATCGGGGCAACGTCAAGCGTCGATTCGGCGCGGGCCGACTTTTCGCCGCTTTGAACACGATCCTCAAGCGCTTGGTTCTTATTGTGGAGTTCGAGGTTCTCGGACTCCAGTTCCTCAGTGCGCTTGCGCGCAATATCACGAATATTGTCCCGTTCTTGCGTGAGCAGGGCAACCTGGTGCTCAAGCTCCAAGACGTGCTGCTTCAATTCATCCGGATTCGGCACGACACTCCTCGTCGACATCTACGAAAACGCAGGGCGAACTCGAATGAATCTACCCGGAATCCTGCCCGATGCGCCGCAGGCGCACGAGATTCTCAGACCCCTCCCCGGTTTTGTTGACCGGAGTATTTGACGGAGGTGTCCCGCGCTCTTGTTCCAAGGGCGCGGGAAGATTCATGAGGAGGCGTTCACGAAAGCTCGGAGCAGCAGTATCGGCACTTGCTGGCTTCGGCGGCAATCGCCTCTTTGCAGAATGGGCAATCTTTGGTAGGAGGTGGATCGGCGGGCATCGCGTCCTTGACAAAGTACTTGACGATGAGGAACAGGACAAAGCCGATGATGATGAAGTCGATCACCGAATTGAGAAAATCGCCGTACATGATGCCGGTGGGATTTCCCTTGGCGTCTTTCCCGGTTTGAATCAGCATCGACTTGAGATCGCTGCCCGGGGTCACCAGGCCAATGATCGGCATCAGGATGTCGGTTGTCAAACTGGTCACGATTTTGCCGGCGGCAGCGCCGAAAATAACGCCGATCGCAAGCGCCATTGCGTTGGATCGGATAAGAAACTTCTTGAATTCTTGCAGCATAGCGGGGAGCCCTCGCGCCGTTCGTCGGAGTGCCGTTTAGCTACGGCGTTGCGAAGGCGCACGACATTATCCACTAGACTGCACTCGGTACACAAGAGTTTCGCTAAACAATCACTTTGTGACGGCGTCGCCATTTCTCGGCGTTAAAAAAAGAGGAAACGGCCGTGCAATCGGTTCAAGATGCGCTGATCCTGACTGTGGGGCCCGACGCACGACCACCTCGTAGTACGTTCTTTTTGCAGGCATGTTCTCCCTATTTTGCGAATTTCCCGCACTTCGACATGCATCGACTAAAATGAAACCATGTTCCTGAGCTCAGTGGTTACCCTTGGGATCGTGGCCGCCGCTCGCCAGAGCGGTCCACCGTCTGGAGCTTGGATCCGACTTGGCCGGGGCCCTTCCGTTTCGGTACCGGTCTGGCGAGAACGCATCAAGAATCTGCTGCCGCCCCATTGGAGGTTGGTCTCCTATCGAACGGTTTCTGCCCCGAGCGGTTGGCAACGACAAGCCGGTGGTAACGGGATGATGTTCACCTGCAACGCGGTGCAATTATCGCAAGGAGGTGGCCCAGACAAACAGGCCGTCTATCGTCCCTTCCTATGGATCTTCTGCATGCCGACGGGGTGGGAGGGCGCGTCGACCGACGGGCAGATTCGAGGTGGCCAATTCTCGCCACTTCCGACGTCGGCAGTGGCCCGTGCGGGTCATCCAGCCGACTATCTTGGTCACACACCGTCTACCCGACCCGAAGCGACCCTGCTCTTTGCGACAACGCTGGGCCATCCCGGCTGGGCGACCGCCGGGAATGACCTGGTCAGGAAACTCAGCCTCGTCGACCGCCCTAACCAGCCGGCGATCCGACGGCATTGAAGGCTAGCCGGTATCCTATTGCCCTGACCCTGTCTAGGCTTTGAGTGCCCACATGATTCTTGTGATTGATAACTACGATTCGTTCACGTACAACCTGGTCCAATACCTGGGCCAGTGTGGGGCCGAGGTGCTCGTGAGGCGAAATGACGAGATCGGCCTAGAAGAAATCGCCGCCCTCGCACCCGACGGCATCATGCTTTCGCCCGGCCCCTGCACACCAAAAGAATCGGGCGTATGTCTGAATATCCTGGATGCTGCCCTTCGTAGTCACATCACCGTCCCCGTTTTCGGCGTATGCCTGGGCCATCAGGCGATTGGCGAGGTGGCCGGTAGCGTGGTCAAGCAGGCAGCGAAGATCATGCACGGCAAGGCCAGCATGATTCGACATGATGGCAAGGGTCTTTTTGAAGGCATGCCGAATCCCTTCCGGGCGATTCGCTACCACTCGCTGGTGGTCGAACGAGGCAATGTGCCAAAGGGTTTTTTGGTCACCGCAACGTCGGAGGACGACGACGAAATCATGGGCCTTCGCCATGAAAGCCTCCCCATCGAAGGCGTCCAGTTTCACCCCGAATCAGTGCTCACTGAAAACGGCATCCGCATCGTGGAAAACTTCGTCGCCCAGGTGCGCGGCAGCGTTCCGGCCTAATCAGGCGTTGAGCCATCCAAGCTCAACCAAGTGCCCGCGCATTTGGGCAGCAGTATCGCCGAACGGGTCAATCGCGAACGCAAGCCAACCGCAATCGCGGGCGGCGGCGGCGTTTTCAGGCAGGTCGTCGAAGAAGACCAATTCCTCTGGCTGGGCCGAGGCCACCTGCTCAAAAAGGCGATAAATCTCCGCCCCTGGCTTCTCCAAGCCGACCTCGTGCGAGGCCATTTTCGTCTCCAGTACTGCGATGTTGGGATAGTGGTCTGGAGACGTGAGCCGGTCGAAATGGGCAGCGTTCGTGTTCGAGAGACATCCTGTGCGTAATCCCAGCGCATGGAGTTCTTCGACCAACGCCAAGGTGCCGGGATACGGCTCCATCAGAATCGCGCTGTGGACAAGGCGTGCTTCGTCGTGGCTCACGGAGAGGGCTTCGGCAAGCGCGTCGAAGTAATCCTGGGGCCCGGCGCGGGCCGCTTGCCAGTGGTTGAATATCGTTAACTCACCGAGCGCAACAGGGGGCAACGCCGGCATTCCGATGCGGACGCCCGCTGTTTGGGCCGCCTCTTGCCAGGTTCGATTGATGCGCACCATCACACCGCCTAAGTCGAACACTACGGTTCTTGACATACCCTCGTAATACACCCGGATTATACGCGCTTAGCCTGCCCCGGCCCATTTGCACTCCCGATAAATGCCATGGCGGCAGGGATAGGGGATGATGGGCACAGAGAGACTTCGACGGACGCACAAGCGTTTGCTATTTACCCTGGCTACGCTGATTCTCGCGCTTCCGGCTTGCTCAAACAGAAATCGAGCGACATTTATCGCAGGCATTCAGCCGGACATGGTCAAGCAGGTCGAGTCTGCCCGACAGGATTTGCGCAAAGGGGATTACGCCATGGCGATCGCTCGCACGGACTTGGTCGCCTTCGACCGCGCGCTCAATATCTATCCGAATTTCGAGAATGTTTCCCCCGCCCAGCAACGGGTCTGCCTTCGCGCCCTTGCCGCCGGCATGAACGTTTGGAGGGACGCCTTCCAAGCCACTCAGTACCGATTGGTCGACAGCAGCGAAGATGCCGACGTGCAGGTCTACTTCCAGCGCAACGTGAATGAAGAGGACTGCGAGGTCGGCGGATACGTGCGCTGGCGTCGATCGATCGTCATGGTCGGCGATCAACCCAAGGCTCAGACCCAGGCCGACGCGGAAATCCGGGTTGAGAGCCCCGACGGCGGGCCGATGACCTTCGAGCAGATGCGCCATGAGTGCGCCCATGAACTGGGGCACGTTCTTGGCTTGCTCGACAGCCCGCGACCAGGCGAGATCATGAGCATGCTCGATCTCGACCATCCGGTAGGGCACGCGGTACATTTTGAAGTCCACGCCATCCAGCAAGTGCGACGGTTGGCGACCGAGGTCCGCGAGGAAGCTCTGAGCGACGCCACCTCAAAGGTATAATTTTGCGGTGAGGCTAATCCAGGCCCTCCAAGCCGGAGTGGTCCTAGGCGACGGCGCCAATGGGACTTGGCTAGCTCATTTAGGTTTCGCCAAGCAGCCTTATGACCTTGCAAACATTGATGCGCCCGATCTCGTGCGAGAGGTTCATCGCGCGTACTTCGACGCCGGTTCTGATTTTGTAGAGACCAACACGTTCGCCGCCAACCCCTATAAACTCGAAGGGACGGGCGCGGACTACCGAAGAATCTCTCTTGAGGGCGCTCGACTGGCCCGAGAGGTTGCCGGAGTGGAGCGGCTGGTGGTCGGGGCCATCGGCCCGAGTGGCCGCGCCTTGGAGCCGATCGGAAGCCTTTCCGCCGAAGAACTGCGGTACATGTTCAGCCTCCAAGCGGAAGCCCTCGCCGAGGGGGGAGTCGATGGCTTTCTTCTCGAAAGCTTCATCCGCACTGATGAACTTCGTGAGGCGGTAGCGGCGGTGAGATCGGTGAGTGCGCTCCCGATCATGCTCAGCAAGTCTTTCATTGAGGACGGCGAAATGCTTGCCGAGGGACTCCCCACGCGGGTCGCCGAAGAGATGAGCCTCCTTGAAGGCGTCATCGCCGTCGGCGCTAACTGTGTGGTCGGCCCCCAGCGCATGCTCGATATCGTCCGCATGCTCGCTGAGGGAACCGAACTTCCGATCCTTGCCTTCCCTACACCAGGGCTGCCCCAACTCGTGAAGGGTCACATCGCCTATGACAGCCGGCCTGAGTACTTTGCCAAGGCTGCAGTTCGCCTCGTCACCGAAGGCGCTCGCATTTTAGGGGGCTGCTGTGGAACCACCCCTGAACACATTCGCTCCCTGCGAAAAGAATTGGGCGCCTCCCATCCCGTGGCGAGGCCCCGGGTAGCGGTCACGCGCGCCAAACTCGAAAAGGAACCCCTGCCCCAGTGTCCGCCGAGCAAACTGGGAGCGAAGCTGACAGCAGGAGAGTTCGTGATCGCCGTTGAGCTCGATATGCCCCGAGGCCTAAACGTGGATAAGCCCCTTGCGGGGGCCGCGCTGCTCAAGGAACACGGCGCCCACGTGATCAATGTCCCCGATGGCGCCCGCGCCCGGCTCCGGATGAATCCAGCTGCGGTAGCGACCTTGATCCAAAACAAGGTCGGCATTGAAGCGATCATGCACTTCTCCTGCCGAGATCGCAATATCCTCGCCATCCAGTCCGACTTACTGGGCGCGCACGCGCTGGGTCTGCGCAATATCCTCGCGGTAACCGGAGATCCGTCCAACATCGGCGATTATCCCAGCGCCACCGGCGTGTTTGATATTGATGCAGTGGGTCTTATCCGAGTGTTGGCGCGCTTCAATGAAGGGAAAGACTTGGGCGGGTACAGCGTCGGCATGAGATGCGCCTTCACCATTGCCTGCGCCTACAACGCACTTGCCCTTGATCCCGCCCTTGAATTGGATCGCCTAAAACGAAAGCTTGATGCAGGCGCCCATGTGGTCTATACCCAGCCTGTTTTTGAGCCTCAATTGGTGGAAGAGACCGCGGAACTTTGCCGGCAACTTGGAGTGCCGGTTCTCGTCGGCGTGCTGCCCCTTCGCAGCTACCGCCATAGCGAGTTCATGCACAATGAGGTCCCCGGAATGACGGTGCCCGATCCGCTCCGTAAAGCCTTTGCCGAAGCGCCCGACGACGCGTCTGCCCTCGCGATCGGTATTCACGCCGCTCAGGCCCTAACCGCCCTCGTTCGCCAGACCGCCCAGGGCCTTTACTTGATGCCGCCCGCCGGGAATGCCGAAATTGCGCGACGTGTGATGGAGGCCTGTTGACCCCCGAGCCCCTGTCGCGCAGGAAGGCGCTGAAGTTGGCTTTGGCCGCCACC